>Ga0172380_10001037_pt1 | contig 49519 bp, 66 predicted proteins | sample Leawe162metaG_FD_119747 | JGI IMG/M metagenome (GOLD analysis project Ga0172380, IMG submission 119747) | Leachate microbial communities from a municipal landfill in Southern Ontario, Canada - Leachate well 162 metaG | ecosystem: Engineered > Solid waste > Landfill > Unclassified | place... | reverse complement strand
GTGATGTTCAGACCGTCGATTCTTTAACAGTTCCATCTCTTCTTTTTCTAGGTCTTTCATTATTTAATCTCCATTCTATCGTCCGTTATTCTATCTACTTCTGTTAATAGTAGATGCATCTTTTTAGTATTGCTCATCACACTGAGAGTGTATAGCTCCATCTCGGACTTGACATCATCTCTTACAAGTCGCTGAAACAGTTTGTTGAATAGCTCAAACTGCGTACTGTTCATCGTGCAAGTGTTTTGTCTATTCGGTTTTTTCATTCTTCCCTCTATTAGCAATTACCAGCATGAATATCACTGCACCCGCTGACATCATAAGACCGCTTATCACACCTAAAAACCAGAATGAAATATTAATTTGATCTATCATTCGTTGTCTCCTTTATCAATTGTAAGAGCTACATAAAACGCAGCTGCCAGTGCCACTATAAGAGCTACATATTCTAATACACTTATGTCATCTGATGCTAGCCAGTTTACAAAGGTCATTAACTTTCTTCCTGTTTAAATCTAGAAAGGAGTTTCTTGGCTTTGCCCTGCCATTCAACATACTTATATGATCCACTTGGATGATGCCTGTATTTTAGAAGCAGCATTTCAGGATATGCCTCCTCTAAAAGATCTTCTAGTGCTAAAATCCTGTCATTTTGAGCATACACAACACTGTTAGGATAGTGGTATTCATCTTTTAATGCCTCTCGGTGATGACCTCCAGGACACATAGCCTCCTCATGAGCTGCTATGACATCTCTTTCCTTTAGGTCGTAATCAGCCATTGTCACTTGATTCATTATGCCCTCCCCAAATTTCTAAGTTCTTCACCGTGAGTAAGGATAGCTAGCGCCTTTGTCTTTCCAAACTGCACTACAGCTTTCTTATCAGGAATCTTTTCGCCTTCCTCATCCACCTCATAAACCGCAAATATCTTATGCTTGCCAAAGTCTTCAATAAACACCTTAGTAGCTTTTTCTTTCTTTTCAATCATGTGTCCCATTGTCACTCCCTCAAATTTAAGGCCCTGAGACATATTTCAGTCTGAGGGCATAACATCTTAGCAGGCTTTTTTCATTGCCATTTTCTTCTCAGCTTTCTTCACCGACTTTCCGGCTTTTTTCTTGGCTTTTTCAGCCTTCTTCGCAACTTCTTTCTTCATACAATGTTCCTATGAGACAAGGGCATCAGTGCCCATTTTTAACGTTCTTCTACTTCTCTGATATTCTTTCTGGCATGTCTTACATTGAGACATATAGCCATACTCGCGCTGATAGTCCCTACTAAAATTCTCATCGTTCAATGGATATCTCCCACCACACTTAGAGCAAATTTTCTTCATACATCCAACATCAATATAAATATCTTTGTACGGTTGGAATCGTGGTTCTTTTAATGTGTAATGTTTTCTTCTCATATTAACACTCGTTACTTGATTTAATATTAATGAAAAGGGTGTCATCTTCTTCAGGGACAGCCAGCTCTACTTTTTCAGCATTGTACCAGCCGTTTTCATCCATATCTATTACAACTGCTAAATCACCAAACTCGTCTTTTAATTTCTGAAGTCTTTTTATCACCTGCGATACTTTCATATTGGCATCCATCCTGTATTTGTCTCCATAAAGGAGAAGTTTATAAATATAAAGTTTCTTCACTACAAACTAATTGATATATCTGTACGCTATCATCACTATGTCTTTCAGCACCAGGATAATAAAGCTATACACTATTATCATAGAGAGATTTATCTCCACTTTATGTGCAGGCTTTTTCCACCATTTAGTTTTGAAAGTCATTCCGGCCATACGCTGATTGTATTCACCTTGTGAGCAGAAAAAATTCACATCACCGTTCTTATTGTCGCCGAAGTTCACTTGGTTCCTCCCATCATTGCATTAATTATTTTTAGTAGCTTGGAGTGTTCTCTGACACCTGCTACTATCTCTGACATATTTTCAGGCATATGCTCCTCAATATTTAATAGTGTAACTTCTTTTTTATTGTTAAGTTCTTCTTGTGCTCTATTTGTCTTATGTTTTTCATCATAGCATTTCAAACAATGACAGAACCACTCACCATTTGATCTATGCAGATATGCTTGACCTTTTTCAAACCAATTTCTGCATTTAAAGCATTGCGCCTTATATCGGTTTCTCATGGTCTCACCACCGCATAATAAAGCGCTCCGGCCATCAGACCTAGAGCTACCCCATAAAGGGCTGCCTTTAGCATTCTACCTGTAAAAGATAAAAAATCTTTCATCCTTTTATTTTCTATGTATCTCGTTTGCATTGTCAAACTGGTTATACCTTCACCAAATCTTTAAGTATTTCTCGTGCTTTTTCACCGCCAATGTCATCTTGGTCAATGTCTTTAGGAAGTGTATTTCTCTTATCTCCACGATATTCAAAACGCCAGTTGTCTTTATCGCCATAAAATTCCAGCCCCTCTCTCATTTTCTCATTCTCGGAGCGGAGTTTTTCAATTTCCTCTTGAAGGCTTAAGATTAAGTCCCTGACCTTTTCGTGCTCCATTAATTCCGGATTAAATAATCCACCAGACGAAAGATATTCCGCAACTCTATTATGCACACCGCTTCTAATTCCCTTACTCATGCAATCTCTTAGATATGTCATCTCTTCACCATGTCCTTTGTTTTTTCTAAAAAGTCATAGCTTTTACCTGTCTTAAATGGGGACAGGTAACCTATAACCTCTCGTGCCTCGACTATCAAATCTCGGAGAAGCTGGATTTCACTCTCATAAATCTCTATCTTGGATTGGAGGGATTTGACTAGTGCGTCTTTTTTATCGTAAATCTCAGTTAAAGATTCTGGATAAAATACACATTCTTTAATGTGTCTTATTTCACCACCAAAGAAAATATTGCAACCGGTACAGCATTTTTCAGCATCTCTTTGAGTATAATACTTAAACTGCCCATCGCTCTCTTTTTGTGCAGTCATTTTTTAGCCTCATTGAAAATAAACTTAGCTATTTTCTCAAGTTCAATTATTGTTCTGTTCAAATTAGGCTCATCTATGGTAACTCGCGTACAGTTTGCATAATATTTAATATGCTCACGCACATCATCTATGTTTTCCAATAATGTATCTAGCGTTGTTCCCACTCATCCCTCCTGTAAATTCAGTTTTGTTTATTCGTCTTCGCTGATAAAAAGTAACTCAATCCCGTGTTCATCCAGCAAAGCATCTTTAAATTCATCGTCGTCCAGCTCAACAAAATCTGCCCATTCATCTATAAACTTTTTTAAGTCTTTAATAGTTTTCATTCCACCTCCCCACGTCTTTCAACCATTGCTTATATCTCTCAAGTTCTGCTCTTTTTACATCATCCATTTGCGAGAATGAATCTAGTCTTAGTTTAAACTCGATCCACGGCTTCGCTCACAGTATCAGTGCGCGGCTTTTCTCCAACTCCCTCTTAACCGATTCGAGTTCTTGCTTGAGACTCAAATTATCTTGAGAAAGTTGAGAATTATTATAAGAATCCTCAGATGAATTTGCATAGCCTATGGCATACGCAACGTAAAATGCATTGGCAATCTCTAGTGTTGGTTTTATGTTATTTACAATCAAATACTTATTATATTCTTCTAATTTTCTACTCATCCTCACTTCTCCTTTTTCAGCTTTGATAGGAATTGTCTGGCATATTGAGAGCTGTTAAATTCTGAGCAGTCTCTAATTTTCTCAAAGACCTCCACTGCCTCGCCCAGTTCTTTTCTACAGTCAAGACAATCTTGCTTGGTGTTTTCTAGCGACATTGACCTTGATGTTAATTCATCATTAACCCCTGCCAGCTCTTGCTTGAGGTTCTCATTTTCACAGTGAATATCAAAAGACTCCGTTAGTGCTGTCAACGCTAAAGTATTTGCTCTTCCAGCGTTAGGATATTTTGTCTCGAACTTTTCAATGATCGGTTTCCAAAAACCTTTCAACCGCTCCACTTCCGCTTTAAGTTGGGCGATTTCTTTAACTTTTTCGTTCCAGTGCTCAATACTCTCATTGTTTCTATCTCTCCAGAAATCAATCTCCTCCTGTCGCTTTTTACAGGCGGCGAGGTAGCCTTGCCAAAGATGTTCATCTTGATCAAAGGCGTACTCACTGCTTCCCTCATATATTAACAAAGAATCCTCGTCTCCATAGCCATTTTTGTGATACCAATCTTTAAACTCCTCTCTCCAACTCTCTTCCAATATCTCTTGATTAGTTTTGGTCATTTTCTACCTCTGGGAAATATCTTTCCATATCCGATTCACTTATGCATTTTTTACACTCAAGCCACTGCTCATCGCCTTCAGCCTGCATACCAACCAACTCACTATCTTTTCTAAATTTTCCACAAATATCGCATCTTTCGCTCATTTATCCCTCGATGTAGTTTACTGTTCTATAGTTATGATCATAAAGATTCTTTTTATAATATAGCTGACTCGTGGAAACTTCATTCTCTGGGAATGCTTCGCGGTATCTCTTCAGTATCATTTTTCTTAGAAAAGGGTTCTCATGAAAAATGCTTTCGCTGTCTTGAATAAAAAACCTTAAAATAAAATCATCAAAAATATCTCGCTCTAGTTGGGTCATTTGTACCTCACAGCTTCACCATTCGGAGTTTTCACTCTGCATACTTCAGTAAATCTATAGTTTTTGTATCCTTTTTGGTCAATGTCGTACTCAGTGATTCTACCCTCTATCCCAACGTGCTCCGGGTTATGTATAACTTCCCATCTGTCTTTGTACAATCTCTGGATTACGATGTACTTTCGTATAAACATATAAGGGTATAAATAGGCAAATAGATTTAAAGCTAGAACTAGATATATCAGTCGTTTCATTTTGGTGTCACCCTGTTTTAATTTTGATAGCGATATTTATATAACTTCGACTCTGCAATGTCTTCTAACTTTTTGTTACACTTGTGCTATATGTATGTCAAAATATTCTAAGCACGAAATAGGTACAGTGTTGTGAAAACTGTCTAGCGCGTCCTTCTCCGACTTGCCTATGAATGTATGAACACCTGAAGGATTTTCTTCTACATCATCGATGTCTAGCTGATTACTAGGTACTAATTGAGTGACTGTAATTTTATAGTTTTTATATTCATCTTTCTCTACAGTTATATACTCATCACTATTAACTTTATCCGCGCATTCACCACATAGAATGGCAGTGTAGTCCCGTACCTTTCTATTTGTATCTATTGCATACTTACATAAATTTTTGCTGCTGCTACAAAAATCACATTGAATCTTTCTAATAAATCTTGCTTTCATTATTTTATTCTCCACTTTGATATTCTAAGCCTTCTATTCTTATTTTCAGTCTCTTGATTGAAAACCTTGCATCCTTCGCAAAGCCATTAAAGATCCACGTTCCTGGACCAACTGTAAAACCTTCAGGACTAAGCAGCTCTTTCATCTGCTCATCTGTCACCATGCCGGTCTTAGTGATCTCTTTCATATCACCCATGACATCGACTTCCCAAAATCTCATACTCCTATCCTCACTGTATAGTAGACTTCCATCGTGCTCAGTCTAGCGCGGTATTGCTGTACCAATCTTTCAGCCTCTTCCTTTGAATATGCCTCTTCCAAAACCTCCACTTTCTCACCTTGACGACATTTGATAATGTAACTGTGCTTTTCAAATTTCGCTGTACTCATTGTCTAAACTCCTTCACTTTCAGCTGTAAATAACCTCAGAGTCGGATCATGTATGTCTATTTGTTTTAAATACAGCTGTTGAAATGCTTTGTAGTTTTCAAGTTCACCATCCATCCAATTGCTCTCACAATGATCAATAGTTAGTGCTTTAAATTCTTCATGGGTGAACAGTTTGCAACCTCCTGAGACATTTTGAGGAGTAAAGGTTAAGTTGAATTTCATTTGTGCAATGTTCATATAGTGCCATGTTTTCTCGACCTGAGCATCCCCATAGACCTGTGCCGAGCCGTATACCCGTGCCTCGCCGTATACCTGTGCCGAGCCGTATACCCGCACCTCGCCGTATACCTGTGCCGAGCCGTATACCCACGCCGAGTCGAATACCCGCGCCGAGTCGAATACCCGCGCCGAGCCGACTACCCGCGCCGAGCCGACTACCTGTGCCTCGCCGTATACCCGTGCCTCGCCGTATACCCGTGCCTCGCCGTATACCCGTGCCGAGCCGTATACCCGTGCCTCGCCGTATACCCGTGCCTCGCCGTATACCCACGCCGAGCCGAATACCTGTGCCGAGCCGTATACCAGCGCCTCGCCGTATACCCACGCCTCGCCATCTGCTGAAAGGTTAGATTCCTTCTCTATGTATCCACCTAAATCGCCTGGAGATACTATCGAACCAATTGCGATAAGCGCTCGAATTCTATAAAGCGTTTTGCCGTTAAATTCTTTAGTGTCCTCTTTTAATAATTCATACTTCTTGTTGCTCATTGCTCTGCTCCTCTATTTGTTTTTCCATTAGTATTTGTTCCCTGGTCCACAATGTCTCTTTAATGTCATCTAAGCGCTCTTCGAAATCGGTACCTGCATCTGTCCTGCCCTCATTGTTTATAACCTCTCTCAGCCGTTTTGACGGCCAGAACGATAATCTGGATAGGGTAAGCCGAGCACATGGTGTACAACGATCTCCTAAGGCTTTTGAGCGCCTCCTCTGCTTCTTAAATGAGACGCCACAGCCAATGCAAATAACGTCAATCATTTTGTGCTTGCCGTGCCTGTTACTCATTCTTTATTCCTAATGACGACATTTAATCCATTCATGCAGACACTGGGCTTTTCGGTATGAAATAAGTATTCACCAGAATGAGTTTCCCAGCTAGTGTCATAGTAGTTTTCCTCTTCTCCCATTCTGATTGCTTCCTTGACTAAAGTTAACGCTTCCATCTTATTATGAACCCTCTCTATAGGCTTACTCATTACTTACTCCCATGTCGTTGTATCGGTTGGTGGTCATAACGTCCTTACTGCATTTGTTCACGTCGATTGTTCTAGAATTATTTCTGATATCTCACTCTCATAATGCTCTACTATCTTTCTAAGTATCGCCATTTGAACGTCTCGGTTGCGGGTAATATTATCTAAAGGCACTTTGTAGAATTTTAATATTGCATGATACTCTGATCCTGATATCTCATGCTCTCCAGACTCAATCTGCTGTAGTCTTCTGGTGGTCAATCCTATAGCGCTTGCCATCCTTCCTATATCTATGCTTTTAAGCTTCCTAAGGTCTCCGATGTTTTTACTTATCTGCTCTAGAAAGCTGTAACATTGTCTGCTTTTAAATTGTCTTTTCATTATCTATTCTCCATATGGTCTATAATCATTGAGACCTTCTATATGACCGGATCCCCATACATTGTTTGCATCTATGCGGATCTTATAAGCTGTATCTACCTTATCATTCAACACTTTTATCAGATCACCTCCGAATATCTTATATATGTCAATCCCATAGACTCGGCATAGTATGATTATTTCCTCTCCGTATATGTCATATTTACCAGATTCTAATCGCCTTAGTCTCTGCTCATGTATACCTGTTCGTTCTGATAGATTACTCCATTTTAATCCGCTGAACTCTCTTAAGTTTTTTAGGCATGCTGCTAGCAGGGCATGCGGTTTGTGTTGATTGTCCATAAAGCTCCTTTTAATTAGTGTACTACATACGTGTCAAATATAACTGTTATACATGATAATTACAATTAAAACTGTTTATACCTACAGTGCGTTATAGTTTTTGTAGTGACTCATTTTTAACATTCATATCTAATAAAAAAACATCTGTCAAGGGCTTATTTCATAGTTTTAAGAATTGCATAGTGTCTGGGATTGAAATTGGTAAGTGGCTATAACTGCTAGCTATATTGACAATTTATATATCTTATAACAGTAGTCACTAAATACCTTATAAACTCTTTATATATGTCATAATTGAATGAATATTACAGATATAACATTTTTTACAGATATAACATTTTATATAAAGTTTTAGACGATTTTAGTGACTGTCGATTTTAGAGTGTCTAGCACACAGTCAAATAGATATTATGCTAAGAAGATAGCAACAAAACGAAGTGAACTAAGCGCGCTGAATGGGCGTGAACTAGTCGCGCTGGACGGTCTAATAGCCACCAGCCGTTAAGTCCGACAGCTTGCCAGAATTATTAGCTCTCAGTTATCGCACTAACTGAGCTGAGCGCATGCCAAACAATCGAAGAGGCGCACAGGATTACTTACCACACTAGCAATGCGTTAGGACTTGACAGTTCCTCAAAAAAGATAAGCTGAACGCATGTCAAACATCGGAGAGGCAAGCAGATCACACAGCCTCAGAGATTCTGTGAGCGTAGCGAACATCAATCACTTACAGCGCTCTCCAGCTATCAGACATCAAAACATGAAGCTATTAGCGCCTCATAGAGCGCTTTAATCTATTCACCCCTGCCATTGGTATGCCTCAATACCTGCGACCTCACAGAGCGCACAGCTCTACACGCCTGCAAGCGCTCTTCACGTACCACCTCAAGTGCTTGATGCTATGAAGGCATGGAGAGTTAAGATTGACGCGTCTGCTAAGGACTGCGTCGTGCTTCGGGATCGTGTCGCTCTCTGTCAGAAACTGTCAGTTTTTGTGCGCTGGGAGGGTGCCCGACCCCTTTTGTTCTGGGCGGCTAGGGGGTATAGGGAGGGGTTCTCCGATTTATAGAATTTCTAGATATAGTAGGGTATACCCCTCTTAAAAAATTCTAAAATATTTATTGACATAGAGGGTATAGCAAAATATCTTAAATAATATGCCGAGACCAAAAGAGCTTCCTGAAATTAATGAAGAACGATTTTTAAAGTTCATAGATACTCAATCTGAGGACGAGTGTTGGAACTGGAAAGGCTCAAGGAACATTGATGGATATGGAATATTTTCAGTACAGATCCATAAAAAGAAAATGAAATTATATGCACATAGGGTGGCAGTTAAAGTGTTTAGAGGAGCATTGAATCTTGACCTAGTTGTGGATCACACGTGTCGAAATAAAGCATGCTGTAACCCTAATCATCTAAGAGAGGTTTCAGTACGGATCAATAATACTGAGAACTCAAATTCTTTTTCGGCCATCAATACCAGGAAGACTCACTGTGCACGAGGACATGAGTATAGTGATGAGAACACAGTATATAGGGAGACAGGTCGTACAAGGAGAATATGCAGGATATGCCGAAAAGAGGATAATCAGAGGCACTACAGGTATATACGGAAAACAAAGAAGTATAAGCTCTCTGATTTTATCTAGTCCTCACAGTCTTCACACTCAGAGAACGACACAGGCGTTTCAATTACAGGCGCTTCATAGGAATAATCAGACTCAACAGACTCTAGAGCTGGACATGTAGGGCACAGATAGACAACAGTGTCCACCCACTTAGAGGCATACAGAATGGTTAGAATCAAAATAATATTCCGCATAACATTAACTTTACCATGCTCTTAAAATTTAGCAAGTTAAGCTCTCCGACATTAATAATCTTGCATATATCCAACAGTCAATGCTACCCTGAATGGTATGATTACGATTGGAAAGAAACAGAGAATATTTGTTGAAAGTTACGATGGAAATGCAGCTCAGGCCATGCGTATTGCAGGCTATGAGGGTGCTGACAATTACCTAGAGATGCAAGGAAACAAACTGCTAGCAGATCCATTAATCAGAGAGGCGATTAAGCAGCGTGATTTATATACCAATTCGGTGACAAAGGTAATAGCTGATAGAGTGGAGAGGCAGGCGTTCTGGACATCGATTATGAGAAATGAGGATCCAAATGCTAAACTGGAGATTGATCCAAAAACTAATGTGACAAAGGTGCCAGAGAATGTTCCGCTTCCAATGCGCTTAAAAGCGTCCGAGCTTTTAGGTAAGTCGGAAACAGACTTCATAGAGAAAATTAATGTGAGCCACTCACTTTCTATCTCGGATGTTATAAAAGACTCGTATAGTATTAGTATGGATAATATTGATGCAATCGAGGCAGAATATGAAGCACAGAGATCAGTTAAAAAAATCCGAGACGTTGAAGCAGAAGTCGTGGTGGTTGAGCAGGATGAACAAGATATCCCACTACGAGATAATCTTTCTATCCCCCGCCTGGATGATTTCTTGTAACACTAGATACATTACAAAGTTGAATGAAGAATATATGCGACAATTAATTGAGGAGATGTACGGAGAATGAAGATGAGAAAAGGGGACGTATACATAATTGTATGGCTTGACCATTGCACATGCTACTACTCATGGACTGATCCAGATAAAATGAATCTAGAAGACTATAAATGTGAATCTATAGGGTATGTAGTCAATGAGACAAAGACATCAATATTTTTAGCTCAAAACGTAGCTCTTCAGGATAGAAAGGTAACGAATATAATGCAGATACTTAAAAGCACCATAGTTAAAACACAGAAGGTTAAAACTAAATGAGATACCTAATAATATTTCTGCTAGGTGGATGCTCCACGGTAGATACAATTAAATGTTTCAGTCTTGATGGTAAAGCAATGTCCTCTTGTACGGCCTTCAAGCAATATCGGAGAAGCTGTAAAGAGCATGGTGGTGTTGATTATGGAAACGGGCTATACGGTGTTTGTATGGACGGCAGTAAGTTTGATTATGAAGGTAAAAAGATAAATGAGTGAGAAAGCTACAGGACTTATATTATCTAAGCCGGTGACGGAGCTTTCAGCTTCTCAGGTCATGCGTTTATGGCAGAAAAAACCAAAAATATTTTTTCGTGATGTAATGGATGTTACTCTCGATACATGGCAAGAGGAAGTGTGCGAACTTTATATGCACAATCAGCGTATAGCGATGGTGGCAAGTAAGGGTCCAGGGAAGACAGGAGTACTCGCTTTTCTCGGATGGCATTTTTTTATGACATCTCACCAGCCAAAAATTGCAGCCTTATCTGTAAGCAAGGCACACTTAATGTCAAACTTGTGGGCTGAGCTTTTGAAGTGGAGATCACAATCGAAGCTTCTAACAATTTCTACAACAGACGGTCAGCAAAAAATTGCGCTGGTAGGTCACGATGGTTACTCGTTCATTGATGCGAGGGCCTTTCCGCAGCAGGCAGATGAGACACAGATGGCATCAGCGCTGGCAGGACTTCACGCTAATAACGTAGGCTTTTTAATTGATGAGGCAGGGACTATTCCCGACTCTGTTCTGGCCACGGCAGATGCGGCGCTGGCAGGGGGAGAGAGCAACGATAAGAGGGCAAGACTGATTGTTACGGCGAACCCTGAAGAACCGCGTGGAATGATCTATAGAGCGTCCAGGGGCCTATCCCATCAGAAGTGGGCGGTCTACAATATTTCAGGGGATCCGGACGATCCTAAACGCGCCACTAGGGTTAACATCGACTGGGCAAAAGAGCAGATTAAAACTTATGGGCGCGATGATCCTTGGGTGATGGTAAACGTCTTAGGTCAATATCCTTCTGTTTCAACTACTCGGCTTATCACTGAAGAAGAAATAAATGACTCGATGAGAAGAGAAATTCCGGATAGAGAAGTACATAACTCTCAACTTCGCTTAGGGGTGGATGTTGCAAGAGGCGGTATTGATAGCACAGCAATGGCACCCAGAAGGGGCTTAAAGGCGTACCCTATAGAGAGAGTGCCTTCAAATGTGCACGGGCCTGAATTGGCGGGGAAGATTGCTTTCATGCAACAGGAGAAAAAAATTGAAAGAATTTTTGTGGATAATACTGGAGGCTACGGATCTTCTGTTATTGACAGCCTTGGTATGTTTCCTCATATGGAAGTTACGCCAGTAGTGTACAATGCCAGAGCACAAGATAAGCGATACTACAATAAGCGCACTGAGATGTGGGTGCGGATGAGAGATTGGATTAGAAAAGGTGGAGCTCTGCCTAACGATCCAGGACTAGCTGAAGAAATTTTAATGCCAAAAATTACTTTCCATAATGGTGTTTTTAGGCTGGAAGAAAAAGAGCAGATCAAGGAAAGACTCAAGAGATCACCAGATAAGGCAGACGCGCTTGCACAAACATTCGCTGATGTGGAGCAGCCATCCTTTTATGCTTCATATGGAGATGATCCTACACATAGACCTAGGATGCATGCTAACCATATAACTGATTCTAGTCAGTTAGAAGAGGATGATAATCCTAACTTTCTTTCTTGACAAGTCTTTCATTCTACATAAAACGCTGATACTATTATTTAACGAGGTGAGTGAGTATGGATCCTTTTCTAGCAGGATTGATTATTGCAGCAGGTGTAGGAATTGGTGCGGCAGCAGGAGGTCCAGTAGGGGCAGCGGCAGGGGCGGCAGCTTCAGGAGCGCTTGTGGGTGTTTTAAGTGCTGATGCAGCTGCAACACAGGCGGATAGAGAGCAGAGAAGATTTCAATCCGCTCAAGAGAAGGCCCGAGTGGAATCAGTGAAAGCTGAAGTAGGTCTAGCACAGCAACGTACAAACACAGCGTTAGTGGGTGCTCAGACTAGAAAGCCAGCAGATGCTCCTTCCTTTGCAAGTACATCTGTATTGGGAGGTTTACCCTCGTTGAATAAAAACACGAATACCGGATCGTCGGCAGGAACATTTTAAGAGGATATATGGCAATAAAGAAAAAAGTTAAACGGGCACCAGCAGGTAAAAGTGCTGCAGAAATAAAGGCCATGGTGGACGCGGACTATATGGAAGCGCCACAGAGTGATACAGAGGCTGGAGCAGAAGCATCTACAAGAGCAATGAATGCTGTCGTTCCGGCCATAAATAGAATGCGAAAAGTATCTTGGAAAGTTAAGCAGAAGATGGCCGCCGAAGATGCAGATGAATCTTTAGGTGTTGGAGCATTAGGTGAAGATGACGGGCTAACGTCAGAGCAGTTAGTTGAGAAAGAAAACGCAATGACAAAAAAAGAGCTATTAGAATATATTAAAGCGAAAGAAGAGAAGAAAAAAAGAAGAAAAGTTAATATGCAACCCGTTGCTCCAGGACTATAAAAAATGTCAAAAATCTTAACCTTTGGTGACTATCACAGTATCCGACAGACTATGCAAAGCAGTCGTGATCCTTTAGTTCAAGGGTGGAGAAGACAATCGAAGTTGCTTGCGCCTGAGAGATTCGTAGATACTCTTCCAAGCCAAAGAAGTAGAGGGCGACAAAGTACCCGAGATATTTTAAGAAACGAAGGCGGTATGGCACTTCGAACTTTTGTATCAGGTATGATGAACGGTGCCACATCTAGAGCGCGTCCTTGGTATGATTTAGTTCTGGTTGACGACTCTAAGAAAAGTACAGCGTCCGACAGGTATCTAGCTCAATGTGTACGGATTCTTAATCAACATCTTCAGATATCAAATTTCTATAGAGTGCTTCCAATGTCCTATAAGGATATCGGAATCTTCTCTAACTCCGCATATGCTATGCTTCCTCATGCTAAATATGGTTTTTACTTTCTGCCGTTTGCGGTGGGAACGTATGCTATTGGTACTGATTCGGAGGGAGCTGTAAATCAATTCTCGCGTGACTTTGTAATGACTGTTAAGCAGGTAGTTGAGCAGTATGGAAAGCTTAAGCCTAACGGTCACATTGATTGGAGTAACTTCGATCCGTGGGTACAGATGTCGTGGGAGAAGGCAAACTATACGTTAGATCTGACATTGAATAATCTAATAATACCTAACGCCGATCCTAATCCAAATTCTCTGATGTCCTCAGAGTCCATGAACTTTCAATCATACACTGCTGTCAATTCAATTGGGTCTAACGCTAATTCCATGTTTGAGTCAGGATTTAGATACAGTAACAATAAGAATGCTCCGGTTAAGATGTATCCGGATAGAGCAGATTTTATATCTGTGAAAGGCTACGAATATTTTCCTGTAATTGTTAATCGCTGGGAAGTAGCTCCTGAAGGTGATTGGGGCGTTGACGGCCCTGGGCACTTAGCTATTGAGGATATTCTATCTTTACAAGAAACTGAAAAATATAGACTAGAGGGTGTAGCAAAACTAGTAAAGCCCCCTATGGTAGGTCCAGCATCTTTGAGAAGACATCAGTCGTCTATTCTTGCAGGAGGAATTACATACGTCGATGAGGCCTCAGAGGGAACAAAATTCCGTGCGGCCTTTGAAGTGGATCCACAGCTATCAGAACTGATTGCTTGTCAGGTAGATTATGTAAGAGCTATTAAAAAAGCATTCTTCGAAGATCTATTCTTAATGATGGCACAAGATAAGCCAACATCTCATACAACAGCTAGAGAGATCGAGGAACGTGCAGCTGAGAAGCTTATCGGTATCGGTCCGGCGATGGGTCAGTTAGACCATGATCAGAACGGACCTGTTGTAAGGAACGCCTTTTTTCTTTTAGCTAAGTCAGGAAAACTTCCTCCAGCGCCAAAAGAAATTCAAGGTGCGGATGTACGCCCCGAATATATTTCTATTCTTGCTCAGGCAGCGAAGGCCAGCATGATAGGATCGACGGATAAATTGATAGCCTTTGTAGGTGCACTAGCGCAGGTAACAGGAAGTCTGACAATTACTAAGATCCTTAAAGAAGATAAAATAGTCCGTCAGATGGCAGACTTTTTAGGTAATAGTCCAGAGCTTATTAGAGATGAGTCTGAATATGAAGATATTGTTGAAGGAGTTAAGCAGCAACAGCAGCAACAGCTTCAAGCACAGCAAATGCAGATGGCCTCAGAGACTACTAAAAATTTAGCTTCAGCGGAAGTGACAGATACAAATATGTTAGGTAGGATGGGCAGACAGCAACAACAGCAGTAAGGTGACAGTATCAAATGCTACAAGTAGATAAGCGGATTGAGATCCAGCAATCAAGTGACATTCAGGATATACTCAACACAGAATTTGGAAGAAGATTTTTGTGGAGACTTATAGGCTATTGCGGTGTTTATCGTGATGCTGAAGGTGAGCAATTAGACATAATGAAACAATTAGGTAAGAGACAAGTGGGATTATACCTTCTTGGAATTTTATCAGATATAGATGATGAGCAGGTCTTTACAATGATGAGAGAGGCCAAAAACAGGGATATGGAGGATGCATATGAAAGGAAGATTGAAATGGATGCTATTGAACGCGATACCGCCGGAGACATCGGTGATACCTCCCACAGCTACAACGCCGGAAACGCCCTCGGCGACTACCTCTAATCCACCTCCAGCAGATGTAGTACCTCCTGTTGTTCCTCCAGTGGAAACTCCTCCAGCTCCAGGGCCGGAAGTATCTGCACTATCACAGTTGGGAGCGCTTAAAGAAGAGACACCACCTCCAGCAGAAACACCTCCTGCACCATTAGAGGATTATGATTTAGAATTGTCTGAGACTTCTCCTCTTACAGAGAAAGATCTAGATAGCATTGTAGCTCTAGCGGAAAAGCATAACTGGACTAAAGAAGAAGCCACTGCCTTCATTGCTGAGAAGGAAGAAATATACAATCGGGGCACTGAGACCATTAGAAATAAAGCTATGGAGGCCGTTAAAGCTGAGAAGGATAAACTCCTGGCAGATCCAGATTTTAAAGGGGAGAAACTAAAAAGCTCTCTAGAATCAATAGACCTCGTGGTCAAAAAATACGGTTCGCCTGAGTTGGCGGCATACCTTCGAGGTCCTGGAGGAAACAGTCTTCCTTTAGCAAAAATGCTTTTGAGTATAGGAAAATTGATGGCATCAGACACTATGCAGGGTAAAGGCACTGGAGCTAAGGCACCATCCGCTAATCCTTTAGAGGATTCATACAGACAGTTATATCCGGCCTTTTTTGAGAATTCAGGAAATTAACTGTTGACACAAATTATAAAAGGTCTGAACATAGGTATAGTACTATAGTTAAATAGAGTTCAGGGAGAATATACTCATGTCAACTTTAAGCGCAGCTCAGATTACGATTCTAGACGTAGCAAATATGCCAGGAAATGAAGGTGTTAAAGACATCATCGAATTAATGGCGCAATTCAATCCTATCCTAGCGGATGCTATAGCTGTTCCATGTAACATGGGAGATCATCACGTTACTACTGTAAGAACAGGACTTCCTACTGTTACTTGGGGTAGAATGTACAAGGGTATTGCTTCTACAAAAGGCACAAAACAACAAGTTAAAGATACTACAGGTTTCATGGAATCAGCTTCTGAAGTTGACCAGAGAATTGTAGATGTAGTTGAAGCTGCTATGGATAAAGCTTCGATTAGAGCAGATGAAGCATCTGGACACATGGAGGCCATGTCTCAAGAAGCTGCTTCAGCAATCTTCTACCACGATACTGCCTTAGATCCAGCTAAGCCTATGGGACTAGCTCCAAGATTTAATGATGCTATAAACGCAGAAAATAAGTCTCAGATCATTGATGGTGGAGGTGTAGGTTCAGACAACACTTCGATCTGGATGGTTACATGGGATAAGCAAACGGTTCACTTGATCTACCCTAATAAAGGTAAAGCGGGTATCGAAAGAAAAGACCGTGGAGTAATCAACAAGCTAGACTCTGACAACAATACATACTTTGTATACCGTGAAGAGTTTACTTGGCACTTAGGTATCTCAGTTCGTGACTGGAGATATGTAGTTCGTATTGCCAACATTGATGTATCTTCTCTATCGAAAGATGCAGCTTCTGGTACAGACTTGATTGATGCAATGACGGACATGTACTTTGCTCACTACGGACGTAGAAAAGGTTCTGGAAGAACTGTAATCTACGCGAACACAACTATTGTAAAATATCTTGACTTCCAAGTACGAAATGCAACTAACAAGAACTTGTTCTTGACTCTTGATAAAACAGGTCCAAATGCTTCTGAAGTTTTAGCTTTCAGAGGAATTCCGATCCATGAGTCAGATGCATTACTTGAGACTGAAGAAGCAATAGCATTTGCATAATGTTTTCATAGTTAAATAGTTTGATAATTAACGGGAGTTAACCGCCATGATTTTAGATAACAGATCAATTTTTTCAGACCAGCAGCCAATTACAGCTACGGCCAACTCTACCAATGTGTACGATCTAGGAGCACCTGGAATCGCACATGTAGGATCATTGGTTCAGCTTAAGAGGAGCATGGGTAAAGCTGGAAAGATTCCGTTACTTATTCAAGTCAATGAAGACTTTGATGCGTTAACATCATTGGATATCGTGTTTCAATCAGATAACGATGAAGCATTCGGTTCAGCAAAAGAAATTTTCAGAATCACTGTGCTTCTTGCAGACCTTGTTAAAGGATATAAAGCTCCTATCGACAAGCTTCCAAGAAACGTCACAGAGAGATACATCCGCTTCAGATATGAAGTAACGGGTGCAGCCCCTACTCAAGGAAAAATTACTGCTGGATTCGTAATGGCAGTTGACGATTCTTACGTAGGATAATAAAAATATTTTCTGTTAATGGTGACAGATAAGCATACAGAGGAAGATATGTCAGAAGATACACGTATCCATGTTAGGGCCAACAAGCTAGGTCAGTATGGTGGATGTCTAAGACCTGAAGGTGAAAAGTTTTTTATTAAAGACGTTACTCATTTAGGCTCGTGGATGGATCCACTAACTCCAGGTATTGAGCCAAAAATCATAGAAAAAAGATCTCCTCGGCAGTTAGAGAGAGAGTACGCAAGACTCGCTAAAGAGGAAGCGGAAAAAGAGGCAAGACTTTCAGCAGAAGAAAAGCAGGCCAAAGAAGAGGCTGAAGCTAAAAAACTTGCTGAGCTAGAGCGAAGAGAAGCAGAACTTCTAGCTAGAGAAGAGGCAGAAGTAAAAAAGTCTAAACCATCAAAACATCAGAAAGAATCAGCACTAGACCTAGTTTAATAAATCGAGGGTAGAGTCCTATGTATACCAAAACTGAGATAGCTAATTTTGCTTTGGGTATGCTGGGACAATCCCTTGAAATAGTCAACGTGGATACAGAAACCACAATACAAGCAAAAATACTTAGAAGACATTTCTCTAAGGCAGTCGTTGAAACTCTTAAATATGAGTGGAATGTGTTGACTAAGACGGGAGCACTATCTCTTATAGCTGAAGACCCTTCCCCTAAATGGCAATACTCTTACAGTAAACCTTCAGACGCTGAGGTGGTACGTCGAATAGAGTCTGACAACTATTTCCCTGCAGACAGACAATATGAGGATCAGAAGGTGCCATTTGATCTTATGTACACGACTAGTGGCTATGAGATCCATACAAACATTCCTGACGCTTATGCGGAGTATACGGTAAGACCTGCCGATGTGGGACCTTATCCAGATCATGTGGCGTGGGCAATAGCCGCTAATCTGGCCATGATTGCAGCTCCTCAGATAATCACAAACAACTATGTGAAGATAAAAGATACATTTCTTAAAGAAGCGCGGAATACTATCAGTGCTCAAATAGCCTACGACATCACCTTAAGACCGGAACCTATTGCAGCGGATTCACCTTTTATTCGTGCAAGATCTAAAGGCTGAGGTTACAATATAAACCATGAGCAGTGGAAAACAACTATCTTTTTCCTTCGGAGAAGTGAGTCCTTCATTAAGATTTAGGGCGAATGTCTCCTTCTATTCTCAAGCACTTTCGTTGCTTCTCAATGGATATGTTAGAAAGTCCGGCGGAGTGTCTAATAGACCTGGCACCCTATTTATTTCTAAACCATCACACCAATCAAGTATTCCGACAGCTACTACAGAAGTGGGGGTAAGACTGTTTCCCTTCACTGCGGAGGATGGAACTAATTATGTATTTCAATTAAGAGATACAATAGAAGTTGTGAACGGAGTGGGAACGCCTTTAGTAGTTATAGCAGAAGATGGTACTGAATCTGATATGGTGGCAGACCCCCTATCAACAGTATCACCCTCTATAGTAAATTTAAGTCTAACAGATGTGGACCTATCTTCAGCATCTATAACTACATTAGGTAATTCAGCTATCATAAATTATGAGACTATAAGTGATGGAAGTGTTTTACCTTTGTATTTTCCGGAAGGACTAAGAATCCCAGCTCATTTAGTAGTTCGTTTAGACGCAGGAGTTTTTTACTACAATACACAAATAGAGGAATCGGTGGCGATAGGTACCGCAGCTGCATTTACCAAAGGAACAAGCTACGGGATAGCACCTACAAATATTCCAGTATCATATTTAGTTCTTCAAGAGCATACAGACGGAAGTGAAGTGCAGTGGCAGCAACAGGATTTTGCTGATGGGCACCCTCATTCAGGGTTATCAACTACTCTTGTGCTAGATGCTCAATCTGGTGAAGGGATTAAACAATATAATATTTACCGAGCGGCAGGGCCTGCAGCACATTATTCTTTAGTTGGTAGAATACCTCCATCAAGTGCAGGCGCAGAATTTAGAGATTATCTAGTGTCTCCGGATATAACAGTACAGCCTCCAACAGATGATTCTATGATACTAAGTGTAGCTAATATGCGAAAAATGGTGTATTACAAAGAAAGGGCAATAGCTGTTTTTGCAAGAGATATATTGAATCCGGTAACACCGAGAAGAATTGAAGGGCAGGTAGGAGTATCTAAACTAGGGGCACCTAAAATGTTTAGACGACCGCTAACTCCTAACAATGTAGACGCTTTTTCCTTTACAATACCTTCAGACAAGCTTTCCCGAATTACTAATGCTCTTGTCATGAATCGATTAATTCTATTCACCAAAGATAACACCTTTTCTATAAGAGGCGGTGAAGGGGGAGTGCTCACTCCTCAGACTATAAATCCAGAACACATATATGGGGAAGGATGCACCCCCCACGTATCCCCTGTGGCCGTAGGAAGTCGAGGGTTTTACATTAGCTATGACAAGTCTAAACTTCTAGCTATTAAATTTAGCCAAGATGATTCTTCTGCTGCAGCAGTAGGTGACGTATCAACTTTAAGTGATCATCTTTTTGAAAAAAGAGATATTCGACGGTTGGCTATTGTCAATGCAGGAGACAATGTTCTTTGGATTCTTAAAAAGGATGGAACTTTAATATCTCTCACTATCTCTGAAGAGGGATCAGTGCAAGGGTACGCGAGACATGACACTGACGGGTTTATAGAAGATATTTGTGTGCAATACACGGAAGCAAGGTTATATCCAGCGGATTATGATACCCAAAAAATTCCCATGCTGTACATGTCTGTTATTCGAGAAGGCGTTCGATACTATGAGCGTATGGCCGTACGAGATGATATTGATCAAGACCGATATCTATATGCTGATGCTGCGGTAGTTTTTGGAGATAAATTCCAAGACGAGACAGATGAAACTAATATGCACATTAACATAAGTGCAGACCAGGACACCATTACAGACGATCTTCCAACAGGAGATTTTTCTGCAGGTCAAGTGCTGACACTGACAGATATGGCAGACCTTGGAGAGTTTAGCGCTGATTGGGAAGGGAGAGTCTATGACTTTTTCTATGGAACAGATTTTACTAGCAGTGTGCGTCTTTATATTGATACTTATGTAGACCCTATAACTCTCCTAGCGCATTGTGAACAGGACATCCCTGTAGCTCTTCAGGACATAAATGTGCAAGACGAGACAGAGGATGGAGTACCTCTAACATATGAGGATAAGCTCGAAAGACAAATGAAATTCCTTAGAGCGTTTAACCAGATTACAGGACTTACCCATTTAGCTGAAAAGGACGTAAGTGTTTACGCTGATGGGATTATAGTGGCATCTCCTAATAACCCTACAAAGACCGTTTTAACAGTCGATGTGAATGGAGTTCTAGATCTACCCACTTACTACAATCGAGGGTATGTAGGGCTTCCTTACACTATGGAAATGGAGACTTTAAACATAGAGGCCTCTGATGATAGAACTCTTATGGATTCAGGTAAATTAATTAACAAAGTAGGTATAGCTCTCAGAAATACTATAGGTGGATATATCGGACAGACAGGAACCACCGATCTTGAAAACATGGAAGAGATACGAAATAACTCAGGCGAATCCACTCTAAGTGGTTACGACTCTTTCAATATTCCTTCTCATTGGGAACAGACAGGTAAAATTCTAATTAAGCAAGTGGATCCGGCCCCTATGACAGTTCTTGCAGTATTCCCTAAAGGTGTTGCAGGAGATGGAGATTAATTATGGCATCAAATACTAGAGGTGTTAAAAGAGTTAAATTACGGGGACCAATACAAGGACCTCAGACAGACCCATCAGGTCCGGCCAGCATATCTTTTCCAGGAGGAGAATATCCAGGTGGTTTAATGTACCCTAGGGCCGAAGTAGAACCTACGGATCTTACAGGCCAATTTGCTCTAACAAACAAAATGGGTGAAGTAGATACTCCAGATACTGCGATAAATACTTCTAATTTTTCTGAGGTGGTTACTACTGCCGAAGGACCAAAGCCTACAGGACTTACAGAAAAATTCTCCAAGAGTTTAGATTTAACCATCGAAGACCTAGAAGAATCTAAGAGATTGCAAACTATTGGGGCCTCAGCAGATATGGCAGCTGGAGTAATGAAAGCAGTCGGGGGAGTGATAAACGCTAACTCTAAATACTCCCAGACTATAAATAGAAATAACTTCAATCTCCAGATGGCCGAAATACAGTCCCTCCAGATAGCTTCTGATACCCGATCTAAAATGCTTAAAGAGCAGACTAAGGGTGTAGCGAGAGGACAGAACGCTCAACTGGCAGCAGTGGCACAGGGACAGGCAGCAGGAGGCGATCTTGCTACTACAGCGATGTCTAATGAAGAAGTGTACGCAGCAGAGAATATGATGGCATTAGAGATCAATTCGATGAGACAGATATTCGGAATTGAAACACAAAAAAGAATGATAGAGTCTAGCAGTCGTATGGCCGAAATATCCAGAGATATGGAAGTGACCCAAGCAATATCAGGTGGAGCAATGGATGTAGGAATGGGCGCTCTTCAATTGCCAGGAATGTAGGAGTTATAATTTATGGCATTTAATATACCAATTCAAGAGCGCGATAACATCGCAATTCAAAATACTAATCCGGTATACGATACCTCACAAGGAACTTTCACTCCGGTAAAAGAAGATTTTTCTAAGCCTCTAAACTCAGTGGCAGATATGGCCAGAAAACAGTCTCTTGCTATTGAAGAGAAAGTACACACCTTTGCAAAAAATAAATTCGAGAATGACCGAGATTCTATAGTCGATTCTAACTTAGAACAGGTGACAGCAGCAGAAGGAGAGAACTCCTTTCTAGTGGCAAATAAGACTCAGAGTAGACTTAAGAATGACATGGAGAAGGCGCTAGCGAGAGTACCTGAAAAGTACCGCGCAGAGTTTTCGCTCTTAGCAGATCAAGGTATTAATCGTTATGACAAAGGATCTTTAGGGCATCAATACCGTCAACAAAACATTTTGATGGATAAGACTGAAAAGCAAAGAGCTGAATATCTGACTGATCAGATGGCACAATCTGCTTTCAATCCTGAGAAGTTTGAAGAACTAAGAAAAGAACTTGCAGGGATTACAGACCAAAACACTAGAAGAAAACTAGGCGGTCTGGGAGGACCAGCATCTAAAGAAGTAACAGATGCCATAAAGATCCATCAGACGATGGCAGAATCTCTGGCCATAACGAAATCAATAGAGTCGATGGTCTCAGCCGAGTATACTGATGCGGCCTACGGGTTCGCAAAGAAGTATGAGAACAATCTAACTGCTGCGGATAAGGTGAAAGTCAATTCTCTTCTAACGAAGGGTAGAGCTAATCAGAAATACGATTTAGCTAAAGGGCTATTGGATGCAGCGATGGAGAGGTCTTCCGATCCGACAGCTCAAAGAAAATTTATTAGGGATAATGCAGCTGACGGTGAAGTATTTGCCACTGCCGTATCAATGCATACAGCTCAGACTAATTTTGATAAGACACAGAAAGACATTGCAGACAACCGAAATACGGCCTTTGCAATGGAGAGTGTAAGAAAGTCAGGTGGAGATGCAGCTGCAGCGATGAAGATAGCTAAAAAGCTCCCTGTAGAAAAGAGAAAAGAGGTATTAAAATTTGCTGCAGATGTGGCCGAAGGTAGAGAGACCATACGAGATATACCTACCTATCAAAGGCTCAATGATGAGTACATCAATTTTCCTGAAAAGTTCATAAAGACAATGGAGAATCCTGGTGCCCTCATACATCTTCTTCCAAAAGAGGATCTAAATAATTTTGAAACGAAGGCTAAAGGGGTTAGAGACCCGTTAACTAGCGGATATACCCCAAAGGATTTTAATTATATTCGAGACAGAATCATTAAAGATACCGTGGCCACTCAGTATAAGCCTAAAGATAAAAAATATAAAGAAAAGGTCGCGGAACTTGACGCTATACTGTCAAGAGTGACAAGAGAAGTTAAGGCAGATATGCCTGCTCATTCATCTAAGCTGGATGTAGCTAAAAGAATTGAGAGTGAGATGTACCTTAAATCTCAAGAGGTTGAAGTGGCAGAGAAGGAAGGAGGAGTATCTATATTCCCTCCGGCCATAACTAGATTTTTCTCATCTCCTGATAAAGTTTATGCAAAAAATCAAACTCAACTTTTTGATAGATATAATCCTTCTCGTGTTGATAAGATGAGAAGTGCCTTACAAAATTCAGGGGTCCAGTACAATCCTGATGAAGAAGATGAGTTAGTGTTGAAAGCTCTTAAGGCCCAAGAATTTGAGCTATCCAGAAACAGAAAATAATTAAAGGACATACCTATGGGTTTTAGAATACCAGTAACTAAAGAACAGACTCATGTGGCACAAAATGCTCCAGCGGAGAGCTTACAGTCAAGAGAGCCTGCAACCCCTATAAAAGTCGATGAACTGCTTGCAGGGAAGCAACCAGAGGTCGGAAGGCAAATAGCTCAAGAGCCTATACAATCTACAGATGAGCCTGATGATTCCTCCTACTCTAGTGCAGTCAACTTCGCAGTAGGGAAATCTGATGAGGCACCAGTGGCACCTACAGAAGATTCATATGAGAAGGCCATAGCTTTTGCTGTGAAGAAACCAGTAGACACTCTCCGACCTGCTAAAATTCTATCTCGCAATGTTGATTTAGCTCAAGGACAAAATGTATTAGATATAGCGGAAAAGCTGAATATCACTCCAGCAGAAGCATCAGCGAGGTTATCAACCACTCCTGCAGAAGAACTAAAGGCCATACCAGCTCTTGTTAATATAGAGCGAGATTATCCAGGCATTGCTACATGGGCCCGTAATCCAGAAAGATACAAAGTGCTTTTAAAAGATCCGGTCTATCTGAAGAAGGTAGAGGAAACGACAAAAAGAATAAATGAAAAGAATATGTCTAGCTTTGAGAAGTACCGTAAAGACGCGTACAAGTCTCTTGCTGGAGGGACATACAGCGGAGTGCTTAAGCCAGGAGCAGGGTCATTAAGCTTCTTAGCTGCAATGGCAAACCTTCCGGGTAACTTGATGAGGGATGAGCTGGGTATACCTCGCGCAACACCCGAGATAAAACTCACTCCTGAGCTGGCCCAAGGTGAAAAGCTCATGGTGGATTTCTATAATGAGAAGGCAAGTAACTACGGGATTGAGGGGCTTAACCCTGATGTGTGGGACAGCATAGCTGAAAATGTTAGTAGAAAAGATTACGTTAAAGCAGGAAGAGACATATCGTTGATCATGCTCCAAAACGCTCCGGCCAATGCTATGGCCCTAGCAGGACGTTTTGTCGGCTTGTCAGGGCCAGCACTAATATCTATGGGATTTCTACAGGGATCAGGAACATATAAAGAATCTAAAGAGAAAGGAGCATCGGAGACCGCATCTACCCTTAACGGGCTATTTGCGGGGACAGTTGAATCTGCACTAGAAAAAGTAGAGCTTCATGGGATCATGTCTTATTGGGAGAAATTCCTCACTAAGAAAGTAGGAAAAGCAGCAGCAAAGAAAACAGTTATTGAAGCAGCTAAGGCCGTAGGTGCATCCTTTCTGACAGAAGGTTCAACAGAAAGCATGACTTCTTTTTTGCAAGACTTTAGTTCATTTGCTACGGGGGTGGACCCTAAAGCTATGGAAGGATCAGGTAAGAGAGCAGCAGGGTCCTTCCTACTTGGAGGTCTTACAGGTGCTACGATGTCCTCTCCTGGTGCCCTAGCTAACGTGTATATTCAAAAGAAAAACATGCAGAGAATTACGGAGTCAGTAAAGGCCGTAGTGGCAGCAGATAACGCTCGGAAAATGAGAGAAGACAAGAAAGGCTCTGAGGTGCCTAAAGCGCATCCACAGCAGACAGCAGAGCTTGTGGATCAAGTGGGCCAGGAAACTCCTCCCCCTATCCCAGACGATGCAGAGGATATTGCACCCCCAAGAGCTGCCTTTGTAGAGTTTAATATTTCGGAGTTTGAGGAAGAAGCGCAGAAGATGGGCAGGGACCCGTTAGATGTAGCAGAAGAGTTAGGGCCTGCAGCTCTAGCAGCTTACACAAAGTCGAAGGACAACGATGCTACGGGCTTTCAAATGTCAGTGGCAGACTATCACAGATATGCTGATGACCTTCCTGAACTGGATGATATTTTCTACGCCAATGCGGGAATACAGAACGCTCGTAAGGGTGAGGAGCATTTAAAGCAAGCACAAAAAGAATTTGAGCTTCCTATGTCGGCCAAGAAGGATTTACCTGTATCGGAAGAAAGAGATGACGCTCTTCCTCCGGCCATACCGGGTGAGGAGGCAGATAATGGTCCGGCCACTTTCTTTGAAGATGGGACTCCTCAAGAAGGGGATCCAGTACTAAGACATATCCAGCTTCTACAGCAAGGACGATCGCAGGAAGAAAAGAAAGTATTCCGTCAGCTTAAAACGTCTATTACAAAATCTACTAAAGAGGCAGGGATTAATCCAGAGCTTGCCGATCTCATGGCCGAATTTCAGTTTAGAAATACGCGATTCAGAGCTGAGCAATTAGGATTACCTATCAGTGAAGTGGCCGAGCAGACTAAGGTAGGCTTCAAGAAAAAAATGAAAGATCCTAGGACTAAGGCTTTTTTCCAGCCTGGTACAGGTGGCGTAGGTATGCCGAGAAACAAAGTAGTCTTTGGGGTGAACACCACTGCGAACACTTTGATTCATGAGTTCACCCATTCATGGCTCGCCAACATGGTCAATGATTGGCACTTCATAAGTGGACTAGAAACTCGCACAGAAACACAACAAGAATACTTCGAGGTTATGGAGGCAGCGGCTAAGAAGTTCGGACTTGCCAATATTGCGGATCTCTATAATGTCTCTGAGCATGAGTATGAAAGAATACAGGAGACCTTTGCTAGAACAGGTGAAAAATATTTTCTAGAAGGGAACTTCGGAGACAGCAAGATCAAAAAGATTTTCGAGTCAATGAGAAAATGGATGGCACAAGCAGCTTCCATAATCATTGACAGCTTTAGAAGATACCCTCCACTAAAAATATCTCCCGAAGTATCTAGAATATTCCAGACCATTTTAGATGGTAACAGAGCAGTCGATGAGAACATGACTAAGATGTTTCCTGATGAACTTCCTTTCAACGAAGACATTCTAGGAGCCTTTGCTGATAGATATAAGCAGGCCAAAGCGGATGCCCGAGATCAGGCCGTAGCGCAGATGCACTCCAAGTTTTATAATCGTTCAAACAAAGAGCGAGAAGCTGCCATACTGAAAGCGCAGAATGAAATATATGACAGAGCTGTTCTGGAAGTTGAGAACATGGATTCCATAAAGCTTATGAGGATGATTCAATCTTCAGAAGAGAACAGAATTACCTATCAATCAATCGTTGATGTACTTGCTCTAGGGGATAAAGAACTAGCAAAACAAATTCGTGACATGGTTCCACCTAAGACAATCGCAGGACAGAAAAAGCAAGGTATTCATATATCTGAAGTTATGCAGTTTATGAAGATCAATGATCGTCAAAAGATGATGGATGTCCTTCGTGAGATGGGTGAGCGAGATGCCATCATTGATAATCTATCGAACACGATGATTGATAATGAGTTCCCTATTATGAAAACTGATGAAGAGATTCATAAGGAAGCCGAAGCGGCCATCAATAATCAAGGCAGGGAAAAACTGATAGCTCTGGAAGCTGAGATATTGGCAGCGGCAAGTCTTAGCACTTTCCAGAAAATAAACAGTAAAATAGCTCTTCCTCCGCAAAGAATAGCTAGAAAGTCTGCTGAAGTAATAAAATTTCAAGCAATAAATATGGTTATGAACGCAAAGGCACTAACCTTCAGAGCTAAAGATTTTATGAACGCTTCTACCAGAGCAGCTTCAGCAGCGGCAGAGCATGTGAAGAATAGTGAATTTGATAAGGCCCTAAAAGAGAAACAAGATGAGGCAGTAAACTATCAGGCCTACAAAGAAGGTCTCGTTCAGGCAGCTCGAATCAGCAAGACCTTTAAGCGTATGAAGCGTTTTAGTGAGACTCAGCCTAAAGAGTTTGCCCGCAGATATGATCAGGACATCTTTGAATATGGAAGGCTTATGGTAAATGCTATGGCCGCAGGTAAAGGACTTCCTGAAATGGATCCCTCAGACTTTGACAACAAAGGTCTACTAGATGCTTCGAGAGTAGAAAACATTAACGCAAAAATACGCGCCGTCAATAACTCTCTTATAGGTATACAAGGCAAAGACATAACAGTCGAAGCTTTTAATACTTTCGGTGAAGCCTTGGCATTGGTTCAGCATGCTGCCTCAGAGACAAGAACAATAGAGCTGGCAGGCAGAAGAATGGAAGTAGCGATCGCGGGAGTAATCATTCATGACGAGCTTATGGATGAAAAGAAAGACAATGATCCTAAAACACCTATGACTAAAAGAGGAGTGGAAGCGGTATCTTCAAGTTTGAAAAATGTCCGTACCTTATTTGCCGGAACTATGGGTGAAGAGAAGTGGGCCAACTCGATGTTAGCTAAACTGCTCAGAAAAGTCGAAGATGCTCAAGCAAGATTCCATATAGAGAAGAACATTGATGATAAGGCCATAGCTGATGCCGTGGCTGCCATTACGAAGAACAATCCAGAGATGCAAGGAATACTGGCCCCGGTGATTAAACGATTTAGTAGACTAGCAGGACGAGATACCGGAGTGCCTGTACATGCCTCTCTGATGAAACACACCTTCAAGAATAAAGGTGAGGTACTGATGATGATGCTTTACATGGGCTCAGAGTCAGGAAGAATGAAGTTTGCTAAAGGCGGTATGGCCAGAGAAGATGGATCTTTTACCGGAGCAATAGGCAGTGAAAATTTAGAAACAGGGGAGTTTGAAACTCCGGCCATTGATGCCCAGATACAAGAGTTTATGAAAGATGGCACCATAACAAGAGAAGATATGGAGCTGGCAAAGACTATATGGAGTATCTTAGGGCGACACTATGAAGAAGTAAGAAAGTCGGTCAGACACGTAGATGGATACGAAATTGGCTTTATTGAGCCAAGAAAAATCTCAACTCCATGGGGTGACTACGATGGAGGGTACTTCCCCCTTTCCAGAGATGCCGCTTACATAGATACGACACAGAAAGTATCTGAGTTTGTCACTGACAACCCAGGAACTCCGGTACGAGAACTTTTTCCTTTTACCAGCACCTCAATGACTAAAGAGCGCGAAGACTCATACTACCCGCTTAATATGAATCTAGCATCTCTCAAGAGTCAATTAGGTGCAGTTTACCGAGTGGCATACCTAAGACCTGCGATGTTTGATGTCGGAAAGATCTTGGACACCTCTAGCTTTAGAACAGCTATAGAAGCAAGAAGACCGGGAGCTATGCAGGCCATGATAAAACCATGGTTCAAAGAAACAATGGCGCAGAAATATTCTCAGATATCAGAAGAGAAGGGTGCAGACGCTATTGATCGCACAGTTAGATATTTCAGAAAGTCGATGCGCATAAAAGCTTTCTTCTGGAATCATGTAACTTTCATGACGCAGTACCTAGGGTTATTCCCTGCACTCAACAAGCTAGACGCTCGACTAATGGCCCGAGCAGCAGCAGAAGTAGGAGTGAATCCGGGTAAAGCAGTAGAGAGAATTGCAGCACTAAGCGACCGCATGGCCGTAAGATTTTACAGCAATCAGCAGAACGCAGTAAAAACTTTTGAGGAGTTCCTTATATATAAGGATTGGATCAATATGACGGATGAGCAGATTGAGCGCATGACCTATGCTCCTATCCAGTGGGCGCAGAATCATGTGGATGTAATCATCTTTTACGCTGCAATGGAGCAAGCAAAGAAGCTAGGTCTGACAGAAGAAGCTGACATCGTAGGGTATGCAGCCGATGTAGTTGAATCAACTCAGATGACCTCTAACATATCTTCCCGACCTTCTATCATGAGAGGATCGGAGACCAAGAAAATGATATCTGATTTCATGTCTGTTCCTTTGGCCATGTACGGGCTAGTCAGTGAAGCTCAGTCTAGGAACCTTGATGAAAGCAAAATCAAAAAAGCTAAAGTCATGTCTTTTGTTCTACTATCCGCTGCAATCATACCGTCTATAGCGGGCACCATGATATCTAATCCAGGAAAGCTTTTACGAGCTGTTGGTGGTGATGAAGACGAGGAAGACTATATGAAGGATATGGCCTCAGATGTGGCCAGCGATATTCTTGATGTAAGGATTCCGGTATTCGGGAAACTAGCATGGCATTTATATCGGGATGATGTGTCTCGTGCCTTCCCTGTGATCCAGGCATCAAAGGCCATGGGTAAGGCAGCAAGAGCAGGAATCTCGATGATTAACCCGTATGATGAGAAAGATGAGATTACTCCGGCAGATTTCCGCGCTATGCTTACATCTATAACTATGACTACGCACATTCCATTATCAGTGTTGGATAGAGGGTTTAAAGTGTTGACAGACATCAATCCTGACCTTGACCCAGATAGGTAGAACGATTAACATATACTCAGAGGTTTAACCATGCCAATTCCTGAAGGTACCGATCTAAATTCGACGTATACTGGTAACGATATTGCATACCAGTTCTCATATTACTTTCGGGTCATTAAGGCCTCCGATCTTATCGTGCAGGTGCAGGTGGGTGTGGCGGCAGCAGTAACGCTGACTAAAGACGTTGACTATACCTATACAGCTAATAACTATCCGCTACTTGGTGGAGTCGTAACCCTTATTGATGCTGATCAAGCATGGATGGAAGGACTAGCACTAAAATCAAATTCAACCATAACTTTAAAATATAATCTGGCACCTAGTCAGACAGGTAATATAAGCGGAGGGGGAACCTCAGTATATCTAGAGATTGAAAAAGCACTAGATAGATTGACTCAAGATTTAATAGCTCTTCAAGATTTAGTGGGAGATTCTACGGATACTCCTTCAGCTTTTCCTTCATTAGTCGGTAAGGCAGGAAAACTTGTAAGGGTTAATGCTGCAGAAGATGCCTTCGAATATGAAGGCGAAGTGACTGAAGTGCTAAATGCCGCTATAGCAGCGGCGGCATCAGCAGCAGAAGCGTTAGTGTCTATGAATCAGGCGGCGATGTCGGCAGCAATAGCAGCTGCTAAAGCAGTCCTGACGGCGGCGGATAGAGCCGCTACAGTATCAGCGCAAGGAGATGCAGCGGCATCAGCTCTTCAGGCCTCTCAGCATGCAGCCGATGCGGAAGTATCTAAAAACACCTCTACAGCTCAAGCAGTGATATCTACAGCTCAGGCAGTAATATCTACGGCCAAGGCAGCAGAGTCGTTGGATTCAGCAGGCGAGTCTCTAAGAAATGCCAACCTTCTATTATATACATCAATCGTTGATCTGACGTTTGCGGATAGTCCGTATCAAGTGTTAGCAGCAGATGTAGGAAAACTTTTCCGCATTGACACTGCTGGAGGGAATTTTGATTTCAGACTTCCTACTATGGAAGTTATAGCTGATTTCAGAGTTTCGGTTGTTAAACTGGACAACACTGCTAACACTATTACTATATCTCCTACAGGTGCAGATACTGTAGATGGTGCAGCTTCAGAAGATATTACAGCTCAAACATACGGTCGGACATATTATCAGAATACGAATAGTGATTGGCAGAGCGATATCTTCATTGACAACTCCGCATCCATCACAGTTTTCGGTACTCCTGGGAACGTGGGGGGCTTTGACTTCACAGCTGTTCAAAATATTGCGGCAGGTGGACAGATAATCCCTAGCTCAACTATTCAACAATGGTTGGATGTTCGGGGGAACGGAGGGCCGCAGGATGCAAGTCTTACGCCTTTCACTTCACTACCGACAGAAGGATATTTAATTGTTCTGCAGGGGCAGGATGATACTAAGATACTTACGATATTCCATAATAATGCTCCAAACGGGTGTGTGTTAAAAGGGGATTGCTATTTAGGTGCAAACGATGCCTTAGGCCTGGTGGTTAAGGGTGACAGATTATATGAAATTTTTAGGAGTGTAGACTAGTATGAAAAAGACATTATTAATATTTACAATGCTTATCTCTGCATTAGTTTTTGCAGTGACGGAGAACACTGGGCGCTTTGATAACTTGACATCTAATGATCCTGCAAAGGTAACAGTCGATGTTGTTAAAGACATCATGATGGAATCTACAGGAGGATTATATCTCGCATCGGGGACTACCTCACAGCGAATTGCTACTCCGACTCGTAACGGACTTATACGGTATAACTCAACAACAGACAAGGTCGAGGCATACACCAATGGTGCTTGGGGTTCTATAGGTGGGGGCATAGCTAATTGGGCCACGGCTACGGCCTATTCTGTAGATGATGTAGTTATCCAGTCATCAAAAATATATCAATGTCTAATTGCCCATACTTCTGGAACATTTGCGACAGATTTAGCAGCGGTTGATTGGGTAGAACTTGCTAACAATGTAAGTTCTGCAACAGGTACACTTTCAATTGTTAATGGAGGTACCGGATCTTCAATGCAAAACTTCGTTGATCTAACTACAGATCAGTCTATTGCAGGATCTAAAACTTTTTCAAGTAATATTATCGGGGGAGATGCAGGCACAGAAGGATCTGGAATAGATATCAGTGGTGTAATGTATCAATCAACGTTAAAAGTATCCGATATTGATGGAACTAACTTTGCACAAACAATTCTTCATAGACACTCAACAACTCTCGAACCTTTAATTTTAGGTGCAAGATCGAACTCCAATACATCTTCGCATGCAAACATTACTGCTGGTCAAAGTCTTTTTACAATTTATGGTGCTGGATATGAAACTGATAATTATAAATTATTTGGATCTATTAATATAGCCGCGTCTTCACTTGGGTCATTGTCGAGTACATCGTCTCCAGGAAAGATAGTATTTAGCACAACCCCAAATACTTCGGTGTCTCCAGAGACTGTGCTTACGTTGGACAGTGATAAAAGCGCGAGCTTTACAGGAAACTTGTCTGTTGGCTCTGGAGGAGATCTATCTACACCGAGGACAACAGTTACTATTAATAACTCTGGGTATGCCGCACCTTCTGCCATAAATTCAACATCTGTTGGTGATAAGTTTTTATTTTGGAATAGCTCTACCTATAAAGGTTCAGTTGGTGAAGCTACTGGTGAACTTTGGTTACAATCACAAGGTACTGGTGTTAATGGAAAGATGTCTTTCTACACAGGAGCAAGTGGGGCACCCGCCAGTATGGTTCTAGCAAGAGAGGGTAACCTTGGGATAGGAACAACTGCGCCTAATGCAAGTGCAGTGCTAGATCTAACATCTACTACTAAAGCTTTCATGCCTCCAAGGATGACGACTGCGCAGAAAAATTCAATATCTACTCCGACTGAGAGTATGCTTGTTTTTGATACTGATTTAGATAAAATCTATGTTTACGATGGAGCTTCATGGGTGGCCGTAGGAGCCGCGGTGGATCTGACTGGAGCTATTACTTCTGTCGGAGCAGTAACTTCATTAGGGACATTCACATCCTCTAGTCTATCAACAGCGGTAACAGATGAGACAGGTTCAGGGCTTGCCGTTTTTAACGATGCTCCTACGTTTACAACAAATATCACTGCTCCGCTTATCATTGGAGGAACTGAAACAACTTCTACTTTAACGCTCCAGCCAACATCAGGAGTCGGAGCGTCTGATGCGGATATAATTTTCAAAGTGGGAAATAACGGTGCAACCGAAGCGATGAGGGTTGTAAATAGCGGAAGCGTGGGAATCGGGGCCACTCCAAATGTTAATGCAATCCTCGATGTTTCTTCAACGTCTAAGGCGTTTATGCCTCCACGAATGACCACTGCTCAAAAGAATGCTATAGCTACTCCTACGGCCAGCATGGTGGTTTACGACACTGATATAGGTTCTCTCAATGTGCATAATGGCACGTCGTGGATAAGTATTATGTCTCAGGCAGCTTCCACTACTAATGCCACTGTCTTCTCATGGCAGGTATCAGTTACAGGAGTGGTGTCAGGAGAAAATCTGGATGTTATCAACGGCAATTGTACAGATGCTAACCCTTCGGTGTGCTCATTTAATTCAAACATTTTTACCGTAGCGCCGAATTGTACAACAACATCGACAAATACAGCGAATAACCTGGCCATAACAGTCCCAGCATCCTCAACGACTGCTTCAGTTACAATCCAGCAGAACAGCTCATTAGTTGCAACAAGAGAGCCATTCACCGTAAGTTGTCAGAAGTCAGGTGCTGATTATGTTTCAGCGGCAAACAGCGGTGTAGTAGCCACCACTTTAACCGGATATGTTCAAACTCCTGGAATCAGTTCAGGAAACGTAGCCGTTTTTAGTGCAAGCTATGGAACGACCAATGGAACCACTGTTTGCTCAGCTTCTCCGTGCTCTTATCTAGATCAAATAGGAACTGAGGTTACTAGCGTCACTAGGGCTAGTGCTGGGGCATATACTGTTAACTTATCTAGAACATACACAAAGCTAAAATGCACTATAAATGGATCTTTATCTTCCACAACGCCAGCAACATTTACAAATATGTTTTGTTCATCTTGTAATTCGATCGGAATATCTTCATATAACATAGATGCAGCTCCTCCAATAGCAATTAACTCGAATGGAACTTTTACCTGTGTGGGGACATACTAATTATGAAAATATCTTCATGGCTTAAAGTTACTCAGGAGCCTTACTGATTATGAAACATAGTAAAACAATAATTGGAATGCTTAAAGAGTTTGAGGGGTATGTCTCTGTGGCCAGACAGCTTAAGGGAGATAGAAAAGGCGTTATCACTGGAGGGCATGGGACGATAATCCACCCATCAGGTGCACCTGTAAAAGCAGGAGATGTCTTCAGCAAAGAGTATGCTGAGTATTGTTTAATTTTTGAGCTGAACACTAAATGCAAACAGCTGGATAGAATACTTACAAAGTACAATCTCGTACTGAATCAAAACCAATTCGATGCTCTGGCCAGTTTTGCTTATAACCTAGGTTGCGGATGGTTCAACAGAGGATTTAAGATAGGGGATGCTATGTACTCCCACGACTTTCAATCGATTTCTGAATCCTTTTTACTGTATAATAAAGGTACGGAATACTTTCTAGGTATACCGCGTAAAGTAGTTATTAAGGGATTAGATGACAGGCGTAAGGCCGAGAAGAGTCTTTTTGATAAAGAATTTGTTTACACTGAGGTTTGACAGGATTATCGTATGAAGATAATTTTATCAAGGTGACAACATGATCAATAGAATCCTGGGATTCTCCATCGCAATTCTTCCATTATACCTAAGAGTAACAGAGACAGAGAATAATAGACCATCGAAGGATTTCATGTTCTATTCTATAGCGACGATCGTTGTTATTATGGCCGGAAGAAAGCTTCGATCTCTCAATGCTTATACTAAGGGCATTCTGCTTTACGCAGTAATAATGGCCGCATATCTCCCAGACCATGTGTTCTCCACTAACGTAATGGTTCACACTATATCAATGCTATTTGGAATAGTATTTTTCGTTAAGTATTTTGAGGTCTGTGATGAAGGGGATATTCAGCCTATCTATGATGGCATGATGATAGGATCTATCATTCAGGGAACCATAGGAGTCGGAGGGTATTTCGGAATAGAGATGTATCATCGACTTATGGATTTTGCGGAATCCTATCCGAATGTCTACTATTCTCTAGCAAAGGAGAGATACACATTAGACTGGATTTTTAGAGATGTTCGCGCTACTTCTGTAGGAGGTGGACCTGGGAACGTAGTAGGATCACTTGGTAACTCTAATCTTCTGGCCAGCTATATCTGCCTGACTCTTCCTGCTTTTTTAACGGATAGAACTAAATGGTTTAAATATTTAGCTCTCATACCATTTACAGCTTTGATTTTATCAGAGTCTTATATGGGTATTCTCGCTTTAATTGCAGGAGCTATATACTATCTAAACTATAGACTCCAAATAATTCATAAAGGGTGGTTATACCTAGGAGCAATACATGTAATGTTTGTGGCTCCTTGGTGGGTGGCCCCCATAAAGCATGTAACTTTTGATGGAGGCAGATTCTATGTATGGAAGAATATGCTTACAGGATTATCTCTGTCCCACTGGATTATAGGTCGAGGACCAGGATGGTATCCAGATCAACGATTTATTATGGAGGATGGGCAGACGGCGCTTATCCAGGAACATAACTCTTTTCTAACAATATTTAATGCTTACGGTCTTTTAGGCTTTGTTCTTCTAGCTCCACTATTCTATAGATTCATTAAAGCAAAGGACACTAATCCGGTAGTATCATTGGTGCTGTTTATTGCTTTCTGTAATGCCTACGGGCATTTTCTTATCCAGCAGTCAACAGGAATGCTAATTGTCATCATATTCTTGTGCCTAGGATTAAAGGAGGTTTCAAGTGCTAAAAACTTAAATTAATACCTAGACAAAAAAATCAAGCTGCATCATACTTATAATTAATTATCGGAACGAACCGTAAACAAAGGAAAGCGAATGAAGAAACTATTGACACTTATACTATTTACCCTTTTCTGCACGAATGCATTCGCTACTGCAGACAACATTTATACTAGACTGAACTATCCTCAGCCTCGACTTCTTGATAATGATTCAAGAGTATGGCCTGCGTTTGTAGCATATGCTTCTGACGGAAATGGTAACGTAAGTCCTTTAAGCAATGGAGGGATTAAAGCTAATCCTGTACATCTTGTAGGGTATACAGATTCAATTGGTACTTCATCAGTAGATGTATGGGAGGGATCACCTTCTGCATCAGCTTATGTATTCCCGACCACTGGAATCCAGATGGCCGTAGTTTCTTCAAGTGCTTCAGACGCATCTTCTTCGACTGGTGCATTCACTGTAGGAATTAATTATCTAAACACACTAGGAGCTACCGGATCAGAGACTATATCTCTTAACGGAACTACAGTAGTTAGATCGGTAGCTACAAATATTAAACGTATTAATTCTTTCTATGTAGCAAGTGCAGGATCAAGTGCAGTTACTGTAGGTAACGTACTTCTAACAGCAATGAACGGATCAGCTACTCCGACTTATGCAAAAATTGTAGCTGGAAGAAATACATCTAGACAGATTATCTATACAGTACCATTAGGTCAGACACTTTATGTGTCAGGCTTTAACGCTTCTGCTGTATCTTCAACAGCCGCAAGTGCTGCATCTGCTGGAACTTCTCAAGTTATCGACCTTAAATCAACAGATCATAACGGTACTGTGGTTGCCGGAATATTCCACACTAAAGCTAGCGTAGTCCTTAACGGGGATAGCGTAGCTAAGAAATTTGAAGTGCCTTTAGTATTCCCTGCAGGATCAGATGTTAAAGCGTCTGCTGTATCAGGGTCTTCTAACTCAGCACAAGTAATGTATAATCTTGAAGGATGGCTGGAGTAAAATCCAGTCCTCATCTCTATAGCTGGAGACTTGATGCATGTTCAAAAAGATCGGTGCAAAATTAATTCTTACGGCAATTGGTTCAGGTCTCACTTGGTCTACGTGGGTTACTATTACAATTAAAGACACTCAGGCTGAAGTGAAGAGAGTAATTTCTTTAGAAAGTAAAGTGGATTATATCTATAAATATCTTATTGAGAATCCTAAAAAATAGAGGTGACCGTGAATAAATCATACGCAAAATCAAAGACTCTTTGGGTATCCTTAATACTTCTTATAGCTCCCTTCTTCCCTGAAGTTCAACATATCATGAAAGATAATCCTGAAGCCGCAGGAGCTGTAGTAGCAGGAGTATTTTCCTTTTTAAGACTCATTACTAAGAAGCCTCTGGTCTATGAAGAGGATAAAAGAATGATTGTCCAGGATGATGAGTAATGAGTCTATTAGTTCTCGAAATAATTCTTAAAGGCATGGAGCTTTTCTCTGAAGAGCGCAGAAAACATTTTGCTAAAGGCTTTCTGGATCTTGAGCAGAATATTAAAGACGCGAGTAACGAGAGAGCGCCTGACTATAGTGATGCTAAAAAAGCTCTGGCCATTGAAGCTAGAGATACTTTTCTTCTAGCGTATCATTCAGAGTTCTCTGCTACTGTAGATAAAATAAAACAGGTGGCACCTAATGCTTAAAATACTTCTATTCGTAATGCTTATATGCGTTTCATGTGCATCTAATTCTGTTGAGTGGGGTCCATGGAAAGTAACTGATATACCTTCAGATCAAAGAGACTGGAGATACTGTAGTGCTGATTTAGATGGAGAAGCTCTCCATCGTAAAGGTCATTGCTATATATCTCAAGAATGTCGGAGTCGTACAACTATACTGAGAAACGTAAAAACTGAATGTAGAAATCTTCCGTTGTTCTGTGCATGGGGCGACCTCGACTGTATGGAGAAAAATGGATTGTTCAATAAAATAATTGTCAACAAGGAGAAAATTAAATGAAGACAATGTTTAGTGTGATTATGGTGCTAGTGCTTTCAGTGTCATGCTCTAGTGAGAAAGTTAATGACTTTAAAATCAAGGCGGCTGAGAAGGCCGGAGAAGCTGTTGAGAAAGAGCTATCTAAAGAATATACCTCTATATCTGTTATCGGAGTAGACTGCCAAGCTGAAGCACGAGAGATCGGCGTTAAGGTAAAAGTCGAAGTACTTGAGCTCTTAAAAGCTAAAGAGCAATTGGCCTCTTCAAAAATGATTGATAAGTCTTTTGGCGGTGGAGTGGTTCCGGTTATCTGCTCTTTTGTTATAGAGAATGTTCTACCAGCAGTGCTTAATGATTCTGAAAGTGAGTATGCTTGCTTAAGATCTTTAAGTTCTGAGAAGCTTGTAGTTCTCAGTAAAAGACTATGTGAGGCTATTAAAATCTAAAAATTTTTAAATTTACTACCTGCTTAGGCCCTCAAGATTGAGGGCTTTTTTATTTCCCGAAGGATCCTTTTACGCAATTCAACTGGAAGGATGGGCCAGCTTCGGAGGACTTATCCTGCAGGTGAGGGCGGCATCACGTATGGCCGAATGATGGCTCCAACCTGCTGCACTTTTTAGGGTATTACCTAAGAGTTTGCTACATGGGCACATAGGTATAGTCTATGGTTCCATGTAGAATTAATCAAGATATTGATTGAAATGATATAGTCTGTAAGATAGAGTAATTGAGCCTGGTATTCTATCTGTCTTTGGTGGTTGAATTGTCACCTCAACAAACGAAACATGTATGTTTATACCAGGCAACATCAAATAAAACTCGAAAGATCTAGACTGTTTAAATCCTCACCATTGAAAGCGTACTGTGTAGAGACAGGTTCAGACGATCGAAGCGTCCACTTAGGTCCAGAATCAGTATCAAATTCTTGAGCGCCTATAGTTTTTAAAGCTGTTTCAATTCTCTTCGCCACTTGCGCATTAAGACCTCTAGGAATAAATCCTCCCAGCTCTAATCTTTGGTATACATCGGCGATTCTGAACTCAGGTCCCAGCATTGGAGTCAGATCTTTAATCGGTCCCATTAAAGGCTCACTGAGAGTCTTATTTGCTACACGTTCTTTTAGGTCATTCATTGGTACAATATGGAATGGTTCACCTGCTTTGAAACGATGAACACCTTCTGCGAATAGCTGCTCTCTGTCCGCCTGGATAGCTCCCATGTTTATGACTCCAGCTTCTTTAGGAATTTCTATTGGAAGGAATCGACGTACTCCCATTTCCAAAGACAGATATCTTTTATTGTTAGTAGTCCCGACAATGATAAAGCCTCTTGGTTTCTTCATTGCGCGTTTAGCGTAGAGCGCTCTAATGTGATCGAATGGTTTTGTAATGAACGCTTGAACTTTAGTCGGCTTCTGGCCCATGAGTCCCATTAATTCTGGAAGCTCCACAATTATTGATTGATGCATTTTTCTTAGATCGTCCAGGTTATCCATAAGATCATCAGTCGAAGGAGTGAAAGTATACTCTCCTCCAATAGCTTCTACGAGTGATGACTTTCTTATCCCTTCTACACCTTCTAAAACAAATATGCTGTCGAACTTTATTCCAGGTTTCAGTCCTCGTGCTGCCAGCGCTATCCAGAAGTTTTTACCTACTGCTCTGATGTACTCTGAATCTTCAACACCTACATAGTTAACCCAGAAAGTATCAATTCGTTGTATGCCATCCCACTTAAGAGATTGAAGCCACTTCTCATGCGGATCCACTTGTCGAGAGTTTAATAAAAGTTCCATGCCTCCAGATATTAAACCCATCTTAAATTTTTCCAGTCCTAGACCATGAGGGACACTTTGGAGCATTGGAGTTAGTGTATGCATGAGTTCTACATCAGAGATCGGTTTGCCTTTATAAATATAGCTGTCCTGTCGGGTATCAGTGTAAAGCATGTCGGCATCAAACATTGCACCAATGATGTGAGAGGCGTTTGACTCCGATGGTTCTACTTTAAAAGATCCATTTTGCTGGAGAGTCATTGGAACTTTTGACCTATCAAGTACTTCATTTTTTGAGAAAGGGGATGCCACTAGAGGCGCTCCGGTTCTCATTGCTACGTTCTTTAGGATTCCAAAAATTGTTCCAGGCCCTACGCCTCCATGTCTTTCTGCTCGTTCTACAATTTCAAATGCCTGCTGCTCATCTCCTGGCTGGTAGGATTGATTGTATGTCCACTTCTCTGCAAGCTCATGAAGTATCTGAGGGTCTTCTACTCCTGCCTTAAGAGAGAAGAGACCGTCACGCCATTCTGATCTACTCAGCGTTGCACAGTTTTGTGCCCAATGAATTTTATGTCTGAGATCTATGATCTGTTCAGGGGAGAACGGTCGGTGTAGCTGAAGAGGGTCTGAATAGTTTCCGGTGAATTCGAACTCTCTAGTGCCTCTTCCTTTAATTTTTGCCGATATTTCGGCCATCAGAGATGGAGGCGCTACGACTGTTGTTGTGACATTTCCTCTGATAACTGAATAGCCTTGAGTGGGTGGAGCGCCTACCCAGCCGTTCCATTTTATATCTACTCCTGGAGCTAGTTCTGCTGGAGGTGAGAAGGTGTCAGGGTTTACTGATTCTGGAAGTCTGAAATAGAAATGGAATCCACCAGATGCTGATTGAACAGTATAGGTTTCAGGTATGCCGTTCTCTGTGGCAAATTTTGTCCACCACTCTCTTCCGTCTTTCTTATGTGTAGGCCCTTCAACGTCAACATCTATAATTAGGAGTCGATTCATTTTACAGGGTATACCTATAGCAGGAATACCTCTATTGATGAGGTCTCTATAGCTGAAGGTCTCAATGTGCTTACCTTCGTAATCATGAGATACTTTTGTACCTTCGAGAACTCGAATAGCGTGTAAGTCTTGTATCATTTGTCACCTGGTCTTAAATAAAACTGTCTAAGCTAAATTCTGCTTCCGGTTCTGAGTTTCTTTTTTCTTGTAGTGCAATTTTTTCATGAGTGTATATATCCATTTCTAAAATATCTAAATCAATTTGAGGCTCAGGTTCTCCTTGATATCCATGCTTAGGAGGGGTAAGCTTCTCTTTCTTCTTAGCTTTAGTTTCAGCGTTATCCTTTTTAGTCTTAGGCTTATGGCATTCATTACAAAGCCCCTTAAGTTCACTCGAAGGAACCATTAATCGCTCGATGAATCCCGGATCAAGCATGTCGCCAATAGGAACAATATGATCCACAAAAATTTTAGGTACTCTAGTATCGCATCCTTCACAAACGTCATATCCTTCACTATCTTTACATCTGGCTTTAACAAGCTTCCATTGCTTAGATCGCTGCCATACTTGTCTCATGGCGTTTCTAAGCTTCATAAGTTCTACTGAACCTAAACCATCTATTGCTTTAGCTTTCTCTCTTTTAGGCTTAGAGGAAGTCGCTGAGGTCGTTTTTTTCGTTGCTACTGCTTTTTTCTTTTTAGATGAAGCTTCCGAGATCATAGCTTTCACTTTCTTCTTGGCCATCTGATTCTTCCTTGATTTCCGAAGTGATGCCGTTCTCATTAATAGCATCATTAATTAATATGTTCAGGTTCATGTTCAGTTCTTTTCGCATCCAATGCAGCTGATGTGCCATGAAAGGCTTACCCTGTTCAATCGCAGCGATTGTGTTGTATTGGTCCGATGCTTTTCTTGCTAACTGTGAAATACTCATTTTGTGCTGTTCACGCGCTCTAGTCAATGCTCTACCCACTGACTCGTAGAACAATTTCTGGTCATCTTTAGTCATTTTAACTCCTTAGATATTTTACTTTGTGAAGAGCATAGAAATACGTCAATCGAATCATCTGTGTTTCTATTGCATCGGATGACTTTATAATATTTACTGTCAATAACCACTTCATCCCCTTCCCCAAACATACGTCTGTAGGTAAAAGGTTCCTCCAAAATTAATTTATTATTTTCGACAATATATCTTGTTTTCATTTCAAATACCTCACGCCATTCTTACAGCCCGCAGAAATATTCATATCAGGGCACCATGAAGGGTTAATACACATTATTCTCTCAAACTCTTTGTCACGACCTGGAGCGCCTTGCCCCCACAATTCATCGTGGACAGTGTTCAATATGTCGAAGCCCGCAGCCTCCAGGTTATAGACAGCAGGTAAGATAATATCACGAGCGGTGCAAGATGTGACATGCTCCGTTAATAATCCACCATATAGCTTCTTTAAGTAGCCGTTATCTGCCGAGATATAGGCAAGGGAAGCTTTCTCGTGCTCAAAGATCTGACGACCTTTCTCATCATAGGTCGGATTGCCCTCATCATCCAGCACAGGAATGTCCTCTGGAGGCGTTATACGGGCATGATGGTAGTACAGGATAGATCCAGAAGGCAGCCTGATCTGAACGCCTTTATGAGGCAATAGCATAGGGGATATGAATATCTTTCCGTCACATAGCTGAGCGCTCTGACCTTGTACGGCCTGCTTGAATCCCCACTCCAGTTGATGCCACAGTTCAACTATTTTATTATATTTTTTTCTGTAGGCATTAATGGTCTGTTTAGATAGTGCTTCAGATATCTCAAGTCCATACTTTTTAAGGATATCAACCTTAAATTTTTTATGACCCATTGAGTATCCTCCTCCTAAAAATGCTCCCTTTCCAAGCTGTCTCTCTTCGCTCTCCTTACCAATAGTAGTTTTTGGTACACTGTAAATCTCGGCGGCCATTTCCTCATAAACATCGTGCGGAATAGTACCGAGTCCTGTAAGCCAGAAAAGTACTGTGGGTTCAATTTTGGACCAATCTCCGCAATAAAAGGTAAGATCGGGACTGTCCGGTAGGAAGATTCGTCGTAATAGGTTTTTAGTGAAGCCAAGAGGGTCTCGGAGATGGGGACGCTTGGCACGAACCGAACTTGTGAGGTCTTGAACGTTGAGTTCAAAGTCCAGTGCATCGGGACGTTTCTCATCCACTCTTGGAAAGTTGTGAACTTGTATTCCTCTTCCGGCCCACCGTTTCGTTTGAGCATGGGCGTAGGCCAGATTTCCGTAAATTCTTCCATTGTAATTTTGCCGAAGCGAAGCTGAGACTTTTGCGAGGGAGGCTCCGGCGGCAAGATCTTTGATTTCAAGTGCTCTCCTTACATGTGGTGGAACGTATCGTTTATCGGCCAGCATATCTCTCAGGGTATCGGCCTGCATGTTTTCAATGTGTGGGTAGTACTGTTTAAAAAATTCTTTACAAGTTACCGGCGAATTGATTTTTGCTTTGTAGCCTGTAAGATATTCAAATTCTTTCACGTATCCAGGAGTCGATGTCTGGATAATATCGTTCATCTCGTTGACTAGATCCATGTCCAGTTTAATTCCGCGAAGGTTTCTTTTAAACGTCCACTCCCATGCGTATCGCTCAGGTGATGGGAGAGGTGGGATCATGTAGTAAATATCTCTTAGAAGTCGAGTGTCTATTATACCGTAGAGTTCAAACTTGTCCCATTCTTCAGGAGTGAGTTCTACCCATTCACCTGTTTTGGAGTTTGGCTTACACTGCTTCAACATCAGTCTTCGACCTTCCTTATCTTTTGAGTATGGAAGTTTTAAAACTGTGGCCGCTGTGTCTAGTCCGGCACCGACTCTGAAGTGTGATGTGTGTGCCATATTGTCAGAGAGGTTTTCTATTTTTGGTGCTTTGAAATTATAGAAGTGTTTTGAGAATACTTGTGTCCAGATTAAATAATCGAAGGCTACGTTATGAGCGATAAAGTGATACTTGTGAGGGTTCTGAGCTACGTCCACTATCTCAGCTGGAATTTGATGTCCCTTTCTCCAGGCCTTAATAGGAGCGCACCGTCCGAAAGTCCACGTTAATAATGTAGCCTCGGTACTTGGATCAGTCGCATATCTGACAGAGCCATTCTTTTTAAGATCGGATCTGCTGCGTGTTTCAAAATCGAAAAAGAAATCAATTAACATTTTAGTGTCACCTAGAAAAAGGCACCCATTTCTGAGTGCCTAATGTAATCATTGCAGGAGTAGGCGCGTTTGTGATGTCGCCTCGTTTTTACTGTTCACTCTGAGATTTAACCATACTCATCTCAATCTCTACACCCGCATCGTATCGCTACACCGAGTGTCCTCTCCTGCAAATTTGTTAAATAAAACTATTAACTGGAGCAGCTGCCAATGGTTGGGCCTGATGAATTTCAGTCACAAAATAATTGTTAAAATTATAAAGTGTTTGATCATCTAGCTCTCCGATCTTTGTACCTGGCTTAACACCGATTTTTGCCTGGATGTCGGCGCAAACTTTTGCAATAGCTGGACCTGGAACGCCTTTAGAAACTTTCTCATTGATTGTCGCATTTATGCTGGCAATGATCATGTTTCTATCAAACGGTGCTTGTGCTGGAGCTTGAACAGGAGCTGGTGCTGGTTGTTGCTGAAGGGCCTGTGCTGGTGCTTGAACAGGAGCTGGTAACGGATTCTGCTGAGCTGCTGGAGCTTTCGCAAACAGATCAGCGATAGGAGCTGGTTGAGCTGGAAGCTGAACATCTGCCAATACGTCAGTCTTCGTTGTCTTAGCTCTACCTCTTGCTGGAGCTGTAGGAGCTTCTCTTGACACATCTAAATGTGCAAGCAGTTCTTCTTTGGAATCAAATTCGTAGGTCAATGTAAGTTTCATATATCCCTCCTTCAGGAATTAAAATTTAGTAAGGCTGTCCGGTCGTTGGATTAATAGCAGGACCTTGTTGCTGTGGCGGCCATTGCTGTGCTGGTGGCTGCTGAAAGTTCTGTTGAGCTGGAGGCGGTCCCATTGGCTGTTGACCATTCCACTGCTGTTGTGCTGGTGGCTGCTGAAAGTTCTGTTGAGCTGGTGGCTGCTGAAAGTTCTGTTGAGCTGGAGGCGGTGCTTGAATGTTCATCTCAGATGCAAACGATCCGAAAACCTCGTTGATATTGATCTGCACAGTGCCACTTTCATTAGCTCCACCTGGCATCAACATAACACCATTGAGGTTACATCCAGCTCCTTTTTTCCCTGTGCCTTCTTTCCCACCAGTGTTGTGCCAGAAATTAATCTGAACAGCGGCATTACGTCCTGAGTACACTTCTGCAGCACTCATGACAGGTTTTAAATCAGGCCCTATTAATTCTGGTCTTCTGTCCTCTCCTGAAGATCCATCTAACCACATATGACCTCTAAGGTATTCCGCGTTCGGCTTACCATCAGTCCTTTGATACGTGTTGAAATCTTTCAGTGGATTAGCCCGGAACTGTTCAGGAATCGTAGGGTAGTATGTAGCAAACACCTGATTTAAGAATACTTTAATCTTTGCAGTCTCAACTTGATTCTCCTCAGGCTTAAAAGCAAACATAGCTCCGTAGCGTGGCGCTTTCCCGACTACCACTTTTGGAGTGATTAAGTAAGGAAAAAATATTCTCCCTCTTAATGTGAATGATTGATACCAGAACGCTTTTTCTTGCTCGGTCATTTTTACGGCCATAAATATCTCCTTCATTGGGACTACATGTCCACAAACTTTATTCTATTTCTTCAAATGTTCCAGTGACTAAATTTCCATAGGCTACCAGTTCACCTAGCACTTTCTGAACTTTCTCGTCCTGGATGACTACTTTCTTTGTGATCTTTTTAATTGTCAGTCCTTCAGCTTTTCCTTTCCCTACTTCCTTTTCAATCTCAGTAATTGTTTTAAGTTTTGTAGTAGCTGGAACAATTTTTAGAGCTTCGATGGTGGGGAAATTTGTAGTGATGGCAGCTTCCATAGCTTTTGGATCATCAAATACCCACTGACGTTTACCGAGTACTTCCTTTATTTCAATTCCTGGAATGTGCTCTCCTTTCTCAAGGCGATATTGAAACTCAGAGAAGCCATCTTCTGCGATCTGCTTAATCATCGGGGCCAGAGACATGATCTTTATCAGCGCTTCATCTCTTTTTGGATTGGCATCCGTAAGGTTTGCCACCGGAGTATTCATATCTTCTAAAAATTGTTTGAAGTTTTCTTGTGCCAATCTCAGCGGCTTCATTAATTTAATAGGGCACTTCATGGCCGGATCTTTCGTTCTAGAAGCTGGACACCAAAAGCAATGATTACCTTCCACCGGATATAGATCAGGCTTTCGGGAAATCATAATAGTTTCATTAATTGTAGCAAGCATTTCCATTGTCTGGTCGTGCGTATAGCTTGCCACTTTAGGCGCTATGTCTGTGCGAGGCTGGACCACTATTGAAAAATATCTATAATCTTCTGGAACATCAATCAAATGTTTGGCTATACCGGCAGCATAAGATCGAAGCTGAATAGAGTCGGCGTTTACTGACTTACCTTTACCATGTTTATAGTCAATGATTGCTGCGCCTTTAGTCCCCACGATTAGACAGTCACCAGTACCGAAACATTCATCTTCGATAATGATAGGTACACCTTTTTCTAGTCCGTACCATATAACATCGCCGATCTCTTCTTGATTATTAAGCCAGTAAGCGATGACGTTCACATAGGTCTGTGCACAGCCCATCATTTCTTCAATGCTGCCAGGAATTTTCTTCTCCCATTTCATCATCTCCATAGAGACTTCGATTGGAAACTCAATGCCGAAATATTCTTTATAGAATAGTGCCTCTCCTACAGAGTGAGCGCATGTACCTTCTTCAGAATAGATGGATGTTTCATTGGGGATATTTTCACATGCTTTAACACTGAAGGGGCAGGATATGATCCGATCCATCGAGCTTGGAGAATATTTAGAGTGTTCGCTTGGTCGCACATAGTTCATAAGTGCTGGATGTATTTTAATCATTTTGGTGTCACCCTGGTTAATTGTTTATAGATATTGTACTAATCAAATAAAAGAGTCAAGTGCATATTCTCTATCAATTTCTGCTGATCCTGCAAGTAAATGAGATTCTATAATACTGGTGGCCTCCCCTTTAGCCTGAACTATACCTAAAATTTTTCTATCGTTTTGCCCTGATGTTAAATAGGTGTGGAGAGTGAATTTTTTCTGCCCACTACGGTATATTCTTCCTACGGCTTGACGCAGGTTGCCACTAGTCCATGGATAAGAAAAGTATAGGGCGTGATTGCAGTTCTGCAGGTTCAGCGATTCCGATCCTGCTCTATATGTGAGTGCTATAATTCTTTTTTTATTATTCTGAAAATCTTCAATGTTCGCTGTGCGCTCAGATCCTGTCTGCTCTCCTGTAACAAGTACCACTTGATTAGGATATTTTTCTTGTAGCGCCTGCAGTGGGAAACGGTGAGTAGCAAAAACTACTAGCTGCTCCTGACTAGCATGAAGAAAATCTTTCACCCATTCAAGCAGATAGGGTGTTTTCGCCTGTGCTAGTCTCTCTAATATGGCCATAAATGCGTCTGGCTCTTCGATGTTTGCATCTTTAAGTAGCTTATCATCTGGCAGATTAAGATCAATAAAAGCATCCTGTTTCTCAGGTAGAGAAATACAGTCCTCTACTCTTCTATAATGAGTAATGGGGGCTAGAAGTTCTTGCAGTAGTTCAGGATTAGCTACTCCTGAATACACAGATCCTTTTTTCTCCCCTTGATGAGTTTTCCATCTTTTCTCTTTTTGCTCTGAAAAAGTTCTGGCCCATTTATCATATCTGCTTTCATCTAATAGCCTTACTGCAGCCTCAGCGCAGTTAGGAGATGCAAGTACTGCCCATGTAGTATATAATTCACTTGCAGAATTGAGCATTGGAGTACCTGAGAGCATGATAATCTTGCCATTTTTAAACTGTCCTTTAGATGATGAGAGACTATCAAGCATAGTGGCCAGATCTTTCGCTCTATTGGTATTGGGAGTTCGGACATAGTGGGATTCATCCATGACTACTACTCTAATATCGTAGTACAGTATAAGCTTAGGAGCTTTATTAAGCTGCGAATACGGAATAAGCAGCATGTCCCTATAGATATCTGACGTATGTGTCTGGCACTCTGTCTGCCATGTTATAGACGCTGATTTTGGAAGAATCACCATGAACTTAGGAGCTATCACTCCATTAGATCGTAATGCTGCCAATTTTTCTCTGCAGTATATTAATGATGTCAGAGTTTTTCCCAGACCAAGGCCGTGAAAAAGTAAGGCACCTAGGTGCTGCCCTTGATGAATGAATTGCTTTCCTTCTAGCTGATGTTTTCTGAGAGTAACCATTATATTAAATTCCTTACGGCCATAAAATCTATAAGTTTGTTAGCATAGTTGTTTTCTATTTCGTGTAGAGTGAGATGCGTTAAATTTTTTCTTATTCTCCAGACGCGCTCCGACTTTTGTGATTCCTTTCTGTAGCATTTTCGCATTTCAAAGCCTGCCATCATTAAAACTTTTTTCAAGTTTCTTTTATGGATAGGAGAAATGCCTCCTATAGGAGTTAGCCCTTCGCCGGGAAAATCGAGTGATAGAAACATGATGATTTCTCTGCTTAAAGCGCCATTACAAGCATCTTGATATTTTAGAGCTATATGAATAATCTCCTTCCAGTGTGCGATGATCGGACAGATGGAAGGATTTAATGCCAGCTCTTCAGTAATACATCTAGTATCTAATTTTGCCATATGGCACTCAGGAGTGTATTCATATATGTCACCTCTACGAATTAATTTTCGTGCTTTTTTGTCTGCAATTTTCGTGCCTCAGTGTCCTGTGCCGGACCGTCACCTGCAAATTCTTGATAGACAAGCTGAGATCCAGAAATTTCTATATTCTCTGTGTACTTTTCTGCCATGACTTCAGGTTTTACAGGGTAAAAATCCCCCTCACATTGCTTGATGATATATTCCCCGATGTTTACCACTACTCCTGGAATATGAATAGTAGGAATAATTATGGCCTGAGGGTATTCTAGACCGTTCGTTAAATTGGTATAGTGAGATTCCACGCCAAACTGCGCCTGAAGGTCGATGCCCATCCAGTCGCTAATAGCTTGATGGCATTCCCATGTCCCATCAAACATCACAGCTTCTTTTATTACAGGCCTGGTTGCATATGGTTTAACAAATGACATAATTATTTCCCTGCTTGAAGGCTTACAGCTAATCTTCTTCCATCTGATAGTGGAACTTCAAAGTTGAACAATTGCTTACCTTCAGAAGCTTCTACGATTCTAATAGAGCTAATGATGGATTCCACTAAGCATCCTAAAAGCAGTTGGCTTCTCTGCTCTCTAGCTGTCTGTCCGCGCTCCTGCTTAGGAGGCTTCCCTAGCTCTTCACGTTTCTTAGCGAAGAGTAGTCTCTCCTTCTCGTGTGGATCATTAGGGTCAGGAGTGAAGGCACCTCCATAATCCTTTTCTATGCTCTCTTGAACCTTCTTGCCATCTACTGCATGACTAAGCATATCGTCTGGAAAATCCTTCATATTAACTTTCTCATAGTCTCGTATCTGATCGCATATACAAACATCGTGGTCTGCCACCGTACATTTATCGTGATGTTCAGACCGTCGATTCTTTAACAGTTCCATCTCTTCTTTTTCTAGGTCTTTCATTATTTAATCTCCATTCTATCGTCCGTTATTCTATCTACTTCTGTTAATAGTAGATGCATCTTT
>Ga0172380_10001036_pt1 | contig 49543 bp, 65 predicted proteins | sample Leawe162metaG_FD_119747 | JGI IMG/M metagenome (GOLD analysis project Ga0172380, IMG submission 119747) | Leachate microbial communities from a municipal landfill in Southern Ontario, Canada - Leachate well 162 metaG | ecosystem: Engineered > Solid waste > Landfill > Unclassified | place... | reverse complement strand
AGGATTCGGGCAGGACGTGGTGGCCCAAGCCTTCTATAACCCGGACGTGGACTATTTTGAAGGCTGGGAGCAGGACGCCGCCGTGGGTGGTATATCCGGCGCCATCGCGCAGGCCGGGGTATTCTACCTTCAATCCCTGGGCCGTGGTGGCCGCGTGGCGCGCCGCGCCTATGACGAGAGCCAGACCATCACCGGGACCGCCGCCATTATCGACGACTTGCAGGAACTGGTGCAGACCAGCAAGCTTCAGGAACGCGACCCGGTCATGGCCAAGCGCCTGCTGGACATGATAGGCGAGGACGTGAACCGCCCTATATACCTGTCCGCCGAAGCCGCGCAGGTGTTCTATCAGGATGGCGTGGACCCCACCGCCTTGCTGGAAACCGACCCGGAACTGGCCGCGGAACTTAACCGCGCGCGCATCACCGGCGAGGACGTGGAAATCCCGGTCCACCGCCTTGTGGGCGTGCTGGCCGCTGGGCAGGGGCAATATGACCTGATCAAGCCGTTTATCAAGGAACGCCCGGACGGCATGGACCTGGCCACCGCGCAGAAGATCCAATCAGACCCGGAGGCCATTAATCAATGGCTGCGCGACGCCATGGACGCCGAACGGGAGCAGATGGCAGGGATGGAGCGCGACGCCGCCGCCCTGACCAAATCCGAAACCGTGGAACGCACTATTTATCAGGGCATCCTGAACAGTGAACTGCCCCGTATATCCAGCCCCGTCACCGCCCGCCAGTATGCGGGCCTGATGCGCCGGATGTATGAAACCGTGTCCGAGCGCCTGGACGGCAACGAGGACATGATTCGCCGCCTTGACGAACGCATGGCCCGCCTGTCCGTGCGCGGCCCGGCCCGGACCCTGAACATCAAGCCCGACCAGCTTGACCTGACCCTTGAGAAGATGCGCGACATCCGCCGCGGCAAGCAAAAGCGCCGCAAGATCGCGGATTACCCGATGCGCAATTTCCTGACCAAGCGTGGCGGGGTAAGCAGCGCAAGCCCCGAAGGGCAGGAGATCCGGTTTATGGGCGTGCAGGCCCCGCGCCTGCTGCGCAAGAAGGGCGCGCCGATCGACAACATCCCCGTGGCCGACCTGGCCGCAGAACTGGGCATCGACGCCGCCAAAATCCCCGCCGACGCCACCGGGCTTTATGCCGATCGACAGTTTATCTATGACGCCCTGCGCGCCGAAGCCGGGGGCGAACCCCTTGTCCGCAGCGAACAGGACCAAGCCGCCCTCGATGAGGATGCCGCGCTGGAAGACCTTGACCGTGTCCTGTCCGAACTGGGGCTGGACGTGGACAAAGACAGCAATGCCAAGATCAAGGTCGCGCTGGAAGCGGAGAGGAAAAGGCTGGGCGCGCAGGCGGAGGGGGGGGTGTTTTATCAATTCGCCGGTCCCCAATCCATGACCGCCGACATCCATGCCCTGGCCAGCGCCAAGGACCGCATTGCCGCCGGAGAATCACGCGAAACTGTCCGTAAGGAAACGGGATGGTTTCAAGGCGTCGATGGCAAATGGCGCTATGAAATCAGCGATGACGAGGCAAAATTTAATACCAGCCTTGTTGTAAAACCGGATGACATAAAAGCGCAAATCAGCGAACAGGTGGCCATCACGCAAGAGGGCGACCTTGTGAAGGCCGCATGGGGTGAGGGCAAGGACTATGTGGGCGCCTTTGGCAAGGACGAGCAAGAGGCACGGGAAAACCTGTACCGCACCATTGCCAAAAAACGCACGCCCACCAATGCCTTCAACCCGGAGAAGATCGAGGACGGCAAAGACTTTTATCTGGGCGACATCATAAGCCATGAAAAACTGTTTGCCGCATACCCGGACCTGAAATGGATTCCGGTATCGTTTAACAGCAACATCGACGCCAGCGGGCAGGTGAACATATACGGATCCGAAATGGTCCTGAACCCGGACAGGTTTAAGACCCCGGACGATATGCTTTCCACAATCCTGCATGAGATTCAGCACCTTATCCAGCGGCGCGAAGGCTTTGCGCGTGGCGGGAACCTTGAAATATCGAAAGGTGTCAAGCAGGCCCTGGCCAGCCTTGTGATCGCAAAGCAGCGCGACGTATCAGAATTCGAATCACAGAACCAGAAGCTTTTTGCTGAAAGCGAAAACGCCCGCCGGATGCTGGGCTACGCGCAGCTTTATCAGGACTTCAACCGCCTGATCGACTATTCCCGCATGGATAAGCCGTCAGGTGTATTCCGCCATATCAGGAACGCAACCCAATGGTTTTACTCACCTATCATTCAGGAGAACAAAGCCCTGCGCGACCGCGCCAGTGAATTGTCGCGCGCCATGTATCTGTTGCCGCGCCGCGGGCCGAAGCGCAATGCTTTCCTGCGCGACTTCTCTTTTGAACTGGCGCAATTACTGCGCGATGCCGTCCCGACAGCATCATGGGAAGTTTTGAAAAACGACCCGCGCAAGACCACGTCGATGCTGCGCGCCCTTGAGCGTGAAGCACAGAAGGCCAGCAAAAAGCTGAAGCCGCATTACGAACTGATCAAGGGCATGCGGGTGGCCACGGACCAGTATGAAGCCAACCAGTATCGGTCGCCCTTCGAGGTATATCAGCTTCTGGCCGGCGAGGTCGAAGCCCGCAATACCCAGAGCCGCGCCACCATGACGGACGAAGAACGCCGCGCCACGCCGCCGGAATCGACCATGACGCGGGACGATTTCGGGGAAAAGAAACGTATTTTCAACGAGGATGTCATCGTCGTCATGCAGGGCGGGGAGATTGAAACCCCGTTTATTGCCAATATTGAGTCGACTGATTATCGCGGACAACATACAGCGCCAGAATCCGACCGCGTCCTATTCCAAGACACCAACCCCGCAGCCGAGGGCTTGAGATCCGCCCTGCTGGATTCCGCCACCAACCTGAAGCAGGCCAAGGGCAGTGGCGACCAGATGCTGGGCATCCTGAAGAACACCGCCGGGGTAAAGGCGGAGGAAATCGCATGGACAGGGCTGGATGAATTCCTGGCCGGCAAGGCATCCGTCACCAAGGATGAGGTCATCCAGTATCTGGAACAGAATCAGGTGCAGGTGGAGGATGTGGTGCTGGGGGACCAGAGCGCATCGAAACGAATTACAAAAGATACGGCGGCGCAAAGAATTGAAAACGGGCAAAAGGTTTTATGGTTCCGTTTTGATGACGAAACGGCGGTGCAAATTGATTCCCTTGATAGTCTGGGTGCCGATAGTTTTTATGCGCAGCAAGTAGATGCTGGACTGGCGGAATGGCGGAATGGCGGCACTAATATAGAAGGGCGCCCCGCAGGCGACACCAAATTCCAGAAATACACCCTACCCGGCGGCGAGAATTACCGGGAAGTGCTGCTGACGTTGCCGGGATGGAAAGGTCGCAACGACCAATACAACAAACGCATTCAGGAAATAGCCGAAAAGCACGGGCGCGGTGACCGTCCGCAAGGCTATTACAGCTACGCAACCCCGGAAGAAATTGCCGAACTGGATGCGCTGCAACAAGCCGTTGGCGAGCCTTCGGATGACTTCAAATCAGGCCACTTCGACGCCCCCAACATCCTTGCGCACGTCCGCCTGAATGACCGGGTGGACGCAGACGGCAAGCGCGTGCTTTTCGTGGAGGAAATCCAGAGCGACTGGCACCAGAAGGGGAGGAAGAAGGGATACCAACTTGGCACCGCAAAGGCCGAAGACATTGACCTGCTTTATGTTCCGCCAGTCGTACCGGAAGGCCACAACCCTGCCAATTATCCGGGTTACTGGGAAAGCCGCGATAAGCGCACAGGCGTGCTTATAACCCGCCATGGCGGACGTATGACAGAAGAACAGGCCCGCGACGAGGCTATTAAATTTTCTGTCATCGAACAGCAAGACCGCGTCCCCGACGCCCCCTTCAAAAAGACATGGCACGAAATGGCCTTCCGCCGCGTGGCACAGATGGCCGCGCAGCAAGGATATGACCGCATCGCGTGGACGCCAGGCGACGTGCAGAATGAACGGTTTGACCTGTCCGCGCAGATTCAGTCTTTTCAGTACGAAGCCATTTTTGACGATGCAGGCAATAAGACCGGGCTTTATGAAATTGCGGCCTATGACCTGAACGGCGACAAGATCGTGGACGAGGAAGAAGTCACCCTCGACCGCATCGAGGAACTGGCCGGGAAGGACATTGCCCAGAAGGTGCAGGACGAGCAAGGCCGCAGCATGGCCGAGGAACGACCCTTGCGCCCCAATTGGATGAGCATTGAAGGCGATGGCCTGAAGTTGGGCGGCGACGGCATGAAGGGTTTCTATGACAAGATCGTCCCAACCTATGCCAAGAAGTTTGGCAAGAAGTTTGGGGCGAGCGTAGGGACGGCGAAAATAGCAGCGCAGGCCGGTCCTATCGACTCGGATGCCGCAGTGCAGCCACGCGAAGGCGAAACAATTTCTGACGCCATGCGGCGCATGAAGGAAGAAAGCGGGCTGAAACAAATCGAAGTCCACAGCATGGACATCACCGACTCCATGCGCGAAGCCGCGCGCCGTGGGTTTGAACTATTCCAGGACCAGCCCACCGGCCCCCGCGGATATATCAGCTTTGCCGCCAACGGGGACATCGTCATCAACCTGCTGGAACAGGCCAACCTGTCCACATTCCTGCACGAAGCCGGGCACTTCTGGCTGTCAACCATGCGCGACCTGTACCGCGACCCCGGCGCCACGGACCAGATGAAGGCCGACTGGGCCGGGACCAAGGACTGGATGCGCCGTAATAGCGGGGACATATTCCGCGACCTGAAGGCCAACAACCCGTACAAGGCGCAGGAATCCAGCCAGCCTGGCCGGTTTGACGTGCGCCTGATGGGCCGCGTGGTCGAAACGCTGGACACCATGGCCAAGGCCGAAGCCCGCGCCACCGCCCTGCACGCCGGAATCGTGGCCGAGATCAATGCCGGCGGCGGGCAGGCATGGGTGGAATCCTTTATCGACCGGGATGCCGCGCCTACGACCGATGCGGAGAACGCCGCCTTTATCGCGCTGGATGAATACTTCGCGCGCGGGTTTGAAGCCTACCTGATGGAAGGCAAGGCGCCGAGCGAAACCGTGGAGGGTATGTTTGACACATTCCGGTCATGGCTGGTTAAAATCTATAACTATGCCAAGGCCGTCCTGCGCGTGAACGTATCCCCGGAAATGGCCGCTATCTTCGACCGCCTGGTGGCGACCGATGCCGAGATCGAGGCGCACGTCGCGGAGAAGCCGGACCTGTTTACCCCGAACCCGAACACGCTGGAAATGCTGACCAAGGCGCAGGCGGAAGCCTATATCCGGCAGAACGACAAGCAGATCAAGGCGGCGAAGGATAAAGCCTTCCGCAAGGCCATGCGCGAGCATGAGCGCAAGGCCACGCAATGGTACAAGGAAGAACGCGCCAAGGTGGTGGCGGAACTTGAGGACATGGCCAAGACCCGGCCCCTGTACCGCGCCCTGCAACTGATTACCAAGGGCGAGGATTTTGACGGCAACAAGATCGAAGGCCCGCGCAAACTGGACCGCGCCGCCGTCATCGCCGCCTTTGGCCAGGAGGTCATCCGCTTCCTGCCGAAGGGGACCACGGTAGAGAAAGGCGGGATAAACCCCACCATTATCGCCAACCTTGCCGGGTACAAGAACGCCACGGCCATGATTCAGGAAATGATGGGCGCGGAAACCATGGCCCAGCATATCCGCCGGGAAGCCGATGCCATTATGATCGAGCGCCACGGCGACATGCTGAATGATGGGACCATCGAGCGCCAGGCGCTGGAATACCTGATGGCCGAGGAAGCCAAGGCCCAGCTTATGGAACTGAAGGCCCTGTCCGCCCAGACCGGGGTGGCCTATCCCGAAGACGGCGACTTCCAGAAAGCCGCATGGCAATTGCTGCGCGAGCAGAAGGTGGACGAATCCATCAAGCCGAACCGCTACCTTCAGGCCGCGCTGCGCCATGCCCGCGCCTACGGCAAAGCCGTGGGACAGAAGGACTACGACAAAGCCGCCGATGCCAAGCGCCGGGAAATTCTCAACCGCTACCTGTATAAATACAGCGTTGAGAGCCGCGCCAACGTGGACAAGGCCAACAAGCATTTTGCCGAACTGGCCAAGCGCCCGAAGCGCAAACAGCGCCCGGCCATCGACGTGGCCTATCACGACAAGATCCGGGAACTGCTGGCCACGGTCAGCCTGGCCCCGCGCCCGACCGCCGCGCGCGCCCTGCGACTGGAAATGGCAGCCATCGCCCGGTGGATGACCGAGCGCGAAACCGATGACAATGCCGCCCTGATGACCCCGCCGGAACTGGAAACCGCCGAGGGCGTCACCCATTACCGGGACATGACGCTTGGCGAATATATGGCCTTCCGCGACCTGATCGCTAACATCGAGAAGCAGGGCCGGATGAAGATGGAACTGATCGTGGAGGGGGAGAAAAAGAACCTTCAGGAGCAGGCCGAAACGGGGGCGCAATATATCCGCGCCAACAACAAAGAACGCAAAATGCCGATCGACAGCCAGCGCGCCGAGAGCCGGACCTGGATTGATTCGGCCAAGGCCATGGGCGTCAGCATCATCAACCTGTCCCGCAAGATGGAAACCCTGGTGGACCTGATGGCCGGGGGCAATCAGGAAGCCCGCGACTATCTGTGGAAGCGCATACGGGAGCCGATATTCAAGGCCGAGATCAAGGAACGCAAGATGCAGATCGAGGCCGCGCGCGCCCTGACCGAGATCCAATTCAAGCACTTTGGCAAAGCCAAGGTGAAAATTGGCGACAAAACCCACTGGGTTACAGCCGAAGACTTGAGCAGCAAAAACGCCGAGATATTCATAAACCAGAAAATCGGCATGATGGCCCGCGAGGAAATCATCATGGTGGCCCATTACTGGGGCAATGCCGATGGCCGGGATCGCCTGCTGAACGACCCGCGCCGGGAATGGGACGAGGCCGACATCGCCGCCATCCTGAAGCAGATGCGCAAGCGGGACTGGGACTATATCCAGGCCGTGTGGGACTTCTATAATTCGTACTGGCCGCAGGTCGAAGCCATCGAGCGCCGCCGTTATGGGTACGCGCCGGACAAGGTCGAGGCCCTGCCCTTCACCGTCACCACGGCAGACGGGGTGCAAATGGACATCGCCGGGGGTTATGCGCCCCTGAAATATGATGGCCAGATGAATGCCCGCACCGCCGAGAACGATGCCAGCGCCATCGCCAAGCAGCTAATGACCGGCAAGGTGGCATCCGTCCACACCAAGCGCGGGCACACCCATGAGCGTAAAGATGGCGTGCGCATGTCCGTTAAACTGAACTTCAGCGTGATTAACAGCCATGTGGCCGAAACCATCCATGATCTTGCCCTGGGCGAAGCCATTGTGGGCGTGGCCAAATTTGTCCGGCACAAGGCCATGTCAGACGCCATCATCGAAACCATGGGCATGGATGCCCTGCGCGAGATCGAAGTCTGGCTGGCCGACATTGCCGCCGGGGGCATCCGGGCATCGTCACAGGCCGAACGCATGGTGGCGGGCCTGCGCCATACCATGACCATGGGGGCACTGGGCCTGCGCGTATCCACCGTGGCCCTTCAGGTCACAGGCGTGGCCAACACCATTGCCGAGGTCGGCGCCGTGAACTTCATGCGCGGCCTGTCCAAATACGCCGCCATGGGCGGGCCGTTGTCGGCAGGCAAGGAGGTGGCCAAGAAATCCGAATTCATGCGCCAGCGCCCGGAAACCTTCAACGTGAACGTGGCCGAATCCATCACCCGCCTGAAGAACAAGGGCGGATTCCTTGAGGCCGGGCAAAGCGCCATGCTTATCCCCATGATGAAGATCCAGTACCAGGTAGACACCATCACATGGCTTGCGGCCTTTGACGGCGCCATGGCCGAGGGCAAGAGCGAAGCCGATGCCATCACCGAAGCCGACAGCGCCGTGGAGCGCGCGCAATCCGGCGGCGCCTTGTCGAGCCTATCCGCCATCGAGCGCGGCACGGTCGGGCAGAATACCCGCCTGAATGAATTCATAAAATCAATGACTTGGATGATGTCTTATTTCAACACCAAGTTTAACATCGCCTACCGGAAGACGCGCCGCGTGGTAAAAGACCCGAACCCGATGGCCGTGGCTGGCCTTCTGGGGGATTATCTGGTCCTTTTCTGGCTGGAATTCCTGCTGGGCGAAATGATCCTGGGCAAAGTACCGGACTTCGAAGACGAGGAAGAACCTGAACTGGCCATGATGAAATGGGGACTTGAAGGCGGGATCGGCACCGCGGTGGCAGGCGTGGCATTCCTGCGCGATGGCTGGGGCGCATATCAAGGCTTTAGCAGCGGCCCGGCCTACAGCAAGGGCATCGACCAGGTGGCGACCAGTATGGGCAAGATGATGACCATGGGCGTGAAACTGGCCGAGGGCGAGGAAGTAAACCCGTATGACGCCCTGCGCACCGGCCTGACGCTGGGGAACTTTATGTCCCCGATCAAGATGCCCACCAGCCAGATGAACCAGATCATCCGCGGCATCGAGCAGCAATCCGAGGGCGAGGAAACCAGTCCTATGGATTATATCCGCTACAAGCCCTAAGCATTGCCCGAAAGCGGCGGGCGCGGTAACATGGTGGCAATGCCGCCTATGCCTGCCAATGCACCGCCAACACAGGGGCCGCGCCCATGACCACGACCAGTATCAGCCGCCTGACCGGACTTTCCAGCGGCGTGGCCTTAAAAGCGCCCGTGCGCGCCGCCACCACCGCCAACATTACCCTGTCCGGGGAACAGACCGTCGATGGCGTGGCCCTGGTCGAGGATGACCGGGTACTGGTGAAAAACCAGACCACCGCATCCCAGAACGGCATATATCGCGTGGTGGCCAATGCCGCATGGGAACGGGAACCGGACTTCGACGGCGCGCGCGACGTGGCCACCGGGACGCAGGTGTTTATCGTCAATGGCACAGAAAACGCCAACGAATTCTATTACCTGTCCACCACCGGGGACATCACCATCGGCACCACCAACCTGACCTTCACCAAGACGGCAGGCAGCACAGCCGGAGCCGTGGCCGCAGCGGAAGCCGCGCAGGGCGCAGCCGAAGCGGCAGCCGACAGCGCCGAGGACGATGCCGCCCTGGCCGAAAGCTGGGCGATCGACCCCATTGGCGACCGCCCGGAAGGATCGGCCAAATACTGGGCGGAGCAAGCCGCCAGCGCCTCCACCAATTCCGTCAAGGTATCCAGCAACGACACGACGCCAGGCGACCTTGAAGCCAAGCTGATCGCCGGGAACGGCATCACCCTTTCCACCCAGAACGATGGCGCCAACGAAACCCGGACCATCACCGTGGCCGCAGTGCAGGAAGCCGACAGCGCCCCGGCATCCGGCACAGTCACCCTGAACATGAACAGCGGGCATTACCGGAAGGTCAGCCCCACGGGCAACTTCACCATCGACATCACGCCCGTAACCGGCAAACCCGGATCCTATGTGCTGGAACTGGTGAACGGCGGCGCCTATACCATCACATGGACGGGCGTGGATTACTGGGCCGGCGGCGCCGCGCCTGATCTGACCGCCGCAGGTACTGACCTTCTGGGCTTTATTGCCGAGGATGGCGGCGCCGTGTTTGGCTATCTGATCGAGGCGGACTTCTCATGATTCCGATGATGGGCATAGCTGGAAGGCAGCGCGGAGTATGGAGTCTGGTGGGCAACGAATTGAATTTTGCCTTTTCTGGCAGCCCTGCTTTGGCCACGCTTTCCAGCACCCGCATAGCTTTTTGCGCTAACGGATTCAATAAGTTACGCGCTTATGACTGGGACGGAACAAACTGGGCACTAGCCGGTTCTGAATTGTCTGTTTCACACGGCAGCCCTGCACTGGCTGGGATGACATCCAGCCGCGTGGCCTTCTTTGATTCCACCAATACCCAGCTACGCGCCTATGATTTCAACGGGTCGACATGGTCGCTGGTCGGCAGCGGCCTTAGCATCGCGGGCACATCCGCCGCAGCCCCCGCACTTGCGCCGCTATCATCCAGCCGCGTGGCCTTTATTGACAGCACGAACGAGTCTCTGCGGGCCTACGACTTCAACGGTTCGACTTGGTCGCTGGTCGGCAGCGGCCTTAGTATATCAACACTTGGCAACCCTGCGCTTGCGGCCCTAAGCAGCACACAGGTCGCACTTACTAACGGCGGTGGAACAAAATATTTGCGCACTTACGAATTTAACGGCTCGACATGGTCACTGGTCGGCAGCGCCCTTACACTTACTGGTTTTTCTGAACAAAAAATTTGCGGCATGACATCATCAAGAATTGCACTGGCAGATTATGGACAACAGCTTTTAAGGGCCTATGACTGGAACGGTTCAACGTGGGCGGCCTATGGAACAGACTTTGATACGAATGCTGCGACTGGAAGTGAAGCAGTAACAGCAATTTCACAATCATCAATTGCTTACATCAACTCCACCGATGATGACTTGCGCACCTACCAATTAAGATAAAAGGAAAAACCCATGGATTACTTCGACCTTAAGACAAACAATTTCCTGTCCCGCGCCAAGCTGAAGGCCGCTTTCCCGCACATCAGCATCCCGGCAGGACAAGATCCGGCCCCGGAATGGCTGGTAAAGAACCGCATCGCTTTGGTGCGCAATGGCGCCATCCCGGCGACTGGCCCCAACCAGAAACTGGTGCAGGACCAGGCCCGCGCCGAAAAGCAGGCCGAGGGGCATTTTATCATCCACCGGGAATACCGCGTCGTGCCCATGACCGCCGAGGAACAGGCCGAACGCACCGCCGCCCGCGCGCGGAAGATGGAGCCGGACCCGATCATGGTCCGCCTTGCCGCGATCGAGGCGCGCCTGGCCGCGATCGACGCCCCCGTGACGGCAGAAGACCTTGCCGCCGCCCGTGACCGCCTTCTGGCAGAAAAGCTTGCCGCTTCCGCCGAATCGGGCGACCCTGAAGAAGCGGGGATTAAGCGTAAATAATCTGTAAAAGAAAGGCCGATCATGCCCTTAGCCGAAACCGCAACCTCTATACTGGGCATGACCGCCGAACAAAACCTTGTTTGCGGCCTTTTAGTCCTCATCATTATCGGCCTGATCTGGGACCGCAACCGCCTGTTAAAAGACCTGCGCGAAATATCGACCGACTTCCGCAAGGCATTAGAAACAAATGCCAAAGCCTATAGCGATGCGCAGGACCGGAACACGCAAGCCTTTATCACACTGGGGATGAAAATTGACGCGCTCAAGAATCATTGATGCCCACCACAAAGCGATAGAACAGGCCGGGCTGAAGATGGCCGAAGCCACCGCCCGCAACGCCTGCGCCCTGGATGGCTTATGCGCCGCCATAGGCCGCAGCAATGGCGAACTGAAGGCCGCGCTGGCCGCGCCCACCAATGGACCAGGGGGCAAGCCTTGCGCCAGCTAACCCTTGTCCGCGCATTCATGGACAGCAAGGTCACGCTGGGCATGCTGCGCGTCGATGGCATCGAACACCCGCCGATCTATACCCTTGAACTGCCCTGGAAGGACAACCGCCGCGGCATATCCTGCATCCCGACGGGCGTTTACCGTGGCGGGCCGCATAACGGCGCCCGGTTCAAGGACGTGTTTATCCTGCATGACGTGCCGGGCCGGGCCGGGATCCTTATCCATGCGGGCAACCGCACCGCCGACATCGAGGGCTGCATCCTGCCGGGCCTGGCCGCAGGCCGCCTTCACAACGAACCCGCGGTGCTGGAAAGCCAAGCCGCCATGAAGGGCCTGCGCTTTTTCCTTGGCACCGAACCGTTCACCATATCTGTAACCCAACCATAGGAGTCGACATGCTAAAACTCATCACCGACCTTCTCACGCGCCACGGTAACAAGGTACTGATCATCGGCGCCGTCGCGCTGGCCGTGGTCCTGATGCTGATGGTCGCCCATGGCGTGCCCACTGGTGGCCTTAATGATTAATGGGGCGCTGGGCTTTATCTGGGCCTACAGGCGCATCCTTGGCCCGGCGCTGGCCGTGCTGGCCGTCCTGCTGGCCATCTGGGGCGCATACCGCTGGGCTAAGGCAGAAGGCCGGGACCAATGCCGGACCGAATACGCCGCCGCGCAGGCCGAAGCCAAAGACAAGGCACAGAAACAAATCGGAGGGATTATCAATGACCACAACGCCATTATCGACAGTCTGCCGCCGGGCGCTGATCATCCTGCCCCTGCTGTTGATGCCGCTATTGATGGGCTGCGCGCACGCCGTTGCTGTTAATGACCCCGCCGGCCAATGCGCCCACCCGCCCTTGCCGGAAAAGCCCTACACGGACCACAAGCGCGCCACGCTGATCATCCGCCAGGCGCAGGCGATTGATGTCTGCCGGGCATTGCTGGGGCATTAAACCGCCACAATTTAGATAATATTCAACACGGGGATAAAACCCCGTGTTTTTCGTCCCAAGGCCGCAGAAACCCTAGACTTTCCAATTTCCGGCTTTTTGCGCTAAGTTATTGATATGTGGTTAAACCACCGGGGGCGGGACATCCAGCGTATGATTCTCATCCTCGATGGGCGACCCGCCGCAGGGCTTGCACACAATACGCGGCGCACTGGGGGCGCTGGCTTGCAGGATGCCGATCATCGGAAGGCCGCAGCGTTTACAGGCAAGGAACAGGCTGAAATTCATGCCAACCGTGTTCCTGTCCGTCATTCGGCCACCTTGCCTGATTTATCCTCGCGCGCGCCCTTGGCCTTCTTGGCCTTTTCCTTCTCCTGCGCATCCCGCAGCAGGAAAGCCACCCGGCGCGCCCGTTCCGTGGCATCAAGGTTTATGGTCCCGCTGTGATGGACTTCGACCTTGTCCGGCTTGTTATGGCCCAGAAGCTTCACCAATGCGTCAAGAGCCACTTGTTTGTCTGACCGCTTCACCTTGACCTTCACGACCTCACGGGCGAACTCCTGGCCTTCTATGACGGTCATAACCGGGGGCAACTCGGTGACTTCCAGATCGCTGATGGCTGCGGCCTGTTCCCGCGTCATGTTCTGCAGGTCGAAATACGGCATCCCGTTATCGTCAAAGCGGACGTAATCCTGAATGTTGGCGAAGGCAATGCTGGCATATTCCGCGATGATGCGTTCCGCCGTGATCTCATGGGCCTTCAGCAGGGGAGCCTTCAGGGCCGCTAAGTGCTTCTGAATGTTGACATTGGCTAACAGACGCGATGCCCCGGCGCGGGCGCCATTCTCACTGTACCCTGCCCGGATATAGGCTTGTGTCGCGTTATAGGGCGGGGAGCCATCACTGGGGAAAAGATATTCACGGCAAAATGTTTCAGCCTGATCTGTCAGGCCGCTGTCTGTATTTATCTTTTCGTCAGGTGGGCGCTTTTTCGTTGCCATGGTCCCCCCATTGTAGCAGTCCCCATGCGCCGGGGACAAATGGTTATGCCTTGGAGAATATAGAAACCAAAAACCACAGCGCCATCTGAAGGCGCTCAAAGCGGGACAGGCGCATACCTATCTGGGTGTCCGGGTTTAATTGACTGAACGAAAACTTGTCGCCATCGCGGTGAACGCAAAAGCCTGACGGTTCCCATATTGTTTCGATGTGGTCCCACTGTAGCATGTCTTTTCTATCCTGCTTTTTGGCTTGTGGTTAAAGGTTGAGGCAGAAGGGATAGGACTCGAACCTATCAGATAACCCGTGGCAGCATGGCCATTGCTGGCGATCCTGCTGTTATTTGCCCTGCCGCCTCATGCCTGCCCCCTGATATACCTAGCCGTAACCAAGGGGCAGTGATGAAGCGCCTAGCTACGCCGCTTCACCCACGCCGGAGGGAGAGGCACCGGCGGATTCTTGTGCCTGGTCGCGGTTCAGATAGTTATATTCCGCCAACAGGAAGCCATACAGCGGCCACAGCTTGCGGAAGGCATCGTCATAGCTGACGCGCTGACCGATTTCAGCATTGTAATTGGCAGGATTGACGCACGCCGCTTCACCGCGAACCGAATAACCATTCCACAGGGTAATGGTGCAGACTGTCACGGTTTCGCCAAGGCGGTCCCACTGGGTCGATTTAATCTGGCCCTCGATGTGTTCTTTGGTAACACGGGGCGCCGGGCTGTTTTGCAGCGCATTCATAAGCTGCGTATCATTAAGCATATTCATATCCTTTCAATGTGTTAAAAGTTGCCCGGTCCTCTCACCGGGCGGGCTGGTTTTCCCAGCCTGTCAAGCCTGATATGGGGTGGCTTTCCCCCTGCGGCTCTACCCTTATTCCCGCGCCAATACCGCTTTGGCTACGCTGCGGGCTGCATCCGCCAGTGTGACGGCCTTGGTATCCTTTAAACCGACTTCCGGCCCATTTTAAACACTTTGGTCAGAAGCGAGTCGACGGCAGCATTGCGCCGTCTTTCCCCCCACCACTTTTTGCGGTAGCCCTTGCGGGGATGGTAATAGTAATCCGCCATATCGGCGCCGGGCGCGGGCTTGAGCCGCTTGATCGCGCGCTTACTCATGGCCGATACCCAAATCCGTGGCGCTGGGCTTGCCCTTGTGTTCCGTGATGGCGAAGGTCACAGGCTGGCCCTCGGCCAATGTCTGCACGCCGCTGGCCTTCAGGGCGGTCACATGGACAAACACGTCCCGGCCACCGTTGACGCTGCGATCTTCCGGCACGATGAACCCGTACCCTTTGTTGGCGTCGAAAAACTTTACTCTCCCCGTATGCTTAGACATATTACATTCCCTTTGTTTTGATGTTGATGGCGTGCGCGGGGTCTTTGGGTCTTCGCCTACGGGATCACCTGCCCGCGCACGAATCAGTTATACATCAAATTCAAGCTGCATCCCAATAGCCGCCGCATAGGTCGCCAGCAGGTCAGCATCCTCACGGCGCTTTTGTTCCTCGATTTTGCGCAGGCGGACGATCTTACGGATGATCTTGACCTCAAAGCCCGTGGCCTGGGCTTCCCCGTACACGTCGCGGATGTCCTCGGCCAAACCCTGCTTTTCTGATTCGAGCCGTTCGATTCGCTCAATCAGTGACTTCAGGCGCTGGCCCACGCCGGGATCCGGTTCCCCGCTGTTATGGCCGATGGCTGGCTTTTTGGTCATTTAAAATCTCCTGTTGCCGTTTTGCGATTTGCGCTTGTCTAACCGCATTTTTCCATGCGCGTCGATGCTGTTGATATGACCCAGCATATCCAAGAAGGAAATGCCCCATCCACAGAACATGATAGATAACTTCTTTAATAACGTGCGTCATTATCAAATCCCTTCCCTGTAAAAAGCCCCCTGCTTGCGCAAGCCCTCATTCTCCAACGTCAGGCGCGTAACCTGCCGCTGCAACTCCTGCACCCTTTGCTGCAACTCGGCCACGGACGGCCTGCGCGGACCGCTTTGCGCATCAAGGCCCGCGGCCTTGGCATGGCGCGGCGCCATCCAGACATTGGCATCCCTGCCGGATCTGGTCGGGCGCGTCAGGGCGGTGCGGACAGCCTTGCCCTTGTGTTCCAGGCCGCGCAGGCGGGCCGACATCGTGCCGATCTGGACGCCAGGATAACCACGACCATCCAGCAGGACCGCCAACTGGTCGCCGGTGAACCCGGTTTCATACCCTTCGAGCAGGTCGATGATCTCCGCCTCCATGCTTTCCGCCGTGGTGAGGCGGCGCGCGGCGGCGGCACTGGTTTCACTATGGGCCTGGTGGCCAGGGTCGGTGGGGTAGGTCATGTTATGCCCCCACCACTTCACGGAAACGCTCTGCACCAAACGCGCCCTTGGTTTCTTCAAGGATTTCCGCCAAAGTATAGGATTCCTTAGTCACTTTCTGCGCCATGAAATGCTTTGTGCCTGACTTACAGGCCCCCGTGGCGCGGCGGTACACAAGGCCCCACTCCTGCGGCGTTTTTACCGTATCCATCGGCATGGCGCGCAAATCGGACAGATCACCTTTATCTGCCAACTTGAAAGCCAGTTCCGCCAGAGCCTCTGCCGCCGTATCTCCATGAGCGTGGACAATACCATCATCCGATGATGCCAGCCATGTGCATTCCTTTTTCCCCGCGACAATGATTTTTTTCAGCGGCCCCCGTGCCTGAATAATACGGGCGAGTATGCCGTCAGCAACGGTAAAGCCTTTGGCATTAAAACGGGTTTCGATGGACAGTCGCAGGCTTGCACTAAACCCTTGTGGTATATTCTTACAATCAGGTTTTTTACCCTTAAAGCTGCTGAGGTAGAGGCTGCCGCCGACGGTGGGGTTAAAGCCCTCCGGCAGGCTCGTCACGCTGCTGAGGTCGAGGTAGCCGCCGACGGTGGGGTTAAAGCCCTCCGGCAGGCTCGTCACGCTGCTGAGGTAGAGGCTGCCGCCGACGGTGGGGTTAAAGCCCTCCGGCAGGCTCGTCACGCTGCTGAGGTAGAGGCTGCCGCCGACCTTAATCTCCCCCTCTACAGAAACACTAAACTCAATCCTGTGTTTTTTCAGAAATTCGATAGTAAGATTCATTTTTCTCTCCATAATAATGGGTTATACCAAATTTTCGCGTATCGCCAGCCATTCAGGGCACAGCACGGTGCGCCCCTCAAGCTTGCACTTCGACTTCGGAAGCCAGACCAGCTTCCCGGTCGGTTCCCCCTTCAGGTCCACAAAACCGGGATCCACGCAATATGCCGCGGCGGTTTCCTTTGCGGGGACCAGGACAGCGTCGATTTCGACCAGGTCATCGTTGTCGGTCATATTTCACCCCCGGCCTCAAGAATGGCCTCGCGGATAATGACCTCCGATGCCGTCATGGGATGCTGACGATCTGGATAATCGTTAATTGCTTTCAGCGCATGCTGAAGCGCAGCCAGCATGGTGGGGGCGGCGGCGATTAGGTGGGCGTTGGCTAGAGTTTCGCTGCACGGCTTTTCCGGTCCGTTCCAGCAATTAGCTACCGAACCGTCATAAGCAGATCGAACAGAAACTTGATTTTGGCGCATGGGGGAATCGTTATAGAGAACTTCCCAAGGCCCCGGCGTGTGTCCAATTTTATCCCCCATCCTACACCCCCATCCAGACAGCCAGACGGCGCAGGGCGCGGCGGAATAACCCGCCACGGGACATATCCCCCGTGATCGAGCCGCCCGCGCGCAGCATATCCCAGCGCACAGGACGGTATATGGTCACAAGGCATCCGCGCGCATAGACCGGACGGCCATCATGCCATCCAAACTTGCGCGGGGTATCGACGGTGATTTTATTTAATTCGCGTATCAAAATGATTCTCCTTCGTTGGTTGCCCCGCTTTTATAGGACTGTTGCGGGATGGTGTCAATCACCATAAACAAATTTATTCGTTTCATTACCCCATGATGACCAGCCTGGCGCAGATGTCCTTGAAAACATTTCAAGATATGGCCCCGCTGCAAATGTTTCTATGCGGTCATAAAACTCATCCGGCTTGCGCGAGTGTTCCCGAACAGGGCTTATCAGCACTTCGCGCACCTTCTTGCTGATTCGCTTCGGGGATCCGCGGCGCGCCAACAAACAGAATTCCGCGTTTTTCCGCGTCGTGTACCCGCCCCCCATGAATAAATCCGATAGGCTGATAAACAACGTGGTGGCCTTGCGATTTAACTTAATCCATGTGAAGCCCATGCCGCTGTATTTGAAACCCCACGCATCAATCACCGCGAAAGCCTGCGGCAAATGTGGCCCGGTAGTCCACAGGAACAGCCAGCAATCCTTATCCGCGACCTCGGCCACCGGCAGGGCTTTGATCTGGGCAAGACTCATCCGATCATAGTGCTGGGGACGGCCATCCTTACCCTTCACGCTGCGCGTTTTAAAATCCCAAGGCGGATCCGCATAAATCACGGAGAACGGACCAGGCGGCAAAAGATTATTCATTCCCATACCCCCTAAACCCTTTCCAAAAAGCCCTAATCATTTCCCCGTGCCGCTTGCCTGTTTCATACCCATGCTTGGCATCCCAGCGCCCGGCCTTTAGCCCAAGGCCGAAAGCAAACATGGCGATAAGGGCGGCGGTTAGTATGGTGATTTTCATACACCCACCCCATATTCCCGCATCAATTTCACAATCTGCCCCACGGCATCGCGCTCATCCTTGACGATAAGCAGGACATACCTGAAGCTCATGACCGTCACCCGGTCGCGGAATTCTATCTGCGAATCCTCAAGGCCGGTTTCTGTCTTCTCCGACCTGACCCGCGCCTTAACTGGCGTGCCATCCTTTTTCAGGCGCACCGGCGGCGGCGCCTTGTATGCCTTCAGTTCGATGAAGACGGTTTCTGGATATGGCGGTTCGCCAGACAAATTATCCTTCCCCGCAAACAGCATCACGATGTCCGCCACCCCAGCCATGACGCCCATGGACTGCATGATGCCCGCCTCGGCCTTCGACCGCCCGCCCCCGTTGCCGACATGGAAAGCCAGAAACTTGTCACGGAATTGCGGCAGCGCCATCAACGGGCGCAGAAAGTTAAATATGGCTATCTGCATCCTTTGTTCTGGACGTGCCATGCGCGGCTTGCGGGCGGGCAGGTTGTATATACTGGGGCGAGTCATTCGGCACCGCCATCTGCACGCCATATCGCGCTGGGCTTTATGCCGCGTTCCTTCAGTATTTTCCAGCAATAAGCAAAAACTCTTTCAGGGTGCTGGTCCAAATATTCCTTCCTGAACAGAGGCTTGAATTTCTTACAGGCCAGGGATTCAATTTCCTTAGCCAGAGCCGAATTACCAAGAGAAAAAACCGCATAAAGGCTATACGGCATTTTTTTAGGGTGCTTATACCCGATGCCGTTTAAACCATCCATGCGTATGACAGGATTATGGCTGATACCAACCTTTGCACATTCCTGCCCGCAATTTTCAAAACGTGCAATGTAAAGGTGCTGTTCTTTCCGTAACATTTTTTACCTATATTCTTAAAGGATTCTTAAAGACTCTTAAAGGTAGTGGAACCACCTGTTGATAAATCCTGCCGCTTCACGATTCGCGCCAAGCAAACTGCCGAGTCGATGGCTGTGTAAAAACACTGTATTGATCTGGGACGCCACGGGACAAAACACTCGCATTTTTTTGTTATGTCCTTTCTGTGGAAAAAACGGCCATTCATACATGGTTATCAACAGGCTTACCAACACCCCCTAAACACCCTCCGCCGCCAGCGCGACCTCGACCTTCAGAATGGATTCCCATTCCGGCACCCGTTCGCCCCAGGAGATCCGATAGAGCAGGGGGCGGTCGATGCCGTACCGCTGGCAGAAGGCACTGATAGACAGCGAATCCTTTTTCCGCCCGGACAAGGCATCGAGCCGCGCGCGCCACTGGCTGGCATATTCCATACGCTTATCCCGTCCTGCCACGGCGATGATCTTTTTGACCTGCATGACATTTTTTTTCTTCGACATTGCTTTTACTCCGATAATGTTGCGATGCCCCAACGTATCTTTGTTGCAGCACGGTGTCAATATTGCTGTTGACATGATGGTACAGGCGCGGCATAAAGACAGGGCAACCGAAGGAGAATCACATGAACAAACGCCTTAAATCACGCCAGCCCACGGACGCCCAGATGAAACGCTGGATGGACGACCTTGATGCCATCCGCGATGAAATGCGCGCCGCCGACCGTCCCCACCTTGCTGACCATATTGACAGCATCGCCGCCGACATCGAGGCCGACATGGCCGAGCGTTACCAGGACGGCCCTGTTGTTATCTGGAAAGGCGGTGCAAAATGAGCAATCAAACCAGCCAAATGTTTTTCGCATGGATTGTCCCGCCGCCAGGCTGGAAACCCGGCGACCGCCTTTTCCCCCAATCGACCACCCTTTACTATGCCGGGACGCACTGGATGACCAGCCTAATGGCCGGGCGCAAGATGATGGCGCCGCCGTGCCTTGGCCGGGAGCCACGCCGTGTATGCGATGCCGCCGCCTTTGTGCGCATTAAGGAATCGGTCCTGAACGAACTGATGGAAAAAGATGCCTTGTTATGGGCCGATACCATGGACCACCTTGGCGAATCGGCTAAGCGCCAGTATGCCGATGGCATGGTGGCCGATCACTGGGACAAGCTGCTGGACAAGGGCGAAGTTATTTTGATTAAAACGCAGGCCCGGCCCCAGACCGGCAGCATCGGCCCGCTTTCATGGGGGAGATAATATGACCGTGGAAATCAGCGCCCCCATATACGACACCCACTTCCCTGACCGGATGCCGCGCCACGCCGCCGTCAATGACAATATCCTGACCGAAGCCGAAAAGGCCCGGCGCATCAAGGCACAGGCCGAGCGTGATTATGCCCGGTTTATCGACTATGTCGGCAGGACCACCGGGGAATTCATTACCCTGTCCCGGCAACAGGTCGAGGGCCTTTATATCCCCGGCCACATGAACCTTCAGGCCGCGACGACCGGATCCGCATGGGGATGCGCCCATGCCCTTTTTGGCATCCTGTCCACCCTTGAGGACGCCAACGCCATGATGATCATGGAAGAAATTAACAAACAGATGCAAACCGCTATCAACACAAGGAGAGAAAAATTATGAGCAAAACCGCCCTGAAAACCGTGGACACCGAAGCCGAAGACATCGGCACCGGCCTTGTCCCCATAGAGAACATCAACCCGCTTGCCCTGTTTACCGAGGACACCCGGAAGACCGCCGATGACCTGGTGGCCAAGATCCGCGCCAAGGCCGAGTCGTTTGTGCCTGACCTTGAAACCGAGGAAGGCCGCAAAGCCATCCGCAAACTGGCCCGCGAAGTGAACGCCAGCAAAAACGCCCTGGATGAAATGGGCAAAAAACTGGTGGAGGATGCCAAAAAGCAGGTCGCCCTGGTCGATGCCGGGCGCAAGCACCTGCGCGATGCCATCGAGGACATCCGCCAGGCGGTTCTGGCCCCGCATGACGCATGGGTCGAAGCCGAGCGCGTGCGCACGGATGCGCTGAAGGCAAGGCTGGAAACGCTGGATGCTATGGGCAGCATTAACCCCGAAACCACCAGCGCCGACATTGCCGCGCAACTCGACCACGCCAAGGAAATCTATCTGGTCGAAGGCGACAGCCCGTTCGACTGGCAAGACTTTCAGCACCTTGCCGACGAACTCTATGCCGCCGTGACATCAAACCTGAACGCCGCCCTGCCCGGCATTCAGAAGCGCGAAGCCGAACAGGCCGAACTGGCCAAGCTGCGCGCGGATGCCGAAGCCCGCGCCAAGGCCGACGAGGAAGCCCGTATCCAGCGCGAAACCGAGGAACGGGAGCGCCAACGCCAGAAGGAAGCCGAGGAAAAGGCCCGGCAGGAAGCGGAAAGCCGGGTAAAGGCCGAAGCCGAACGCGCCGCCAAGGCTGAACTGGAAGCCCAGCAGGCCAAAGAGCGCGAGCAACAGGCAAAGGCCGATGCCGAGCGCAAGGCCACGGAAGCCGCCGAAGCCGCCACCAAAGCCGAGCAGGAGCGCCAAGCCCGTGAGAAGTCCGCGCAGGAGGCCGAGGACAAGCGCCGGGAGGAAGACAAGGCCCACCGTGCCAAGATCAACCGCGAAGCCCTGGCCGCGCTGGCCAAGGCCGTGCCGGGCCTGACCGAGCAGCAAGGCATCGCCGTCCTGACGGCCATCGCCAAGGGGCAGGTCGCGCATATTGCTATTAAGTATTAATCAGAAAGGAAAAGACTATGACCACCGAAAACAACGTATATATCGACATCGAAACAATCCCTTCGCAGGAACCATGGGTGCGCGAGTATTGCGATGAAACCGTCAAGCCGCCCGGAACCCTGAAAAAACCAGAGAGCATACAGAAATGGATGGAGGAAGACCGTGATGACGCCATCAACGAAGCCATTGATAAAATGGGATTCGATGGCAGCAGCAATCACATCATAAGCATCGGGGTGGCCATCGGGGAAAACCCCGCCGTATCCTTCGACACGCTGGACATCGCGGGCGAGAAAAAAATCATCGAAGATTTTTATACCTACGTCACGCAAAACACCACTGTCACCGCCCCCACGTTTATCGGTCATAATATTTCAGGCTTTGATCTGAAAATTATCCGGCAGCGCACGATTATTATGGGCGTAACAAGGCCGACAAAACGGCACTTTCCTTTCACCGCAAAGCCGTGGGATACAAACCCGTTCGACACAATGGTGCAATGGGATCCAAAAAATTACATTAAACTTGACCGACTGGCCCGCGCCTTTGGCATACAGGGCAAAGACGGCATGGACGGCAGCAAGGTATATGGCGCATGGAAGGAAGGCCGCATCGAAGAAATCGCAAAATACTGCCGCGAAGATGTCGAAATGACTCGCGCCGTTTACAAGCGCATGGTGGGACTGGCATGAAACCCGCCCGCACCCCCAAGCTATACGCCCCGGTCGATGGCCAGTATTCCCTGATCGTGAACGGGCGCCGCCAGATCATCACCCATAAATCAGGGGAGCCTTTAAAGGGCATCCCTGAATTTACCGAACCGCGCGCCAGCAATGGCAGGAGGATAGGGAAATGAAGGCAAAAAGCACATACGAAACACCATTGCAGCGCACCTGCGACAATTACCGGAAAATACTATGCCCTTATTGTGGACATAAGCACGAACGCGAACCGAACGAAATGCCTTGGGATGATGACGATGACAAGGAAGATGAATGCGAATTTTGTGAAAAGCCGTTTAAAATCACCGCGCACGTTACGACAAGATGGACAACCGATGGAGTAGATGAATGACCCCCACCTTCACCCAAGGCAAATTCCTGATCGCCGTAAGCGAATCACCGCAGGGGACTTTTGTGGTCGATGGCTATGTATCGGACGGCGGAATCGGCCTGCACCACGGACACAACAAACTTGCCGCCGACCTGGGCCTAACGCAATGGAACATCACCCACCTGAACACCGGCCACCGCATTGCCACCATATTCGCACGGCAGGACATCGAGGCCATGGAGCTGGGCGACAAGATACTGGCCGCGGGGGACTGGTCCTTTACCAGCCTTAATGGCTGGGAGAACACCGACCCCGGCCTGATCGAGCGCGTTTTTAATATTGTCTATGCCTATCCCAATGCCTGCATGGGCGGCGGGCAGGGAAAGCGCGGGGAAGAAATCGCCCGGAAAATCGCCTATGGCCGCATGAATTGATATTGACACCGCGCCGCAACAGGCGCATAAAGACGATGCAACCAGTTAAAGGAACCGAATCATGACCACATGGCCTTATCCCCACCCCGCGCCGGGCGTATATTTCAATATGCCTTTTGCCGATTATCTGGCAATCCCGGCCCTGCAATCCAGCAGCCTTAAAAACCTTTTAGTATCCGGCCCGAACTTCTGGGCTGAAAGCTGGCTGAACCCGTTCCGCAAGAACGAGGACAAGCAGCACTTTGCGCTGGGCCGCGCCTATCACAAGCGCATCCTTGAGGGCCGCGATGCCTTCTATGCAGAATATGCCACCGACTGGGAAGATCCGGGCGACCCGGACATCATCCGCACCACCGAGGAACTGCGCGGCGCCCTGGCCCTGGCCGGGCAGAAAACCACATTCAAGACCAAGGATGCGGGCATCCGCCTTCTGATGGAAGCCGCCCCGCAGCGCCGCATCGCGGAAGTCATGCGCGCCAGGCACATGGCCGGAAACGAGGACAAGGAAGCCTTGCCCGCGCAGACCATCCGCGAAATCGAACTGACCGCCAAATCCATTGAATGCAATCCGCATATCAACACATGGCTGGCCGGTGGGCAGCCCGAAGTCACCGTGATATGGATTACCCCTGAAGGCGGATTCCTGCCGCCCGGCCTGTTAATGAAGGCCCGTTTTGATTATCTCAAGGTCGGCGCCGTGGTGGACCTGAAGACCTTCGCCAACGAAAAAGGCAAGCAGATCGACAAGGCCATCGACTACGCCATCGCCGGGAATAAATACTTTGTGCAGTCTGCCCTGTATCTGGAAGCTGCGGAGCAAGCCCGGCGCCTGATCGAGGCGGGCAGCGTGGTGTATATGCGCGGCATCGCCCCGGAACCGGCATGGCTGTCCGCCTTCACCGGGACGGTGGTCATGCAATTCCGGTTTATCTTCAGCCAGAAGGGCATGGCTTTTGTGACCGCCGGACGCATTCACGACCGCCGTAATGAAGCCCTGATGGCCCAAGGCAATGCCCGCCTGGTGCAGGCGTGCCAAACCTTCAATCGCTACCACAAAGCCTTTGGCCGCGATTTATGGGTGGGAATGGATGCGCCGCAGCACATCGACTTCAACACCCTTCCGGCCTTTGCTGGCGACCTTTAATATCAGAACAGGAGTATAGCCCATGCCCACAATCACCATCCGCGACACCGAAGACCAATTCCATAAATTCGATGCCGACAACCACGTCATGTTTGAGAACGACCGCGGGGTGCAGATCCGCCGGGTGGACTATGACGATGACGGCAATCCGCGGTACACCCTGGTCGGCGCCTTTCAGTCTTTTATATTCGCCAAAATCACCGACCAGGCCCCGGCAAAGGCCAAGCCCGAATCCAAGGGTAAATACACAATGAAGGCCAACATTGACTATGGCCACGGCCAGACCGAAACCATCGAGGCCGAACTGCCCGTGGACAGCGATGAATTCACCGCCGCCGAGATCGCGGCGCGGAAGGCTGTGACTGGCGATGCGCCCAAGCTGGAAACGGTTCCTGCGCAGACCGAACTGGACAATATGTATGACCCTCTGGAAATAAAGGAATAACCAAATGAAAAAACGCCATTATCTATACCTTGGCCTTACTGCTGGCTTTATCCTTGGCATGTTTTGCGGGATAGTCGCGGCCCATGCAAAGGACCATGGCGCCAGCGCAGTCATGCCTATCACCGCAACCATAATCCAATGCGGCACGAAATACGAAGCCCTTGGACAATGCCTTTCAGGGGTAACGCCTTGCTGTGCGTTTGCGCCGATTGACGAAGTTGTTAAGGCAGTAAAGGACAACAGCGAAGTGTTGCCGGAGCAGCTTAACGAAATCGCCCCAGCAGCCGGATACCCTGATATTGACGTACACGGCACGGCGGCGAGCGTTGAGAATACGGATGATGGCGTGATTGTGAATTTTGAATAGGAGAGAAGTGATGGGATACAACACAGAATTTAAAGGCGTACTTGAATTTACCTGCCCTATGGATGCTGACAGGCTGGCATATTTGAACGGTATGCTGGGCGATAACCCAGACGATATGCCAGCTTACAAGAAGTTCGGTTTGCAACTTTCGTATATTCAATACGAACTGACCAAGGATTTTAAAGGCATTCAGTACGATGGCAACGAGAAGTTTTACTTTGCTGAAAATGCCTGCAATTACATCATTAAGAATATGCAAGCAAAGTACCCTGATTTTGGGCTGTCAGGCTATCTGGATGCACAGGGCGAGGACATGGAAGACCGCTGGCGTTTGGTTATCGTTGACGGCGTTGCTGTGCGCGAAGACATGACGATTGTCGGCCTTGTTAAATGCCCGGAGTGTGACCATAAATTTGTACCGGAGGTACAATGACCCCGCCGATTAGATACGTTGAGCGCAAGGATTACTCTGGATTTGGCGGCGGTGATCTCATGTTATGTGACGGTAATCTAGTGACGCCATACCGGACTATCCCCATCCTCCAATACCAAACCCCAACCGGGGAATGGGTTGACGTTCCGGTGGTGAGGGATGATGGGTGACGTTGGCGATTACTGGCGTGAACACCGGGAATATAAACGGTATGGCCGTAAAGGTGCGCCGAAATGCACGGCACCAAAAAACAATAAGCCTTATCAGTGCGAGTGTGGAAAGCGGTTCCCATGTATTGATGCGCATAAAATGCACGTTAACAGTAAAGGTAAGTATGGCCACAAGATGGTTACTGACCCAAGTGCTATGCCAGAAAAGAATGACCCGTTTGATATTGAATTTTAGGAGAGTGAAATGACCGTGGGAGAGAGAATTGTAGCCGCTATATTGAATGACCTTACCGACAGAAAAGGAATAGGCGATGAGTGGGAGGCAATTGAAGATGACATCCAAAGAGAGATAATTGAAGGATGGGCGGCTATCGCTGATAAAATGATAAAGAATTATGGGAGCAAGAAATGACCCACCCCGACTTAGACAAGCTGGAAGCGGCTTTGAAGCGATACTCTAACCAGTCCGGCTATACGATTGCAGGACCGGACGCGCAGATAATTACACAGGCTGCAAGGTCGCATTTTGCAGCGCAGAAATACATACCACCTGAAAAGTCCGAAGTAATGGCCGCATTAGACGAACTGGAAGCATTGGCAAGCGATGGCATGATTGCCGATGTATTGGCTAACTGTATTCGCGCCCACCTCGCCGCGCAACGGCAGGGCGGGGATGCTGACGATGAACTGTTTAATCTGTTGGCAGATATTGCACGGCACAAGGACGCGATGCCAGAGGCGCCTTACAAGACTGCCGACATGGAAACATGGTCACATAAAAAGCAATCCCTTGTCAGTCGCGTGTGGGAAACCGTGAACTGGACGCGATACCACCCGACACGCGAAACCGTGCGGAAAGCCCTGAAATCCCACCCCCCTGCGGTCACGGGTGATCGGGGGGCTTTGGAGGCGCTGGACCGGATAACCTCAGACGCAATGTACGGCATAGGTTCTGACGACCACGAACTTATGAACCCCGAAAGCTATTCTAAGGCGTTCAATACGCATTGCGATGATGTTAAAACCGTCCGCGCCGCCCTTCTCTCCGCGCAGGCTGGGGTGCCGGGGGATGTGGTGGAGAAGGTATATCAGGCGCTGCGCGATGCGCGTATTACTTTTATGGCTCTGAAATACCACCTAGAAGACGATAAAGATATTAGACACGAGGTGTACGAAAAGAACAAAGAAGCCATAGAACTTTGTGAACCGTACCTCAATAACGGGCGGGGCGGAAAATAATGGAATACAAAAACATGACTCACGCCGCACAGAACTCAGCGCTGAACGTACTTTGCAGGCTGTCGGCGGAGGTTGCTTATGTGCAGAAACGTCTTTGCATACGAAACGCAGATGTTTCCGTGAGGCTAGCCCTCGGTGAAATGGTACAGAAACTTGAAGATGCGATCAAACTCCAACAAGGTTTTGAGGAAGAATAATGACCACCGAAATAAAAGCCGCCATTGCTGGCGCGATTGAGGCGGACGAAGAAAACGAGGAATACGAAACCGAAGGCCCTAAATGCCCTTACTGTGGCAGACAATACACCGCAGATGAGCCACACTATTTTTCCGAAAAATACACCGAAGAAACCTGTGACAACCGGAAATGCGGCAAGACTTTTGAAGTTGAAGTCGAACACAGCACGACATGGACAACGCGCACTAAGGAGCAAAACCAATGACAAACAAAGACTTGAAAGATGGGATTTTGCCGGAAGTTCAGGACTGCATCGACACGATTAAATATTTGGCTGGCTTGGCTGGCCCCGAACTTGTAACTGCGGCGGAAAAAGCGGGTGAAGTTAAGCCGATCATGGACGTAATCTATAACGCGCAACAGGTATCCCGCACCCCCGCAATCGCGGACGGCTCCGACCTGTTCATCTGCCGCCGTTCAACCGCTGGTGATGATCATGACGGCGCGACACGGTACTACGTTTATCAGGAACTGCGCCCGTATGATGGAGCAATCCCGGACGGCGTGGGGGTGGAACTGAACACAGAGCGCATCCTTGAGATCGCCTGCACGCACGAAATATACAGAAACCTGCAAGAAGGTATTGATGATCAGATACGCATATATCACACGTTTTCGACAAGGCGTTTGAAGGAATTTGCCGAAGAAGTTGTGCGCGAATATCTAGTCAGCACCCCACCGCAAGCCGCAACGGATGAGGGGTGAGGGATGGCTGACGACAAAATCATACCCTTGGGCGTCACATTCAAAAAGCCCGACGATGGCGAGAAGATGCTGTCACTGGTGACGTATTCTCCCGGTGAATGCCGCGAACACTCCTATCTTATTGACCCGCAGGCCGACACCGTTACGTGCAAAAACTGCCCGAAGGTATTTAACCCCATGGCCGTGCTTGTTGACCTGTGCCGCAAGGAAAGCCGCTGGATGAATAGTTATCGTCAATACCATGACGAAATGAAACGATTAGACCAGCGCCAGCGCACCAAATGTGAACATTGCGACAAGATGACAAGGATTTCCCGGTCATGACCACCCCCGATAATAAAACAGGCGAAGGAGAGTGAGATGGATGATGAATGCGACTACTGCGCCGGAACAGGTGAAAGCCCGGACTGCTCTTGCATGGATGATACGTGCTGTTGTTTAGAGCCGGAATATCTTGTCTGCCAACACTGTAATGGGAGGGGTTAATGGCTTTAGGTGATTATCATTTGTGCGCGGTTTGCAACGGAAAGGCGTTTTACGATGCTGAACTGACCGAGCATTATCTTGAAATGTGCGACCGAAATCAGGTTAAGGCGTTGTGCAATTCGTGTGCCGAATCCTATCAAATAGCGATAGTGGGGAAATCATGACCCACCCGAAAGCCGATGGGCTGGATGAGTTGAAAACAGCAATAAGCAATGCGATATGCGGGAATAATGATGTCCACCCGGCGGACCTGTTCAATGTCGTATGTGACACCATAGACCACCTCGCCCAGCGCGGGATGATTAATGGCGGTTGGTCGCCTATTGAGAGTGCGCCGAGGGATGGGACTTTTATCCTTCTCTGCGGTGGCGAAACTACCGAAGATGATTACAGCAACGAAGGCGTCCAGAAAAACAGACCAGTTGTCGCAAAATTTACCCCAGAAACGCATTTTGATTTTGACACGGAGCAGGAGCAAGAAATGTGGGATATGTGCTATTGGGATGGGGCTTGGCGTACGGCATATATAAAGCCCACCCACTGGATGCCCCTGCCAGCCGCGCCGAAGATGGAGGGGGAGGAATGAGATACCGACACCTGAAACGCATAGCTTCCCTGCCGCCATTACCGCCGTTTGCCCTTATGATCGAAGCGCAAATGCAAGGCAAGCGCCTAGCCATGAAAACAAGGGTAAAGATTTTCGACAAAGAGAATCACGACCTATGGGCGGATCGCTGGCTGGGCGCGCGCTGGAAATGGTGGGCGCGGTACTGCCACCGGAAAATGAAGTCATACGTCCACAATACGGTTGAATGGCGCATCGTGGACAGGTAAATTCAAACACAATCACGCCCGCCGCGGACAGATGACACCCCACCCGGTTCCTTCTGGTTGCACCGCGCAGGCGCGATAGGCCCCGCCGCTTCCCTTCACCGGGACGGCGGGGTTTTCTTTTGCCATACAATCCGTGATAGGCTGATCTGGCGCCGGTTGTCTGTTCCTTTAAAAGCGGGCCTTGACCCCACCGCTTCGAAGTACGGGAATGCGGCCCCGGCTTTCCCGGCGCGGAGTGACATGGGCCGAGGGCGCGGCATAAACCCAGCAGAGCCGCATCGTCTGCGGTCTGCCTTGTCCGAGGACAGGGTAGCGTAAACACTTTGAGGGAATTCCCGTAAAGAGGGCTGGCATAAACAGGGCGGCAGCGCACCCCGTATCGGAAATGATACACGCTTGCCGCCCTGACCATTTTCCTGACATCACGAAAATGGTGCCCCCAAAAACCACCACGCCCTTTATCCCGCCCTGCTTGCCCCGCCCCGCCGGGCGCGGTAACATAGGCCAGAACATAGCGGGCCGATGCGCCCGGTCACAGTCAAACCCGGAGGCCGCGCCATGACAAACACCGTCCCCAATACCGAGATCGACAAGCACCAGAACAGCTACGCCCTGCGCGCCCCCGCCTATACGGACTGCGTGGTACTGGACAGCGCGACTGTCGCCGCCAGCTACGATGTCCCGGAGGACGCCACCCATATCTTTTTCAGCGCCACGGCAGACTTCTATGCCCAGTATTTTACAGATACTTTGAGCGATGCCGTCACCAACGGCGCTTTTGCCGCCGACACGGACTGGACCAAGGGCACGGACTGGACCATCGCCGGTGGCGTAGGGGTAGCATCGAGCGCCACCAGCGCCAACCTGACCCAGACCGCCGCCATCACCCTGATCGAGGGCCAGGCGTACCGCGTCACGGGTGATGTCACCCGCAGCGCGGGGGGGGTTTTCCCCATTGTTGGCGGGACGCAAGGCACGGAAGTTACGGCCACGGGCGCCATTGATGAAATCATCGTGGCCGGAGCCACCCAGATTATCGGCTTTGACGGCAATAGCTTTACCGGGACCGTGGACAATTTCACCGTCACCCCCGTGGCCATTGTCCCGACCGCATCCCTGACCGGCGGGGTATCCCCGGAACTGAACCCGACCCAGCGCCTTGTAAAGGGGATTAACCGAATCAGCCTGATCGCCCCTAGCGCAGGGGATGCCGATGTGGTCATCACCATGAACGTGACGAGGTAAGCCATGATCTTCCCGCCCCGGTTCAATGGACGGCAGCGCGGCGGCTTGTTCAGCGGTCGCAACGGGACGTTCAATGGCGCCGATGGCAGCTTTTCGCGCAGGTGGCAGGATGGCGCGGCAGCGGGTGATGCGGGATCGCCCTATCTGGACGGCGTCCTAGCCTCAACGGTGTTTGATCTGGATGCGACACAGGCGGCGAGTTATCCGGGAACGGGGACTACATGGGCGAACCTTATTGCGGCTCCTGCGGATGGGAGTGCGCAGACGGATTATGATTTCTTTAGGGGTAATGGCGCAACAAGCACCACATACCCGACATTCACGGGGACGCCGGGTGATGCTGCGGCGTACTGGTCGTTTGATGGTGGAGATAGATTTCAAAAAAAGGACGGCACCAACACAACTTTTCTAAACGCCCTTCATAAAACGACTGGCGGCACGCCATGGTGGATGGCTTATACGTACCGTGTTATTAACGTGGCGCCGACGCAAATTGTTTATTCCACACAAACGACCTCAACGAATGTAGGCATTCGAGGCGGGACATCCTCAAGCGAAACGAACTTTTTTGTTCAGCGCGGTGATACAAGCCAAGGCGCAACCAACTTTGGCAGTCTTACTCCCGGCACGGATTACGTCGTCATTATTTCGTATGACGGATCGGGGAATATTGCGCGGTGGGAAAATACAACGACTGGAACCGCCGCTGCTATAACCTTTAACTCTACAAGCGCAGACGCTTCGCAAGCGCTGTTTATTGGGGCTGGACCGGGGACAGGTACACCATTGGCAAACACCGCTAGAATGTACTCCTTCGCCATGGGCAATGAATACCTAGACGACACCAAAGCCGCCGCGATCATCGCGCATCTTGAGGCGCGGCATCAACGGAATTATACGCCCTAGCCTATGGAAATTATAATCACAGTCATCAGCATTATCACGCACCTGCTTATAGCGGGCATCCTGCTATACTGGATATTCCAAGGCACATGGCCGCACCGATAGCTGGCTGAAGCAATCACCACCCCCGCCCTTGCCCTTCCCGTCCCGATATAGCACACTGTCGGGGTACGCTGTTTTTCAATCCGCATGATGCGGCAGTCTGCACAACAACCCTATACTGGAGGTTATCCCTATGGCTCTTGATGAAATCCAAACTTCCATCCACGGCAGCCGCCTCGGATTGGATGCATACGACAACCTGATTGTCGGCGGTCGCCGTGTCGGCCCTGGCGTCGTCACCCGCAGCACCCCGATTTACGTCGACTCGGTAAATGGCTCTGCCACGGGCAACGGCAAATCGCCGGGCACCGCCGTCAGCACGCTGGCGCTGGCCTTTGACCTTGTGACCGCAGCACAGGGCGACCTGATCGTGGTCCTGCCGGGCCACACTGAAACCCTGACCGCCAGCTATGCGCTGGACGTGGCCGGGGTTTATGTCCTGGGCCTTGGGAAGGGCGACGATATGCCGCAATTCCTGATGAACCATGCCAATGCTGAAATCAGCATCGCCGCCAACGGCATTACGCTTGACGGCCTGCGCTTTAGTGCGGACGTGACCAGCGTGGCCATCGGCATCGAAATCGAAGACGGCATCGACTACACGACCATCAAGAACTGCGTTTTTGATGTCGTCACCGCCGGTACGGACGAATTCACCGCCGCCATCCACATGGTGAACGACAACACCGGCACGGTGATCGAAAACAACGTGATCGACCAAGGCATCGCCGCCGCCGTCGCCGCCATCCACATGGATGCGGATACCGCCAACACGGTCATCCGTGGCAACAAAATCTATGGCGATTACTCCACGGGCTGCATCATCGGGGACACCACCCTGTCCACCAACGTCCTGATCGAGAAAAACCTGCTGGTGAACGGCGTGGGCGGCAACATCAATTCCGAACCCGGCATTGAACTGTTGACCGGCACCACGGGCATCATCCGCGACAACGACATCGTCAGCAACCTTGCGACCATGGCGGCATCCATCGTGGCCGATACCTGCCTGTGCTTCCGCAACTACTACAACGAAGACGTGGGCGGCGGCGCCACCGGCGGAGCCATCGGCACCGCATCTGCCGACGATTAATGATTACGGGCATTCAGCCCGGACTAGACTGGCGCGGCATCCTTCAACGGGTGCCGCGCCATCCTTTTGTGGCGGAGATATATGCCGCAGAAGCCGCCAAGGATGCAAACATCCCCATAGGCCACGGCGTATATGCGTCAAAACCCAGCACCATCGCCCGTATGCTGGACCTGCTGGGGCCGTGCCACCGGGTACTGGAAATCGGAACCGGATGCGGATGGCAGACCGCGCTGTTGACCTTGCAGGCGCAGGAAGTCTTCAGCATCGAATATATCCATGGGCTTTATGAGAGATCGACCCGCGACCTGCGCGCGCTGGGATATGACGTAACCACCCGGCACGGGGACGGATTCGCAGGATGGCCGGAGCATGCGCCCTTTGATGGCATCATCGCCGCCTGCGCGGTCCCGGTTATAGGCGACGGCCTTCTGGCGCAGCTTTCAATCGGGGGCAGGATTGTAGCGCCCGTGGGGGACGCCAGCACCCAGCGCATCGTGCGAATCACTCGCACGGCCACGGGCATCGAAACCGAGGACCATGGCCCGGCAGGGTTTACCGCAGCCCGGCATTAGGCCATGATGAAGGGGCGAGGGGAATATGGGCAACAGCCTTTTAGACGAACTGATACAGCGTATCGACGCACTGGACCCGGAATCGCAGGCGGCAATCGAGGCCGAGGCGCTGGCCGCGACCAAGGATATGCTATGGATACCCACGCCCGGCCCGCAGACAGAAGCCTATTTTTGCGAGGCGGATGAATTGTTCTACGGCGGAGAAGCCGGGGGCGGGAAGACATCGCTTTTGCTGGGCCTGTCCCTGACCAATCACCACCGCAGCCTGATCCTGCGCCGCCAATCCAAAGAGGCCGAAGAACTTTTTATCCCGCTTGAGGAAATCATAGGCCATACCGATGGCAGGAAGATGGGCACGCGCCCGCATTGGCGAATCGCAGAGCGCATCATCGACATCGGCGGATGCCAATACGAGCAGGACAAGCAGAAATACAAGGGCATCCCGCATGACCTGATCGCCTTTGACGAGATCCCCGACTTCACCAAATCCCAGTTTATGTTTATTAAAACATGGAACCGGACCACAATGCCCGGCCAGCGGTCGCGCATCGTATGCGCGGGCAACCCGCCGACAACGGCAGAAGGTCTATGGGTGATTGAATACTGGGCGCCATGGCTGGACCCGCGGCACCCGAACCCGGCCAAATCCGGCGAGATCCGCCATTTTATCATGGACCGCGACGACCGCAGCCATGAAGTCAAGCGCGCGGGCAAGTACCGAATCATCCACGGGGACGGGGAACTGCCCCTGATCGAGCCTGTGGCCGAGGGCGAGCCGGAAGAAAAGACCGAGGACATCGAGATTGTCCGGTCCCGGTCCCGCTGCTTTATCCGGGCGGGCCTGGCCGACAACCCGTATCTGGGCGAGGATTATGCCGCGAACCTTGACTCCCTGCCCGCCGAAATCCGGGCCGCGTACCGCGACGGCAAATTTGACGACGCGATCAAAGATGACCTTTGGCAATGTATCCCCACGGACTGGATCAAGGCCGCGCAGAAACGCTGGCGCCCGAACCCGCCGCCGGGCATCCCGATGTGCGCCATGGGCATCGACGTGGCGCAGGGCGGGCCGGACAACAGCATCATCGCCATGCGGTATGATGGATGGTATGACCACAATATTAGCATCCCCGGCAAGCAGACCCCGCTGGGCAGCGACCTGGCCGCGGTGATTCTGGCCAAGCGCAAGGACAAGGCCATCCCCGTGGTGGACATGGGCGGGGGTTATGGCGGAGGCGTCATCCAGAGCCTTGGCAGCGCAGGCGTGGATTATTATGCCTATAAGGGGGCGGAAACCAGCCATGCCCGGCCCCTTGGCGGAAAGCTGAAATTCAAGAACAAGCGCGCGCAGGCATATTGGCAATTCCGCGAAGCCCTCGACCCGGACCAGCCCGGCGGCAGCCCGATACAATTACCGGAAAACCCGCGCCTTGTGGCCGACCTGACTGCGCCGCGCTTCAAAATTGTGGGGGTTGAAATCGTGCTGGAACCCAAGGAAGATGTAACCAAGCGCCTGGGCCGATCATGCGATGACGGGGATGCCGTGGTAATGGCGTGGTTTGACGGCGCGAAGAACCTGTCCCACGGACAAAACCGCAAGCAAAGCGCGGGACCGTCTGTTATAATGGGGCGGAAAAACGCCCGCCGCCGATAATCCGGCCCTGAATATGCCTGTGCCTGCCGAATGCACCGCCAACAGGGGACTGCCTTTATGGACCTTCAATGCCGATATGCCGGGACCGATGATATTGATGCGGTCGTCGCATTCCTGCACCAGAATTATCTGGAAGCAATGCAGCATGGCATTCAGGAAGTCTGCACCGCACAGGCCCGCGAAACCGTGACCTTGAGCGTGAGCCACCCCGATCTGGCCGTGATTGTATGCGAGGACGGCCAGGTGATGGCCGGATGCGCAATCATTTACAAAGGCCGCAGCTTTTTCAAGCAGGCCGAAGCCGACCTGAATATGTTTTTGGTCGCGCCCGCATACCGCGGCACCGGCGCCGCCCGCGCCCTGGTCGAAGCCATTGTGGCATGGGTGCAGGCGCAGGACGATGTCGCCATCCTGTATTGCGGATGCCATTCTGGATTCGATGATGACGGCCAGAACGATGCAAAATTTGCCAATCTTTTCAAGAAATTCTGTTTTAAAGTGACCGGAACAAACCTTCATTACGTCAGGAGTTAATTATGGGATTTTTCAGCGCCCCCAAACCCGCCCCCGTTGCCTTGCCCCCGCCGCCGGAACCCGTCAAGATTCCAGAGGTGAAAGCCCCGGAAGTCATGCCTATTATGGACGATGAAGCGGGCCGTTCCGAAAAGCGCAAAGCCGCCGCGCGCCGCGCCGCCGCCACGGGCCGCGCCAGCACGATGCTGACCGACGACGACAGGCTGGGGTAGGCCCATGGACAGCCGGGTAAAAGAACTGATCAAACAGGCGGAATACCTATTCGGGAAAAAAGACCCGATCATGAGCCTGTGGCAGGAGATCGCGGAGCAGTTTTACCCGGAGCGCGCCGACTTCACCACCAACAGGTCACTGGGCGAAGAATTCGCCGCGCACCTGATGAGCAGCGTACCGCTGATGATCCGCCGGTCACTGGGCGAATCCATTTCCGGGATGCTGCGCCCGAACGGAAAGGACTGGTTTCATATCGGAACCCGCCGCGACGACCGAGTCGACACCCCCGGCAAGCAATGGCTGGAATCCAAGGAAAAGGTCATGCGCCGGGCGATGTATGACCCGGCAGCGCAATTTGTGCGCGCCACCAAGGAGGGCGACCACGACTTCGCCACCTTCGGCCAATGCGCCATATCCACGGAACTGACCCCGGATCGTTCGACCCTGCTTTATAAATGCTGGCACCTGCGCGATATGGCATGGTGCGAAAACGATATGCTTGTCACCGATGTCATCATCCGCAAATGGCCCGCCAAAGCCCGCGCCCTTGTCGCCCGCTTCCCCGATAAGGTGCATCCCCGCGTCAAGGAATGCATGGCGCGCGAGCCGTACAAAAAGATTAACTGTTACCATATCGTTATGCCGTCCGATCAATACCAGACCGGGACCGCCACGGACGATAATGGCGAGGCACGCAAGAAATGGCCGCAGCCCTATGTTTCCATTTATGTGGACATGGACAACCAGACCATCCTGTATGAGGGCGGAAGCTGGACCACCATTTATTCTATCCCGCGCTGGCAGACCGTATCCGGCAGCCAATACGCCCACAGCCCCGCCGTCGTGGTCGGCCTGCCCGAGGCCCGCGCCATTCAGGCCATGAACCTGACCCTGATCGAGGCCGGGGAAAAGGCCGTAAACCCGCCGATGATCGCCACGCAGGACGTGGTGCGCGGGGACATATCCATTTTTGCAGGTGGCGTGACATGGGTGGACCAGGAGTATGACGAACGCCTGGGCGAATCTATCCGCCCGATCCCGCAGGATTACAGCGGCCTGCCGCTGGGAGTCGATATGCTGCGCGATAAGGAACGCTTGCTGATGGAAGCGTTTTACCTGAACAAGCTGAATATGCCCCCGGTCGAAGCCGGGCGGGATATGACCGCCTATGAGGTCGGGCAGCGCGTGCAGGAATATGTCCGAAACGCCCTGCCGCTATTCGAGCCGATGGAAGTCAATTACAACGGCGAAGTCTGCAACCAGACTTTTGAACTGATGCTGCGCGCCGGAGCCTTTGGGTCGGCATACGACATGCCGCAATCCCTGCGCGGGCAGGACATCGAATTCCGCTTTGAAAGCCCGCTGCACGAAGCCGAGGACCGCCAGAAAGGCCACAGCTTTCTTGAGGCCCGCAGTATGCTTATGGCAGCCGCGGAAATGGACCCGGATGCCGACACCATTCTGGACATCAAGAAGGCCCTGCGCAACAGCCTTGAGGGTATGCGCACGCCAGCGGACTGGATGCGGAGCGAACAGGAAGCAGAGGGCTTGGCCGCCCAGCGCGCCGAAGGTCGGGCGCAAGCACAGGCCGCAGCCGAAGCCGAACAGATGGGCCGCGTCGCCAAAGAGGTCGGCGGCGCCGTGAAGAACATGCAAGGTATGGAGGGACTGTAATGTCAGACAGCACCCGCATAGGCTTGCGCACGATGCTGGCCGAACGCCGGGGAGAAAAGCCCGCCGCTGCACCTGCGCCCGTTTCGGCGCCAACCGCCGCCGCCGCGCCCAATTCAGCAGCCCCGCCCCGCCGCGAGAACGTAGCAGGAACGGCCCTTATCGGCGCGGACAACGTGACCGAGGAAGAACGCCGGATGCGCGCCGCAGGACGCACGGGGGCAAGAAGTGTTATATTGAGCGAATCAGACCGTTTAGGGGGATAAGGCATGACGAATACCAAGGGGGAAACGCGCCCGGCCACGGGAGAGAAGCGTTTAAAATACCTGAAACCAGCACCGGCGGACCAGCCCGCGCAATTCAACGCCGCCATCGCGGGCGCCATTCAGGCGTGCATTGCCGGGCGCGCATCCGAACACCAGCAGAAAACAGCCATGGAATGGATTATCACGGCGGCATCGGGAACCCCGGCCCTGCACGCCAGCCCCACGGACACGGCCTTTTCACTGGGCCGCGCTTTTGTAGGGCAGCAGATCATCGGCATTGCCCGCGTCAACCTGTTTAAAATCACCCAACATCCGAAGGAGTAAATGGCATGAAACTACAATGGCTTGAGAACCAAGGCCCGGTTATGGCGATGAACGAAGACCCGGCAGGCGGCGGCGGTGCGGACCCCGGCGCAGGCGCGGCCCCGGCAGGCGGCGCACCCGCAGGCGACCCGGCAGCAGCACCCGCAGGGGGAACCCCGGCCCCGGCAGGCGGCGGCGGTGCGGACCCCGGCGCAGGCGCAGGCGCAGCGCCCGCAGGCAGCGACCCGAAGCCCGGCACATCGGGCGCAGATGCGGGCAAACCCGCAGGCGACCCGGCAGCGGCGGGCGATGACTGGCGCCGCAAGCTGGCGGGCGAGGATGAGGGCGACCTTAAAACGCTGGGCCGATTCGCATCCGAGAAAGATTTGTGGAACGCCTACAAGAACCTACGCGGCAAGGTCAGCAGCGGGGAACTGAAAGCCCCCCTGGCCAAGGACGCCACCCCGGAGCAGATCAAGGAATACCGCGAAGCCAACGGCATCCCGGATGCGGCGGAAAAATATCTGGAAGCCATCCCCGATGGCGTCGATTTTGGCGACGAGGACCGCGCCGCTATGGTCCCGTTCCTGAAAGAAATGCACGACATGAACGCGCCGAAGGAATATGTGCAGGCGGCGATGAAGGCGTACCATAATTCTGTCCTGCAACAAAACGAGCGCATCCGTGAAAATGATTCGGTGATGAAGTCGGAAACCGAGGAATCCTTGCGCGCGGAATGGGGACCGGATTACAAGCCGAACATGGCAGCCGTCAATAACCTGATGGATGCCCATTTCCCGGCAGACGTAAAGGCCGCGCTGATGAACGCCCGCGACCATGAAATGAAGCCCCTGCTTTTCAACAAGGGATTCCTGCAAGCCATGGCCCAGCTTGGCCGGGAACTGAACCCGGTCGGATCCACCTATGGCACGGGCATGGACAACATCGACACCATCGACAGCGAAATGAAGAAGATCGAGGGTAAGATGGGGACCAAAGAATATTGGAAGGACGAAAAGATGCAGGGCCGATACCGCGAACTGGTCGCGGCCAAGCAAAGATTCAGCGGCAAAAAATAGGCTTGACGCCACCGCGCGCGCCGCCTATAAACAGGACGCTTGGCCAGCGATGGCCTAAGCAAGAAACCCCCGGCAGACGGCGAAAGCCCGAACCGGGGGTTTTCCTTTGCGCGCATAACCGCCGCCCCCTACTTGCGCCGCAACGCGACTTATGAAATAATCGCAATAACTTGGGATAGGGACAACCGGCTACGCCGCCCCCATTCAGATCCCGGCATACGAATGCCCGGACCGCAGAGGCCCCGAAACGCCGCGCCACAAGGCCCCCTTCATGGGACAACCCTTTCCGCGCCGCTATAGCCGGACAACCCGCTGCTACGGAAAAAACACCAGATATTTGTGATTTAACCCGTACCAGATGGAGTTTTCCAATGGCTGATACAGCATTTCAGATTCAGTACCGCCAAGAGGTGGTCATGGCTTTCGAACAGCACAAATCCGTGCTGCGCGAATCGGTAATCACCGAGTCGGTGATCAAAGGCAACCAGGCCACGTTCCTTGTGGCTGGCAGCGGCGGCGCAACCGCCGTCACCCGTGGCATCGACGGCAAAATTCCGGGCCGCGCCGATGACCTGAACCAACCCGTCGCCACCCTGTATGAATGGCACGACAAGGTGCAGCGCACCGGCTTCAACATCTTCGCCAGCCAAGGCGACGGTCGCCGGATCATGCAGGAAACCACCGTGGCCGTCATCAACCGCCGCGCCGATGAGGACATCATCACGCAGCTTGAAACGGCGACGATCAACACCGGCACGGCACAACTTGCCACGCTGGGCCTGGTCACGAAGACCATCGCCACGCTGGGCATCAACAAGGTGCAGTTTGACGGCAACATCTTCGCCGCCGTCACCCCGGCCTTTATCAGCGCCCTGCACAGCGTTACGGAATTCAGCAACGCGGATTACGTAACCCGCAAGCCGGTCGATAGCGGCGACTCCTTCTACAAGGATATGCCGGGCTATTACAACTGGCTGGGCGTGAAATGGATCGTCCACCCGGACCTGCCGGGCAACGGCACGTCCGCCGAGAAGTGCTTCATGTACCACCGCAACGCCATTGGCCACGCGATGGACACGTCCGGTATGCAAACCTACGCCGATTACAACGAGGAAGACGATTATTCCTGGGCACGTTGTGGCGTTTACATGGGCGGCAAGCTGCTTCAGAACGCTGGCGTCGTGGTCATGAACCACAAGGGCGACGAGTTCAACTTCAACTAATAGGATAAGGTAAGGCCCTGACCGGCCTTACCATTTTTCCCCCAACAACACGAACCCCAAGAGGTTTATTATGACTTATTCTGTAGACAATCCCCCGAAGCTGCTTTCCACCCTTCTGGCTGGCAATGGGCAACTTTGGTACTACGAAGACGGCGATGATGCCGCCACGGTGGCGGGCGCGGGTTACATCACCAATGCCAAAGACCTTGGCATGAAGGCCGCGGATCTGGTCATCGTCCACGACACCACAACCCCGCTGACCACGATGCACCGCGTCGAAACGATTGCCGCCAACGGCAGCTCCAACCTGACCGCCGCCACGACCATCGCGGCGACGACCTAAGACTCACCCAGCCCCCGCAAGTGAGCAAGGCCCGGAACCCCCTTCCGGGCCTTGTACTTTTAAGGTCCGGGCAGCATAATGGACAGGCACTGGCCTTTCACAAACCAAGGAGATTTAAGCATGACTGCGACCGCAGAACGCACCACCGAACAGCCTGCCGCCTTTGATCGCGCCGCCGCCATTGATACCCTCAAGGCCGCAGGCGTGGACTTCCCCGGCAATGTCAGCAACGCCACACTGAAAGACTTGCTGGCCCAGCATGAAGCCGGAAACGGCGGCATCCCGGAACAGCCGCCCGCGCCCGCCGCGGAGAAGGCCAAAGCGCCCGACCCGGTCCCGACCCCGAAAGCCAAGGCCCCGGCCCCCGCGCCCAAATCCACGACCAGCAGCGCCAAAGGCCCGGTGAAGGTACTGCCCGGCGATTTCAAGCTGGCGGTGCATTCACAGGCCGAATTCAAAACCATCATCCAGAACCCGGATGTGACGGTCGAAGACGTGCTGCGCCCGGAATTCTGGTCGCATGTCGGGGAAATGCTTTCCAAATCCTGCAAGGCGCACCCCTTCGCCCTGATCAATGTCTGGTGGGCGGACGGCACCCGTTACATGCAGCTTGCCGTGGTGGACGCTGGCCCGTTGTGGGCCGCCGTGCGCCCGGTGCAGCACGTCGAATTCGGCGCCATCGACTATAACAGCGACGCGCTGGAAACCTTTATCGTCAAGCGCATCAATGCCGCCACGGGCTGGGCGGTGATTCGCGCCGCCGACAATAACATCATGCGCAAGGGATATGGCACCCGCGAGGAAGCCGAGCGCGAGAAGGAAGACCTGATTCGCCAGATGCGGAAATAATCAACCGATAGGAGCGCCCCGTTATGAGTACCACAAAGCTGAAACTTTATAATGGGGCGCTGCGACTTTGCGAGGAACGCCGCCTTGCCAGCCTGGCCGAGAACCGGGAGCCGCGCCGCCTTCTGGATGACGTATGGGCCGATGACCCGGTCAAGCTATGGCTGGAACAGGCCAACTGGCAATTTGCCGCCCGCACCTACAAACTGACATACGATCCTGATTTTACCGCGGAATTCGGTTACACCTATGCCTTTGAAAAGCCGGACGATTATGTCCGTACCACTGCCATTTCCGCCAATGAATCCCTGATGCCCGCCCTGACCGACTTCCGGGACGAGGGCAATTATTGGTACTGCCACCACGACATCCTGTATGTCACCATCGTGTCCGACGATGAAGCCTATGGCCGGGACATGAGCAAATGGCCGGAAAGCTTTGTGCGCTATGCCCAGGCCGACATGGCCGTGGAGATCAACCCGCGCCTGTCCGGCAGCACCGCATCGACCGAAGGACTGATGAAGATCCGCAGGCAGCGCCTGTCCGATGCCATGGGCAAGGACGGGACCAACCGCCCGACCATCTTCCCAAGCCCCGGAACATGGAGCCGCGCGCGCGCCGGTGGCAGACTCAACCGCGAAAGGCGATAAGACATGGCCCTGGCCAATATCCCCCTGACAGCATTCAACCGCGGCCTGGTCAGTAAGCTGGGCCTTGCCCGGACGGACATCAAGCGCCTGGCCCTGTCCGCAGAAACCCAGACCAACTGGATGCCCCGCGTGCTGGGGTCGATGATGCTGCGCCCCGGCCTTGCCTATACCGGGGGCACGGCGGACGATAATATCGCCTATCACCTGCCGTTCGTTTACGCCAGCGACGACACCGCCATCATCGAATTTACAGATGAAGTCATGCGGGTAAAGGTCGATGAAACGCCCGTGACCCGGCCCAGCGTATCCACCGCCGTGACATCCGGCGACTTCAGCAGCGCCACAGGGTGGACCAATGCCGACGAGGGCAGCGCGGTCAGCACCATTTCCGGCGGGCAGCTTTCCCTTGTCGGGACAACCTTTGCCGCCGCCGTGCGTTATCAGGATGTGACCGTGGCGCCGGGCGACCTGAACGTCATTCATGCCCTGCGCATCACCGTCCTGACCGGGGAGGTGACATTTCAGGTGGGCTTTTCCGGGTCGAGCGATGACGGGTATATCACCCGGACAACGCTGGGCACGGGAGTCCACAGTCTTGCCTTTACCCCGACCAGCGACTTCCGAATCACGGTGGAGAACGCGACCGAATATGCCGCCATCGTGGACAGCATCGAGATCGAGGCGGCGGGCGTCATGGAAATACCGTCCCCGTATATCGAGGATGACCTGAAATATATCCGGTTCGACCAGAGCGCGGACGTTATCTATCTGGCCTGTAAGGGTTATCAGCAGCGCAAAATCGAGCGCCGCGGGACATATTCATGGTCCTTGGTCCTGTACCAGCCCGATGACGGCCCGTTCCGCAACATCAACATCACCAACATCCGCCTGACGCCGAGCGCCCTGTCCGGGGACATTACCCTGACCGCGAGCCGCAACCTTTTCCGCACCAGCAATGTCGGCAGCCTTTACAAGCTGGACAGCACAGGCCAGCAGGTGCAGGCCACCCTGACCGGGGAGGACCAGTTTACCGGGGACATCCGCGTAACGGGCGTGGGCGCAAGCCAGCGGCAATTCACCATCACCATCACCGGGACATGGTCGGCCACCATCACATTGCAGCGCAGCGTGGGCGAGCCGGGGAACTGGGTCGATGTGACCACCTATACCGGGAATACGTCCACGACCTATAACGACACGCTGGACAACCAGATCATTTATTACCGCATTGGCATCAAGACCAGCGCCTACACCAGCGGCAGCGCAGCCGTGACCTTGTCCTACAGCAGCGGCACACTGTCCGGCATCGTGCGCGTGACGGCCTATAACAGCGCGACCAGCGTGAATGCGCAGGTTTTGGTCCCGCTGGGTGGCACGGCATCGACCGACAACTGGTACGAAGGGGAATGGTCCCCGCGCCGCGGATACCCCAGCGCCGTGGTATTGGCGCAAGGGCGCTTATGGTGGGCGGGCAAGAGCCGGATTTATGGGTCCGTATCCGATGGATTCGAATCCTTCGACAGCGACACCGAAGGCGACAGCGGCCCGATCAACCGCAGCATCGGGTCCGGCCCGGTGGACAATGTGAACTGGCTTGTGCGGATGAAGCGCCTGCTTATCGGCACCGAGGGCGCCGAATGGACAGCGCAAAGCAGCAACCTTGACGAACCCCTGACTCCCAGCAACTTCGCGCTGGAAGACCCCAGCACGCAGGGCAGCGCCGAGGTCGCGCCTGTCAAGATCGACAACCGGACCCTGTTTGTGCAAAAAAGCCGGACAAAGCTTTATCAAATCAGCAACATGGGCGACTCTGCCTATGGTGAATATGCCAGCGCGCCGCTGATGGAACTGGCCCCGGAAGTCGGACAGCCTGGCATCAAGCGCCTTGGCGTGCAGCGCCAGCCCGACACGCGGGTGCATTGCGTGCGCGATGACGGCAAGGTCGCAGTTTTGGTCAGCCAGCCCGCCGAGGATGTCATGTGCTGGGTACTGGTCGAAACGGATGGCGTGGTCGAGGATGTCATCGTCCTGCCCGGCACCGAGGAAGACAAGGTTTACTATTGTGTGGCCCGGACCATCAACGGATCCACCAAGCGATTCCTTGAACGCTTCGCGCTGGAAAGCGATTGCATAGGCGGGAACCTGAACCACCAGGCGGATGCCTATATCACCTATTCAGGGGCATCGACCACGACCATTCCGGTGGCGCACCTTGAGGGCGAATCGGTAATCGTATGGGGCAACGGCAAAGACCTTGGCACCTATACCGTGAGCAGCGGCAGCATCACCATATCCGAAGCCGTGACCAGCGCCATTATCGGCCTGACCTATTCCGCCCGGTTTAAATCCGCCAAGCTGGCCTTCGCGGCGCAGCAAGGCACGGCACTGGCACAAAACAAAAAGATTTCCTATATCGGCCTGATACTTGCCAATACCCATTATCAGGGACTGCGGTACGGGCCGGACTTTGAAACCGATCCAGATACCGGGGATTATCTGCACATGGACGACCTGCCCCTGGTCGAGGACGGCGCCGATACCCCCGCGGGCACCGTATGGGAATCGTTCGACAGCGACCGCATATCCTTCAACGGGGAATGGAGTACGGACAGCCGGATCTGCATCGAGGCATCCGCCCCGCGCCCGGCCACGGTACTGGCCGCGATTATCGGCATGAAGACCAATGGCTGATGAATATGTCATACGCGATGCCACCCGTGATGACATGACCGCAATATGCGGCAAACGCACGGGCGCGACCTTTCGCGCATGGGCGGTAGAGAAGAACGGCACGCTTGTGGCCGTGGGCGGGGTAGTTTACGGAAAGCCCCTGATCATAGGCTTTAGCCGCATTGCCGCCGGTGCAGAAATGAAGCCGCAAACGGTATGGCGCTTGACCCGTAAACTGTGGAATAATGTAATGGCGCTGGGTCACCCGGTCATATATGCAATTGCCGATCCTGACCTGCCTACCGCCCCGGCCTTTTTGGAGCGCCTTGGTTTTAAGCATATCGAGTCCGATGTACGGGGAGAGATTTACGAATGGCAGACCCCTTAACCATAGGCATGATGGTGGCCAGTACCGCGATGAGCGCGATACAGGAGCGCAATGCCGGGAAGGTGGCGCAGGCGCAAGCCAACCAGCAAGCCCAGATCATGCAGGCCCAAGCCGCCCAGCAGCAGCAGATCGCGCTGGACCAGCAGCGTATGCTGAACTATCAGGCATCGCAGATGGAATCCATCGCCGGGCAGGAGCGCGCCAGCGCCCAGCGCACGGCCCTTTTAGAACGCCGCAAACAACGCCTGGCCCAGTCCCGCGCCACCGCCTTGGCAGCCGCAGGAACAGGCGACACGCTGGACCCCAGCGTCATCAACATCCTTGGCGACCTTGAGGCCGAGGGCAGTCTGGCCGCGCGCACGGCGATGTGGACCGGGGAAGAACGCGCCCGCGACTATGAAAGCAGCGCCGCCATGCGCCGCGCCGAAGGTGAAATGACCGCCAGCAGCGGGATTTATCAGGCCGGGATTACCCGCGCAGGCGCGGAAATGACCATGGAAGCAGGACGGCAGGAACGCAAAGCCGCCAACCAGCGCGCCATGGCCACCCTGATCAAGGGCGGATCTTCGATGATGGACAAGTATGGCGACCCCAGCGCATCCAGTATGTATAGCGCCGGAACTGAATCATGGGCCGATGGCTCTAAATTCCGGGTGAGGTAAGACATGGCCCCGCGCCTTCCTACGACCATCGGTGATACCCAAGGCCCCAGCCCGCAGCGCCGGGTGCAGGGATTCGACCCCGCCGGGCAACGGATAGACTATGGCCCCATAAGCCAAGGCATCGACCGGGTGGCATCCGCCCAGATGCGCGGCATCGAGGCCAACAAGGCCGTGGCCGGGGAAGTCGAGGTGGCCGCAGAAATGCGTTTTAAGCGCGAGGAAGCCGACCTGATGGCGGATGCCCAGCGCCGCATCAACGAATCCCGCCGCAAGATCGACGCCTATCTGTACGGCAGCGACACCGCCCCTGGCCTATATAGCCGCAAGGGACAGGCCGCGCTGGGATCGGAAAAGGAATATGATGAATTCGTAAGCCGGGTGCAGGCCGAAGCCGCCGATGGATTAAGCGGCAAGGCCGCAGAAGCCCTGCAAGCCGACTTTGACAAAATCCGCACCAGCGACCGCGGGAACCTGTTGCGCCATGCCGAGCAGGAACGCCGCGGATTTATCACCGGGGAGATCGAGGCATCCGCCAACATCGACCGGGAGAAGGTGGCGCGGGAATACAACAACCCGAACACCCTGAAAACCAGCCTTGATAACACAACCCAGTCCGCATCATCCTATGCTTTGGTGCAAGGATGGCAGCCGGGCACGTCCCAGCATGACCTGCACGTTTTCAAGGAGCGCAGCAAGACCCTGCGCACATGGCTGGATTCAAACATCCAATCCGGCAATTCCGCCAACATCATCAAGGCCAAGGGCGCCCTGGATGAAATGCTGATCGACGGCGAACTGTCGTATGAAGACCAGCAATATGTCCGCACGGTGCTGGACAAGGTACTGCCGGACGCCGAAGCAAACGAAGCTTTTACCAGATATGTGGGCGGATATGTGCCGGACAAGGAAAAGGCATATCAGGACATTGCCAAATTTGTGGTCGATGACCTTGAGAACAGCCCAGACATTGTGCCGGATGGCGATGGCGTCGCGCGCTTTGGGATTAACAGCAAGGCCAACCCTGACCTGTATGAAGCCACCAATGGCTTTAAAGACCTGACCCGCGAAATGGCCGATGAAAGAATCCGGAAAAAATACTGGGAAGCCAACGACATCGACAGCTTGCCGCAGAATATGCAGGCCATTGCTTTTGATATGTATTTTAACGGATGGGATCCGAAGATACTGGGCATGGATGTCAAGGAAGCCGTCGAGGCCGCCGATGGCAACCCGTCCGTTCTGATGGACTTCCGCCGCGAATATTACCAGACACTGGTGGAGAAGAACCCGGCAAAGGCTGGCGACCTTAAAGGCTGGATGAACCGGATGACCCGCCTTGAGGACTTTCTAGGCACGGCCAATAACCAGGCCGCGGCCTATGACGGGACCACGCCGCCTATCCTGATCGACCCCACGCGCGCGGCATCCGCCGCCGCCGCCCTGTCCCCGGAATCCGCCAAGAAATTCATGGAAAAGGTCGAAACCATGAACAAGCTGCGCGAACAGATGTATGACCAGAACGTGCGCGGATTCATGCAGCAGGCCCTGCCCGCCCTGATCGCCACCGGCGGCGATGTCAGCAAACTGCCCGCAGACATGCAGATCGTGGCCGAGAAGCTTCAGGTGCAGGCGACCATTGCCGGGTATAAAGGCGAGGACAACCCCGACACGCTGGCATGGTGGTATAGCCTGACCCCGTCCCAACGCAAGAACGTGGACCTGAACGCACCCGCCGTGCGCCTGGGCCTGTCCCCGGAAAAATGGGAAACCCTGACCAAATCGCAGCAGGAACTGAAAGACAAGCCCGCCGTCGAAGGGACCGAGCAGAACCGCAAGACCATTGTGGATAATACCTTTGCCGCCCTGGGACTGGATGAAGGTATGACTGCCGATAAAAAAGGAGATAAATATAAAGAATACAACCGCCGTTATGCGGTATTTAACGAATTGCTGGACACCCGCATACAGGCTTTCCGCGATGGCAATGGCGGGCGCTACCCCGATTCCACGGAATTGAAATCCATGACCGAGGAACTGGCCATGGCGCAAGGCCCCTATGGCAAGGAACGGAAGACAAACAGCTTCTGGCAGCCGCGCAAGACGGAGCGCGAAACCATCGCCCCGTATCAGGTCCGCATTCAGGACGTGCCCGCCGCCGAGCAAGCCGCCATCCGGCAAGCCCTTTTCGCCGCCGGGCGCACGCCGACCAACGCCCAGATCATCGCGGTTTATACAGACCGGGTAAATGCTATGGAATTACAGCGCATCAACAAAGAGCGCGGCACGGAATTCAATAACCTGATCGAGGCATACGCCACTATTGAAGCCGAAGAAGAAAACGAAGACACTGGTTTTGATTGGCGCCGAAACCTTGGCCATGCCGGACTGCCACCAAAAGCAAAATAATAGGAAATAAATCATGGTTACATTGCCCGGCACAGAAGGCACGGACGAGCAGGACATCAATGCCCCGGCAGTCCGCCAGCCCGAAAAGCAGGACACCCCCACGCTGGACCCGGCCCCGGCGCAGGAAACCCTGACCGCCGCGCCGCCTGCTGAAACCATGAAAGAAACCCCGCCGCCCCCGCCGGAAGTAAAACTGGCCCCGGAACCCGTGACCGCCGCCCCGGTAGAGGATGCGGAGCCAAAGGAAATCGGATACGGCGACATCATCGAACAGCGGAATATGTATTATAACCGCGACCTGCGGCAGAGCCTGGCCCAGTCCATGACCGCCGACCGGACCCGCGCCGCGCGCGCCGCGCAACTGGCGCACAAGACCGGGATGCCGCCGGACATGGTGGAGCCGCGCCTGAAAGAGATCGAGGCCGATATGGGCCTGCACGACATCAACATCGACAAGGTGCAGTCCGATTACCCGGCCCTGGCCATGTTTTTGTCCGACCAATGGGCCGCAAGGCTGGCCAGCGATGAAATCCCTGTATGGCAGCGCGTGACCGATACCATGGGCGGGCTGGCCGGGGGCGTGGTCGGTCCCGTGGTGGGCGGAACCCTGCGCGGCGCCGGGGAAACGCTGGGCGCTTTTGAGGATGTCCGGCAGGAAGGCATGGCCCGCGCCCGTGCCGCCAACCCGAATATGCCGCGCACCGCCGCAGAATTGCTGGGCCTTCCGGCCTTTGACCCGGTCGATGCCATTGCCGGGACCATGGTACGCGCCACCGCGGGCATCCTGACGCCCGTTGGCGAAGTCATGCAGAACATCGGGGAGAATATGGCCCCGCCGCCGGAACGCGCCACGCTGGCATCGGACGTGGCCGGGGGCGTAGGCCAGACCCTTGCCAACATTGGCATCACCGCGCTTGCCCCCTATGCGTCGCTGGGCCTTCTGGCCGCGCAGGGCGCATCGCAGCAAACCGCCATGATGGAGGGCGAAGCCGCCCGGATTGACGGATATATGGCCTATCTGGACGGAGAAGCCGCGCGCCTTGAGTCGCTGGGCAGCCCGGAAAGCGAAGCCATCCGCAACCAGATTGCCGACCTTCAGGCCCGGCGCGAAAACATTGATGACCCGGAAACCCGCCTTGCCGCCCTGCTTTACGGCGGCGCCATCACCGGCGCGACCGAACGGGTGCAAGCGGGCGCGATGCTGAAAAGCATCCCCGGCCTACGCGAGGCATTGGCGGGAGTCGACAGCTTGCCCGCCCCCCTTCGATCCGCAGCCGCCCGGTATATGGCCGGGATTACCGCCGCCGGCGCAGGCGAAGCCGTGCAGGAGATCATCGAAGGATTCGGGCAGGACGTGGTGGCCCAAGCCTTCTATAACCCGGACGTGGACTATTTTGAAGGCTGGGAGCAGGACGCCGCCGTGGGTGGTATATCCGGCGCCATCGCGCAGGCCGGGGTATT
>Ga0172380_10001035_pt1 | contig 49572 bp, 41 predicted proteins | sample Leawe162metaG_FD_119747 | JGI IMG/M metagenome (GOLD analysis project Ga0172380, IMG submission 119747) | Leachate microbial communities from a municipal landfill in Southern Ontario, Canada - Leachate well 162 metaG | ecosystem: Engineered > Solid waste > Landfill > Unclassified | place... | reverse complement strand
TGTCCCGGTACGGTCATGAAGATACGTAACCTCATAAGCTGTACCACCGTCTGCCGCGCTTTCAGCATCATAGGTTTGCGGAATCTTGGAAAGGTCGCTCAATAATGCGCCGTAATCAAGGGTTAACTGATTGGCGGTTGTCCATTGGGCCACACTACTGTTGTTATAAAGTGGTACCGGCTCGTCGCCTGCATCCAGAACACCGTTGTGGTTATTATCCCGGTAAAGAGCGACACCGCTCTGAGTTTCATCCACAGTATTCAATGGAAAGAGCATATCCCTGGCATTGAAGTTGGCGCTGTCCGTATCCGTAAAATCAATGACCAGGGTATCAAGATAATCTCCGTCGTAGTATCCGGATGATGTTGACTGGAACTTGTTTACTCCCGCAACCTTAATTCCCAAAACAGCGGTTGGAACCTGCATTTGGAGCAGTTGGCGCTTGCGTTCAAACTTCAACAGGTCGGAATAGGCATAGGTGTAATTAGTAAACTCTTCGGTGGTGGATGGATCGCCGGTAATATAGGAATATCGGTAATTTCCGGTATCAGTCAGGTACCAGGCATGCGGGTCGCCGGCCGGGTCATCCTCGTTCGGTTCGGTCATTTCGGTACGAATAGAGTAACTGAGATAATTAGGTGTCCAATAACGGTTGTAAAGGTCAAGAACCAAATCTGACGAAAGCCAAGGCGCTTCAAGGTGATAAGAGCCCGTATAATAAACATCCGCCACCTTGCATTCGCAACGGACAACGCCGGAAGAAACGTTGTAAACTCCGGTAATCGCTAATCCGTTAACAAGCGCCCCCGTGGCATAAAAAGCATCATGATGAGTTATTGTATCCGATGTCCGGACAACGATAAAATAATCTATGCCGGCGTTGCCCAAAGTATCATTTACCGGTACAGTGCCGCTGGCCGGGATGGTCACCATCAAACTCGACGGCGATAAAACGTGGCCAAGCAAAACGTCGCCGGAATCAAAAACTCCGTCCCCGGAGACTCCGGGGCCTTGGGAATCCCGATAAAGAGCAACCTCCGCCAAATCACTAGCTCCAAAGCCACTCTCTCCGTCCACACCGACAATTGTAACCGTAACAGTATCCAGATTGATGCCCGCTGTACTCTGAAGGTTTAAACCAAGGAGTGCGGTCAGCGGGCTGTCCGGTAGAATACCCTGATTGGCAATAACCTGGCTGGTGGTCGTACCGGTCAACCCGGCCAAGTGGTCGATGGTAAACGCGGTTCCGCCTAAAGCGGGAGGAACCGGGGCCGGGAAAATAACGGTGTTAACACCATCGGAAATACGCGCGAAAAGCAGGTAGTCTCCATCCGGAACAAGGGTGGTATCCCAACCATAAGTAACGGTTGCCGGGTAAGGCAGCGAGTAAGGCGAGGGAGGGGTATAAGGACCTGATATGGAAACAGGATTCAACCCATTGTCGTCGGTGTAGTAGAATTCAACCGTCAGGTCATCACTGTTCGGGTCGCTAAGCCCGGACAAAGTTATGTTACCGGTGTTTCCAACCGGCGAGGGAGTAATCGTCAGTCCGGTGACAACCGGACTGTTGCTTATCGTAACGGTGCCGACGGAATAGTCGGTATCTTGCCACGTACCATCAGAAATAACACCCTTGATATAGTATGTCCCGCTCGCCATCGCTCCCGTATCCCAGGAGTAACTATTGAGAGTTGCCGCAAGACCGCTTATAATCAAGGTTTCACCGCCCGTGCTGTTATTAATATCGTAATATAAACTTACAGTATCGACGCCCGTTTCATCCAACCCGGACGTTGTCCAGGTAATGGTGTACTGGTCGCCTGTCGGTGTCAGGCCGGCCGTACTTGGCTGGACAATGGTTATTACCGACGGATGATTAACGGTAAACGGGTCTGGAACAGCCGGGAAGACGACCTCGCTGGAACCGTCGGTAATCAGCGCGAAAAACCGGTAGTTTCCATCCGGAAGAAGGGTGGTGTTCCAGTCAACTATAACGTCCGGATAAGTCGGAGCGGCGCTATAGTAGGTGGTATCAAAAAAAGTAGTGTCAGTTCCGGTCTCGGTCGCGTAGTAAAAACGAATCGTTAATTGCTGGGTATCCGGATCGGAAAGATCGGTCAGGGCAATGTGAGCGGTATTGCCGACCGGCGCCGGAGTAATCGCCAGGGAAGCGGTCGGCGGGCCAATGGTTATCGCCACCGGCGCGGAAAAGTTATTGTTGTAACTGGAACTGTCCACCTTGAAGACGCGAATCTTACTTATCGCGCCCAGACCAATCAGGTTCTCGCAGGTAATGGTGGGTGTCCCCGAAGAATCGTAGCTCAAAATTTTTCTTACCGCGCCTATCGCGCCTGACGCACCTTCGGTTACCACCAGATACCAGTTCTGGCTATAGTCGGCATCCAAACCGCCCAAGGCCGGGGCGATTGGCAGAGTGCTGGCGGTCGGACCGGTAACAACATAGGCAACCGCTTCGGTATCAGTAACACTGTCATCCAAAAGGCTGGTGGTTATTGCCCGGAAACCCAGGCCGTAAGAAACAGAAGGTTTAATCTCACTACCCCAAAGCCGAATGGTTACCCTTTCCGGAGTGATTGTCGGATTGGTCTTTAAGGTTACATACACATCCGGATTGCCATCCAAAGTTTCCGACAGCGCAATCGGGGTATCCAAAACCACCAAATACCGTTCGTAGGTTTCAGTATCGGCAATTTTAGTCAATTTTTTTGTCGGCGGGAAAGCTAACGGAAGGAAAACGCTGCCATCAAATACGCCGATTCCGCTGGTTTCGCTATCAGTGGTCATCGCGGCAAGATTATCATTCTCCGCGCCTACTACCTGCACAATCAGGGACTTTAAAACCGGCTGTGTATCCAGACTGGTATTAGATGCCAGGTCAATTCCGATAATTTCAGTCGCGTTGCCTGCCGGCGCGACATAGTCGTTCGTCTGGCTGAAAACCACCGCCGGGTTACCCAAAATGGGATTATAAACCGGCGCCGCCGGTTTAATTTCCGGAAAAACTCGTCGGTTACTGCCGTGGTCAACGTTGGCGTTGGTGGTCAACACGGTCCCCACCGCGCTGTCCTTACTATTAAAGGTAAAACCGCTGTCGGGAATGCTCGCGACAATTTTTTTATTATATCCAAAACTACTGCTGGTGGTAAGGTTAATAAAGTAATCCGGGCCGGAATCTACACCAACATCGTCGTCCGGAAGTGCTACCGTCGGACTGAAGGTAACCGTGGTCTTCGCCCACGTATCGCCATCACCTAAATAATCATCATCAGTCCAAGCGGAAAAAGTTGTCGGAATTATAACGCCGCTGCGGTTTAAAACACTTACGCCGCCGATAGCGGCTAAATCGGTCGCGGGTATGAAATCGGTGTCGGTCTCCTTGAGGTAAAAGGCAAAACTCTTCATCTTTTCGGAGCTGCCACTGCCCCGGTTGACATTAATACCCATTACCGGAAAGGTGGAACTCGGGTCGTTTCGGGTTCCGGTATAGTCGGAAAGTTCATAAACCGCCTTTAACTCTCTGGTTTCATACCACAGGGAATAACCCGCGGGCGGCCGGGCGCCTACGTCTCCGCCGACCTGCCCACCCCAAAAACTCATTCCGGTAACCTGGGCCGTAAAGTCCGCGCCGTAGGCAATCGTTGATTTGGCTTGGAGAACCACAAAGAAATCAACTCCGGTGGTATCGTGGTGTTCATCCGCGGTTTCAAGTATATCCCAAACGTTGTAGAGGTCGGCGTCAAATACCTGGGGAATCGCGGCATAGGTATTATTCATCGGGTTCTTAAAGTTAATGGTCAGAACATTGCCGCTCCAACTGGAACTTAATATATTCAAAACCTGGTCGGTTCCGTCGTCAAAAATATGGTTGCCGTTTATATCTTTATAAACCGCTACTCCGCTACCAGCCGCGTCGCTTGGAGTCATCGTCAAAAGCATGTCCCCCGCGCTGAAGTTACCGTTAGTGTCCGTAAAGGTTATGACCATTGTATCGAAATAGTCATTGTCATAATAAGGAGAGGTGTTCGGTTGAAATTGATTCTTACCGGCAACCTTGATGCCTAAGACCGGGGTTTTGACGTTCATCCCCATCAGTTTCCGCCGCCGCTCAAACTTGAGGAAGTTACTATACGCCTCTGAGTCGGTTGTGGTATCTTCGCTACCGTCGAGAAAAGAATATCTGCTGGCCTCAGACAGAAAGTAAACGTGCGGCGTATCAACCGCGATGTTTTCGTTCGGCTCGGTCATCTCTCGCGCAATAGAGTAAGGAATACGGTTCGGCTGCCAGTAGGTCTCGGTATCATTGGCTACCAAATCCCATGTTTGACGCAGGCTCGTGTCGGATTCAGTATAATAGATGTCCACGACCTTGCTTTCGCACTGAACTATATTGGAGGTTGTACCCGAAAAAATTCCTGAACTACCGCTGGGAGAACCGGTAATTCCTATGAATTGTCCTTGAAAAGCATCAGCGTGTTCTACGCTACCTGAAGTTTTGATAACAATAAAATAATACCAGGCACCGGAGTCATGAGATTGTGAAATAAAAGGTGAATCCCAAACATTTGTTCCTCCGTATGCCGTTCCAAGAGTGGGGACAATTGCACTTTTCTGAGCAATCATAGTGTCGCCACTATCAAAAACTCCGTTTTCATTTGTGTCCTTGTAGATAGCCAGCTCGTTAATATCACCTGTAACTGCTCCGGAATAATTGTTTACCGCCACTTCAATTCCAGTCAGACTGTCCCCAGAAGCAAAAGTAACCTGCACCCTCAAAAGTGCAGTCATCGGACTATTCGGTAAAATACCCTGTCCGGAAATCGCTACGCTGGTAACACCCGTAACGGTAGTAACAGCAAAAGCCGGCGCGACAAAAAAGGAGGAGAAAAGAAAAAGGATTGAAATTACCAAAGCAGTTTTACGTTTGCTCTGTAACAACTTTTTTAGTCGGTGTAATTGGTGTGTAAATCGCATTTAAACCTCCGGAAACAAACAAATTGTGATAGTCAAAAACTATAATTATAGCTAATGCGCTTGTATTATTTAATACTAAAAAGAGGCAAATGTCAAATGACATGGGATTCTTCGCTGCGTTAAGAATGACAAATCCGTGTCATTCCCGTATGTTCTTAACGGGAATCCAAACCTTGGATGTATAGATTCCCGCTTAATATCCGCCTCCGCTAAAGCTACGGCGGACACAGTCCGCGGGAATGACAGCATTTCGTACGGGGACAAAGCGTCAAATAAGATGAAAGCGCAACGGCAGAATCGCCCAGGTCGGCTGGCCCTCTTCAGGGTCAAAGCGCCATCGGCTTATTGTCTCCGTACAGATACGGTCCAGGTCAGAGTACCCGGAACTCTTTAAGATGGACACATCCTGTACGTTGCCGGAACTGTCAATCCACATCTTCAATTCCAGGTACGCCTCCACGCCTCGTTCTTTTGCCCACTTTGGATAATAAGGAAGCGGCGCGGAGATAAGTTTCCTTTTGGCGCCGGGTCCGGAAAGCTTGAAAGCGGCTTCGCTGGAAAAACCACGACCGACATTCCCCTCCGGGACAATCAGGGGCAGACTTGCTCTTGCTCTGGCCGCGGAAGGCAACAGACTGACGGACGACAAGGTTGGCGGCACAACACCCGGCTCCAAAACCGCCGGACCGGTATAGGCTAACCGGGCCGAAGGCAAGTATATGCCGACCAGGGAACGGAAAACGCCTTGAACAGGAGCTGTTGTCAGGGGTCTGCCCCGACCCTGCCCCAAAACCGGCGGCGCTTCCGGCAAAGATGCCAATTCCACCGGTATCTGAGTAAAAATCATCACCCGGCTGGGCAGAGCCAACGCAAAAACGGTAAGAATAACCGCGTGGCCGATGAAGGAAATGGTCAGGGTCTTTTGAAAGAGATTCATAAATTAATAGGACGCGGATTTTCGCGGATTATCGCAGATAACGAAATAATTTAAAGTTTAAAGAAGTGCTCTAAAAATTATTATTAATATTTATCCGGTAGTTTCTGCGTATACACCGTTAGAAGTTCACTTCTAACGGTGTATATCTGCGTCCAAAAAAGAAGTGTACCGGGTTATAATTCCGGACGAGTGGCAACGATTAGCTTTTCCGCTCCGGCCAACCGCGCGACATCCAGTACCTTCACTACCAAACCGTGCCTGGCCTCCTGGTCGCCCTTAACTACCAGAACAAACTTTCCCTTTTTACCTTCCGCGGCGAGCAGAGATTCCAATTCCGGAAGTGTCACCTGCCTGTCCTGAAGAAATATGCTGTTATTCTGCGTAACCGAAACCAGCACCGGCTGAGGTACCCCCTGTTCGGTGGTCTTCGCTTCCGGAAGTTTAATCTTCAAACCCGGCTGCATGATGAAGGAAGATGTAAGCATGAAATAAATCATCAGTTGGAGGACTATATCAATCAGAGGGGCCATGTCCAGCTGGCCGCTGGTGAGTTTGTGATGACGCTTGAATTTTACCTGTTTCATGGGACGTGTTTCGTGCAGAATGTAGGGGCGGGGCTACACCGTGTCCGCCATAGCTTTAGCGCAGGCGGATCCCCGCCCACATCGGGAGGGGACACAGCCCCTCCCCTACACAAGATAACAACGCCCAGCAAGCTGGGCAACTACAAAATGCGTGTTATTGCGTCGGCTCGCGCAACGAAAGCAACTGCAGAAGCCGGCTGGCACTCTTCTCCATCTCGGTGATTATCACGTTGACCCGATTAACAAAATAGTTGTAGGCAACATAGGTGGGAATAGCTACGGCCAAACCGGCCACGGTGGTAATGAGCGCTTCCCAGATTCCGCCGGCCAAGTCGCTTGGGTTAACCAGGCCACTCTTCATCTGGATAACCATAAAAGCGCGCATCAAACCGGTAACCGTGCCCAAAAGTCCCAACAGCGGGGCGATAGTGGCAATAGTGGCCAGAATTCCAAAATAACGCTCCAGGTATGGAATCTCAAAAGAAGCCGTCTCCTCAATCGCTTCCCTTATTTCATCGTTGGTACGGTCGTGGCACAACAGTCCGCTCTTGACAATCCTGGGCACCGACCCGGGTGTGGCATCGCAGAGGTTAATCGCCTCAATAATTTTGTTGTGCCGAATCGGATCCTCCACCTTCCGAAAGAAGGTTTCACTGTCTATCTGGGCGCGATGCAGGTTGATGGCCCGCTCGATAACAACCGCCAGCGCAAGGATGGAACAAAGAATGATTGGGATCATAACGACCCCGCCTTTTACGATTAATTCTCCGAATCCAAACATAGTTCTCCTTTTGAAGTTTATTTTACTTCCTTAACCATCGCCCTGTAAAGGTTCGCGTAGGCGGCGACCATCTTCTCCCGCGAGTATTCATTCTCAATCCGCGCCCTTCCCCGGACACCCATCTCCAGCCGCTTTCGCGGATTATCCAGGAGTTCCATAATCCCGGCGGTAATCTGCTGGGGGTTTGCCGGCGCTACCAGAAAACCTTCGCAACCGTCGCTCACCACTTCCGGAATTCCCGAAACAGCCGTCGCTACCACCGGAAGCCCATAGGAAAGCGCTTCCAGAAGCGCCACCGGCATCCCCTCCCACAATGAAGGCATCACAAAGAGGTCGAGACCGGAATAAAAGACTGACAGATCTTTCTTGAACCCTAAAAAGAAGACTTTATTTGAAATTTCCAGACGCCGGCTGAACCTCTCCAGCGTCATTCTCAACGGTCCTTCACCGGCAATCAAAAGTTTCGCTTCCGGATATTTCAACGCCACCTCCCGAAAGGCCGGCAAAAGATACTGATAACCCTTGGGGGTACGCAGATTGCCGGCTGAACCGATTAAAAATGCCTCGTTGGAAAAACCCAGGGTTTCTCTCGCCCTGTCTTTCAGAATTACCGTGGCCGGCGGAACGCCATTGGGTATAACCATAACCTTTTCCGACGCCAGACCCACCCGGCGCATCAGCATTTTACGTCCCGCCTCACTGTTGCTTACGACGATACGGCTGGCAGGCAAGGTTATCCGGTCAAGCAAATTATGGCAGGGATGGCGCCAGTAGTCGGTAGAGCGCTGGCTTCCGATTCGCACCGGCACATTTGCCATCCAGCCCACTACCCGACCCAGGTTATTTGCCTGAAAAAGAAAGGTGTGGATAACGTCAAACCGATTTTTAAGCAGGAAACGAAACAAACGCACGGGCGCCAGGAAACCGTTCAACCGGCTCCTGATTCCCAGTGTATCTGCCGATATTCCGGAAGCCCGCGCCATCTCGTGCAGCGGACCTTCCGGCTTGATAGTGAGAATGGAAACAGAAAACTCCTCTTTCGGCAGAGAAGCGGCCAGGGAATTTACCATCTTCTCGGTTCCGCCGATACGGCTGTCCACCGTAAAAAACAGAATTTTCGTCATTTGTTCGCTTCCCCTAACTTTCTAAACTTCAACAACCGGCCGTAAACCAGATTTAAATCTTCCGGATTTACCCCACCGTTACATTGACAGGCTAAAATCGCCGCCGGTGTCCTCCCCGGCAACATCCGAACAGATAATTCCGCGGCCGGCAATCCGAAAACTTTCCGACCGGTTACCGCGGCAAAACCCTTGACCACCGCGCTCCCAAAACGTAATCCCGTCCAGGAACCAGGCCCGGTGTTAACCGCGAAACATTCAATCTCCTTTATCTTTATCCGGTTCACGCTCAAAAAATTTTCCAGCCGGGGCCAAAATTCCCAAAAAAGGTCTCCGCGAAAAGAAACTTCCGCGAGTAATTTACCGTCGCAAGCCAGCGCGACGCTCTTTTCTTCCCCGGTCGTGTCAATCGCCAATACGCGCATTTTTCCTTTGATTACAGAGTCTAATCATTCCCTATCTTCACTAGCGTCGCTGAAATCACGCCCAGCACGGCACGCCCGGAAAAATAAAGCGGTATCCTGTCCTTGTCCGCCGAAACCCATATCCATAGTGAACCGGTCTTAAACGGCATCCCCTCCAGCGAAAGCCCGGGCTCCAGAATAAATGCATCCCAGGTTTTCCCCGCTGCTTTTATCCTTGTCCGGCGGAGCACCTTCACTAAAATCTTGTAATTCTTCCGGTCAACGCTAAGCGGAATTTCAATCCGGTCCCCGACGTTCAATTCCTGCGTACGGATATAATAAAGAACCGAAAACGGGTCCTGAAAAAAAACGCCGACGTTAAACGTTTCGTCTTTCTCTTTCCTTACTCCCTTCTTGTACTGTTCCAGGTGGTATTGCCCCTGGGGCTGGCCGCGCGGAAAAGAAGTTACTTCCAGCCTGGTTTCATCCGGCGTCCAGGATGAATACTGATAGCGCAAGGGTAAAAAATCCTTCCGGGAAACGAACGATTCAATCTTGGCGCGGAAAGGGTAAAATTTGTGGAACATTCCTTCGGTTTCTGTCTCCGCTTGAAAATGAAAAGCGCGTTCCCCTTCAAGATACGCGTCTTCCTTAATCGCGAACGACATTTTACCGCCGGTAAAAACATTCCACTTAAGCTGGTATTGCAAAATCTCTCCGGCACTGAAAGGGATTTCCTGGGCTTGACAAAAGGGAATAAAACAGACAGAGATAATCAGGAAGGAAAACAAACGGCGCATCTTTTTATTTTAACCTAATTTGCCTATTTGTGGCAAAAGGGTTACAATTTTATTCATGATAACATCCGAATGGGAATGGATTCTGCGGTTAATTATCGCCGCGGTCCTGGGCGGAGTCGTCGGTTTGGAACGGGAGAGCCGCGGCCGGGAAGCCGGCTTTCGCACCCTGATTCTGGTCTGCAGCGGCACCTGCCTGATAATGATAACTTCCTTGCGCGTACCGGAACTATTTGCTTGTTTTACGGCCGATTCCGTCCTCCGGCTTGATCCGGCGCGCATCGCCTACGGCACCATCACCGGCATCGGCTTCCTGGGAGCCGGCGCAATCGTCCGAGACAAAAAACGCACCCGCGGCATCACCACCGCCGCCTGTCTCTGGGTGGTAGCGGCTATCGGCCTGGCAATCGGGTGCGGCTTTTATTACCTGGGCGTAGCCAGCACCGCAATTTCAATCCTGGTCCTTTATTTCCTGCGGCTGGCGGAAAAATTTATCCCGAAAGACAACTACAACTCGATTCTCATCACCCGGGACGGGGAAAGAGAAATGACACCCCTGCTTCAGGTTCTGGATGAATTCCAGATGAAGATGCTGAGCCAAACCATCAAAGTTCAAACTCCGCCTCCGGTAACGGAAATTGAGTTCAGCGTACGGCACAAAAACCACACCGCCGCTGAAATAATCGTAAACAGATTTCTGTCTGTCCCCGGCGTCAAAATGGTGGAGTGGAAATAATAAAAAAAGGGCAGTCCAATTAAGACGGACTGCCCTTTTTTATATGCCTAGTTCTGTTAGAAATTACATTTCTAACCGGACTCGTATTACTTTACGGCTGATTTCAGTGCGCTGCCTGCCTTAAAAACAGGAACGTTTTTGGCGGAGATTTTTATGCTGGCGCCAGTGCGCGGATTCCGACCGGTACGTGCCTTTCTCTTGGCAACCTTAAATGTTCCAAAACCGACCAGCGTTACGTTGCCGCCTTTCTTCAGGGTTGCTTTAATCGCGTTCAGTACGGCTTCTACTGCGTCTGCCGCTTCTTTCTTGCTGCATACTGATTTTCCCACTGCTTCGATTAATTCCGCTTTATTCATCTTGTATCACCCCCTTTCTGTGCGAATCTGTGAAGACCGCATTGTTTGCAGGTAATTTTACCTACTAATCAATAGTTTGTCAAGCGGATAAAGGGGCGAAACGAAACCTGCCTCTGAATCCCTCTCCCTTCAACGCTCTTGTCATTCCGAACGTAGTAAAAAATCCCGTAATTATGTTATAATTATTTTATCTTTTCCCCGGGCCTATAGCTCAGCGGTAGAGCAGCGGACTCATAATCCGTTGGTCGCAGGTTCGATCCCTGCTGGGCCCACCGGTCAAGACCATTATACCATTTGCGTTTCCAGCTTTCTGCTTTTTTTCCAAATTCCCCAAATTTCCCGCTGGTGTCCACACAGTGTCCATCCAGCCAGAAAACTTGTCCAGGGTATCCCTTTCTACGCTGGGCGCGAGATGCGCATACCTCTGGGTCATCTGGAGTGTCTTATGTCCGAGAAGTTTCTGGACCACCGACAAGTTACTTCCCATCATCATCAACTGCGAAGCAAAAACGTGGCGAAGGTCGTGGAACCGGAAATCCTTGATGCCAGTCTTCTTCAGTGCTGACCGAAAAGCTGTGTCGGCGTCAACCCTATAGGGCCTTCCTTTCTTATTACAGAAAACGAACGAGCTATCCGGGGTCTTTTTTACGCCCATAAGTGTGGCATAAACGACATCGTTCATAACCACTTCTCTTTTCTCGCCGTTCTTAGTGTGGAATAAAGTTATTATCCCTCGGGCAAAATCGATATCACTCCACTTCATGTTCAGGATCTCGCCCTTTCTCATGCCTGTGAAGAGAGCAACCGTCACGATGGGTTTGAGATGTTCCGGACACGCCTGAATGAGCCTACCTATCTCTTCCTTCTCCAAATAACGTGTTCTCATATTATTCAACTTGAATAACCTAACCCTGGCCGCAGGATTTCCTTTTGCCTTTCCCCATTCAATAGCCTTGGTGAAAATATGCTTCAGGCATGCCAATTCCAAGTTGACCGTGGCAGGTTTTAATCCCTGTATTCTTTTCTGCTTATATTTCTCTATATCCAGCGGGTTTATCTCATGAAGGTATTTTTGGCCGAGGGCCCCGTTCAGGTATTTAATGCTTAACTCATCCCTCTTCCATGACCGCTTATTGACCTTTGAATATGTTTCAAGATAGGTCCGGGCAAGGTCGCAGAATCTAATTTTCACTTCCTTTTTAATATCCAGAAATTTGCCCTCTGCGACCTCTAACTGGCGCTTTTTGAGAGCAAACTGGGCCAGGGACTTGGAGGGATCGACTTTTTCCCTCTTTCGTCTTCCATTGACGTAATAGTCAATGTACCAGTTTTCACCCCTTTTGAAAATTCCCATGCTTTAAAAATTATATCACAAAAGTAGCGTAAAGTCAATGGTAGCAACGGTTTCAGAAGTTTTTAACCTCTTGGGTTTGGACCTCTATCCAAAGATCCATTTTAACCTTGTCAAAGCGTAGGGCACGGCCGGATTTAACCACAAAAGGAAGCCTCTTTTGCCACACCATCTTATACAGGGAGCCTATCGGAATCGAAAGATACTCTGAAGCGGCCTTAATGTTTACCAACCTTTTTTCCATAATATTTCTCCTTGGGCACCCCTGTAAACACTCTACTACTTTCTACTGCTTTCAACATCACTTTTTCCCGTACACCCGACTTTATTCCGTTACAAGTGTTACATCTGTTGTCCCGCAACGGTTTTACCGTAATTTTCAATCTGTTACAAAACCCTCTTGTAACACTTCTAAAAACACCCTCAAACCAGCACCAGCATTGGTTTGTAACACTTGTAACACTTCAAAACAGATATATGGAAGAAGACCAAGTTTTTACCCATACCTTTCCTCTGTTTCCTTAACCCACTCTTTCCGAAGAACATAACCTCGGGTTGGTTTCGCGCCTTGGCGTTGCAAAATGGGGGATAGGCCGTAACGACCGAGAAATACGGCCACTTTCTTTTTAGAGGTAAGAAAGCATAAAGCTTCTTCTTTCTTTACATTTTCAAGCAACTCTTCCGAGGGAATAAACAATTCTTCTTCGCTCTCCGGGATAAGGTTTTTCACCACCACAAGCATCGCCGGAATCGCCTCTTCCGAGGATTCCTTATCCTTTCGGATTTCACCCATGTCTTGGGCAAGGGCAGTCAAAACCGGTAAAAGTTTATCGCTCTCCGGTTTTTCCTTTTTCACTACACCACCTATCGCCAGAATAGGTTCCCAAATATCTTTTGCCCGGTCATCCAGATTTTCAAGTGATGTGCTGTCTACGATCTCATACTCAACGGCTACCTTTGCGGCATTTTGCTGTGCCCATAAATGGAGGTCGTCTACCAAGAGGGCTAAACTGCTTTCACATTTTCTCAGATTGAACCGGTTTACCTGTTCGCCCTTCCGTTTTCTGGCCATCAAAATCCGAAAAGCCCGGTCTTCTATGGTGTCAACCACCGAATTTATTCCGGCTAAAACTTTAGGGCTGTAAGTGTCGAAATAATTAATGATAAATGATTTGCCATGTGCTTCCATACGAGGCACTACGCTATTACGTTGAAAACCGGCATTGATTAAAGAAAGAAGACCGGCGTTCTTTTCTCTGTCTTTGCTTCGCAACGCCTCTACCTCATCAATAATCAGGGTGGCGTTGTTGGCGTCCACTATTCGGAAGATAGCGGCTTCTGATGGAGTTACCATGCGACCGGTGGCGTTATAACAAAGATGGCTTAGTAAATCTAAAAGAAGCGATTTACCGCATCTTTTGACCGGAGAGGTAACCCAGAGATAACCATAGGAACTGAATATTTGATACAGATAGGTGCCCATCGTCCAGATTGCTAATAAGGCGGGAATTCGATTGTCCTTAAAAAAGACGTGACTGGAGAAGATTTCGGTTAGTCGATTTACCAGGTCCGCGCCGGTTACGCTTTCCCCACTCCTAACCCTTTTGACACACTCCGCGGTAATAGCAACCCGGGAGAATTTACACTCTTTATTTTCAGGTAAAATAATTTTTCCATCACTTGCCACCATTATCTTTTTCCCATCAAATACCCCGCCATACACAAGGCGGCCATCCACCCAGTCTTGGGCACTAAACAAGCGTTTTTCACCTGAATCCCCATCCAGAAGGCGTGCTATTTCTTTCTCTGGATTTTTTTCTTGGGGTTGGGTTTTTTCCTTTGATGATTCTTCAGAGATATTTTCCGACGGATTCACCTTCTCTTGGTAGGGTTGCGCCCATTCTTCGTAAATCAGTTGCTCCAATTGGGCCGGGGTTATGTCTTTGTTATCTCTTAGCCAGTCGGTGATATCCTTCTTGCCCTCTTCCATCTTTGGCAAGGTGCTGATATAAACACCGCACCCCGCCTTTTTTTGAATGGACGCCGCCTTTTGTACCCCGCCTTCACCAGATTTATCGTTGTCATAAAGAAGGTAAATCTTTTTCGGGGATGGAAAGAAACACATCCACTCTTCTTTAAACGTTCCCGCCCCAGCAGGACCGGAAACAGCCGCTATGCTTTTGGAGATGAGGGCAAGAGCGTCAAGTTCCCCTTCGCATAGGACCACCTTATCGTCGACTGTGAGATCAAGAACAGAAGAGTTAAATATTCCCAACTCTATCCCTGTCGGCCACCGTTTATATTTGGCATCCGATTGTTCCTCTGATTTTGGATTAATCCGAAGCTTGAGACCGATAATCTTTCCGGCAGAGTCCTTATAGGGAATGGTAATCCACTCCTGGCCGTAAAACTCTCCGTAACCAATTAGGTAGGCGTCAATAATGGGTCCGGAAATACACCGTTCAAGAAGATATTGTTTGACGTGAGATGGAAGTTTCTGATGACATTCATTGGCCCGATTCTTTATCTCGTCCGGAGAAATGTCCATCTTGGTGGCATGGGACGCCTCTTTTGGTTTATGGGCGGCAGGTTCCAGAGGCAAGGCTATATCGTCACCGAAGTATCTAGCAAAAGTGGCAAGATTACCTTTAGCCCCACATTTGTGACAAAAGTACTCGGTGGTTTCTGAATTGATATAGAGGTGGGGTAGTTCGGAAGGCTTGATGTCATTATCGCAATCATTGAATAGGCACTTGGTAACAAGTTCCCCACCTATCTGGCGGTAGATGATTTCCTTTAATTCCAAATACTGCCTGATGCTACTTCCCTCGCCCGTCATTTTTTTCATCATCTCCATTATTCTTGATTATGCCTCAGTTCTCACTGTAAAGTCTTGCTTTGATAATTTTCAATTGATTGAATAATTTTTGCGGTTCTATCCTCAGCTTACCCCGCCAGTAACGATTGACCAATGCTTCAAGTTTAGGGGTTTTTATAAATAGGAATTGCACTCTGCGAGGATTTGACCGATCTATCCCGTCAAAGGGGAGGAATAGAGATAGCACCGTTGTTAAAGCCATGTCGCTTACGCGGTAAATCTCCATCTTTTTTTCATTCATGCCTTCTGCAGTTTTCATTTGATCCTCATTAGCCTTGATTCTATCCTTGCACTTCTGAAAAACAATAGTGAAAAATCACCGTGAAAAACGCAGGATGGCTGAAAATACAAACAGGTAAATGGTTTACACGAAAGGTAAAAAATTTAAAGTTCGTGGAAAAATCACGAAGAGCGGAAAAATCAAAAAGAAGAGTAGCGGAAGGTCCAAAAAGAAGCGTTATTCTTCGCTGGGTTCAGTTTCCAATAAAGGATTGTCTTCGTAAAACTTGGCCTTTTTTACGTTAGGAAGGTTTTCAAACCTACTGGAGGATTCTTCGAAAACATCATCTCCTTCTTCCAAAGATTCTCTTTTTATAATCCAAAACTTGGTTTTATAGGAGTGTGTTTTTTTATAGGGTTCAAACGGGTCGTCTTTTATATGGAAGTAGTCTTGTAATTTTTTACGCAACTGACTAAACATTTTCTTCCCTTGGTAAGTTGGGCCACCCACTTTTCCGGGTTTTTCTTCCTCACCCCCTGTTATTTCACCATTGAAGGTTGCAAGGTCCCCTAACAGTATCCACGAAAAATCGGGGTAATAACCGCTCTTCCTCTTATCCACAAATCCCATCTCCCAAAATTTTTTCACTTGTTGCTCTTTCCCGATACGTATAATAACTTCTTCTTCGGAAATAAATTCTATGTGAATATTATTCCAGCCAGTCCCGGACGGCGTTGGGAAAATCTTCTGAGTATTCATTCTATCGTGTTGTTCTTTCTTACCGCTTTCATCTTCAAGCTGCGATTCTTCTTTCAATTGCACCCCTATTTTAGGGGAATGACTACTGGAGGGAATTTTTGAATCCATATAAATTATTTTTAAATCACCTTCTTTTTCCATTGCGATTAGTGTTTCCCAAAATCGTATTTGCTCACGATAATCAGTTTTATCTCCGTAAAACAGTTCTTCTTGAATGTGAAGAGCATCAGTCCCCATCGAATTTTTCAGCCTACCAAATTTTTCCTTAAAAATATCGGTTGAAGTCTGGTAGGAAAAATAGTTTTCTTTTTTTCTTGAAAGCTCTCCATTCATGAATGCGGCCGCATAGTCATCAAGATATTTTCTCAAGATTTCTGTTCCTTTTTCATTAAACCCCACTTCAAAATGAAGCCTCACGTCGCGAGAGAAAACTTCATTTCCTTCGTTCAAACAATAAACGAGTGCCAGTTCACCTGGGGGTTCATTCGTGACTATATACTTACTAAAAAAGCCAAATTCTTCCATTGTTACAACATGGTCTTTTGTTGTATTTATTTTATTTAATATCGCTTGGGCTTTTTCGATTCGTTCTTTTGCAATCCAAGTGGTTAGGTTGTCAGCTAAACGTAGGGATGCATCCCCAAAAATTGATGAAACCATCGGTTCTATTATAGAAAAGATTTTATTCTCTGATAGGCGGAATAAATATCTTAATATTTTTATGCCGCCGGTGTCTTCGTAATATTGGTAGTCCTTATTTGAATATATTTTAAGAATTCCTTTGTCTGTTTCTTTGTCTGCGGAAGACTGCAAGAGAAGTTTTTTTAAAATAAATACCTGGTAGGGTTCCAAGTAATATTTTGGCGATTCCATTTTTATCCTCATTCTTAATTATTGCATATACTTATGCCTACGCCGTTATTGTATCATTTTCTGCGTGGTATCTTCTTGGTATCGGCCGGTAGTAAGGTGTCCTATAATGCCTTTCCTTGCCCTCATATGGCCTCGCTAATGCCCTACAAGCGATCATACCCCCATGGGTGGATGTTTCCCTGTTCTGTTCTGGCTTTTTCATATCGCCCCTGCAGGCCATTTTTTAGTCGCTGTTCTTATCAAATACCTTTTTTTCGGATGTTTCCCTTAACCGTTGCGCCCTTTGATTGGGAAAACCAGTGCTATTATAACACTGTTTTACGGACTCGTCTTTATTTTCTAGGGGTTGGGGAGGGGATGTTATTGATAGTAGGGGTGCGAAAATTAAAATCTGGAATCCGGAGTTCCAGAGTGATGATTTGGTAGTATACTTCTATTTTATAACGACTCGGTTTGTGGCTGGGTCGTATTCCACTTCTGCAATTGTAATCCCATTCAACCTGCTCCTGCCTCTTCTTGCCTCCCTTTAATGTTACCAGGGTTGTTTAGTGCCCCCCCAATATGTCCTGCCGAGATTCTCCCTTATTAAAATATCCGTTATATTCTCTCCGTCAACATAGACTTCTGCAAGTATCCTGAAATATTTATCCCGCCGTAGGTTCCGTAACTCAATCTGTTTTGCCTTACTAATCCTTCCTACAACTAAAACCCTTGCCTTAACCGCCAATTCTTTTTCCCTTACGGTCCCGCCTTTCATTTCCGGGGTATCAACCCCATATATCCTGACGCTAATCTCCCTGCCTATAATAGGCGGGAACGAAGGGATGTTTACCGTTATCGTGTCTCCGTCATAGACTCTAACCACGTCTGCTGGCCGGAGGGTAACGTTGCCATAGGTTTTCTCCGCAGATAGAAGCGGAAGGGTAAGAAGTAAAACCAGTAAGACCGCCAACCCAAATCGTCTCATCTCTTTTCGCCTCCTTTTGGGTTTTCCTTAATGTGTTTATGGAAAATCTAAACAACTATCTAAATTGTCAGAACGGCATCGTCGTAAACGACGGTATGCTTTTTTGAAACCAATCCTTAGACCATATTTTTTAATAGATAGAATTACATATTCTGAACACGTTGGATAAAAACGGCATTTCAACCAACGCGCTAAAATGGGGGATAGAAGTTTTTGGTATAACTTTATTGAAAATATAACTATCCGTCCTGGCAATTCTTCATACTTCATAGGTTGCCATCTCTTTTTTAATTGCCCTGGAACCACATTTGGAACACTTATTAAGGTCAAGGACTTTCCTGTTAGGTATTAAAATCGCCGGTAGACAGCCACTACAACACATCAGCGTTTTCCCACAATTCTGCATTGCGTTGCCGGTACTTTCCGAGGTTTCTTGTTTGCCGTAAAACCAAATATTTCCGCACTGGTTGCAGATACATTTTGTTTCCTTAATGGTCTTGCCCGCGTTACGGGCAGATACAGTTTCAGGCCCGGAATTTATATTTTTTTGTGGTGTATCAACTTTGATTTCCTGCTTTTCTTCCGGAGCGAGTGCTGATGTTTTCCCCGGTGGGGCGTCGAATGGTGTGCAACATTTCGGGCAGGTCACGCGCGGAGAAACGCCTTCACTGAATTTATTACTGCAGTAAGGGCAGGAATAAACCATCGGTTTTACCTCCATTCCTTATTTAAGACCGAATTGCGCTTTTGACATAAGTTTGTCGTTCTGGAATGTCGCGTTCATATTGGAGCCGTATTTGTTCTTCCAACCGTACATCGCGGTATCAATGCTGTTCATTACTCCCGTTACTCCGTCCATGTGGTTCTGGGACATCAACTCACCCTCTGATCCAATAATACCAACAACTTCCCTATAAGACATACCGTTTTCTATCTTGTTGAACTTTTCCATTGTCACCGCATCGCTTGTCTTCCCGCTTTTTCCCATACTGGCGATGCAGGAAACAAAAATCACCAGCACAAATCCAATAATCACCCACTTAACGATTTTCATACCAGCCTCCCGTTGGTTTTACCTCTTCTCCTTACTTTGCTCCAGGAAAAAGGCGATATAGGTGTGCCTATATTCCATTTTGGCATATTACAATATGGAATAATAACATATAGAAAACAGCCAAATCAAATGGGAAACGTGATCTATACTGAAGAGCACCGATACCTGGTGGAACAACTAAGGAGTGCCCGGCTGAAAGCCAAGATGACCCAGATTGAAGTAGCTAAATTTTTAGGTAAAACCCAGTCCTATATTTCCAAAATAGAAGCTGGTCAGCGCCGAATCGATATCGTGCAGTTAAAGGAGTTCGCGAAACTTTATAGAAAGGATTTGGGTTATTTTATCAAATAATTAAGTAAATTAATGGTAAATTTCTGGTCAAGTTCCGGCCCGCTTTTTAATGCTTTGTCTCATACTCAATTTCTACCTTTGTCCGAAACGCGTAATTAAACCGGTTTTTTTCATTTTCCTCATTAAATATTCTTCTGCTTCTAACAGTTCTGATTGATGTGTTGTGCAATATTCGGTTGAGTTATAAATGGATAACCTTGTCCTGCAATCGGGATGATGACAAATTCTCCCTTCCTTATAACTTTCAATACCTTTCAATTGGAATCTCCTTTGCCCCGCCGCTTTAACCCTTACCTTTTTTCGGCTTTGCCCTGGGTGCAGCCTGATAACGGGACCGGTCTAATATTTCCATTACGCTTCTTGCCTTGGGTGCTGCCCTGGCTGCTACCTGCCGGCTAACTTTTACCGGCGCCGCCGGGAAGCCCCGTTCCAGGGCCTCAAACACCTGGCGTTTAGAGAAGCGAAGCATATTCCCGCAATGGGTCGCAGGTATCTTCCCAGCCTTTACATATTCATAAACGGTGTTTTTGCAAAGCTTTAGATACTTTGCCACTTCCGTAACAGTCATAACTTCATTTTCCATTTTTCCCCCTTGTTCTTCGCTTCCTGCTTTCCTCTTGGTTAGCGCTTCAAGTTCCGGGTCTTTCCGCTTCAATCGTTTAAGCGTTTCTTTTAATTCAGGCTTAAATACCATAATTTCGCCTTCCTCAATTCACGCACCGTCCCCCTTGTGAAGGTTTCCGTGGGGATTTCCCCCTAAATATGCAATTATACCCATCTGGCTCGTCATGGGCATGCCCAATAATGTACGTTAGCCAACTAGAAATGTGCTATGCCCCCCTTCTTGAACGCATAAATCGCCCACCCCAGCGTTTCTCGTCCCCACCTCAGATATGCTGTCTTACTCTCACGCACTCGCTTCAGCACGGTCTCCACATCTGGATCATCCCGATGATCACTCGCCCAGGTTTCCGCAGCATACCACTGTAACCCTTCATATCTATCCCAGTCATCCTGACTGCTTACGAGTGTGTAGATAGCCTCCAATCCGTGCTCTCGCCCAACCTCTACATTCTGATAATGTGTTCCGAAGTCGTTCCGTGTCACTCCGATCGCTTCTAAATACTCTCTTTCCGGTTCATGCCGCCAGTACGGCTCTCCCACAACGATCCAACTTTCTGGGGCTGCCATCTTCTGCAGCGCGTTCAACGTCCCTCGATGCCCGCCATAAATCCAACTCGCACCGATGCAGGCTACCAGATCAAAGCTCTCTAAGGTCTCTGGGACATACTTGGCCCCGTCCATCTCCAAGAAATGGAGTTGGGCATCCGGAACACGTTCTTGATGCTTCTTGTGGACATCAGCAATGCAGTAGGGAGAGAAATCAACTCCTGTCCCTGTCATTTGTCGGTACCGTTCTGCAAGCCTGATGAGAAACTCGCCCTTTCCAGTGGCGATATCAAGCACGCGTGCCCCAGGTTTCAGAGGCAGAAGTGTGATAAGCTGTTCAAGTTTCTCAAGACTCATCGGATCGCAGAGAATGTGCTCCCGATGCGTGATGTCAAAAAACTTCCACATGTCCATGCGTATACCTCCTTTATCAATGCCAGCCGAACCACCAGATTTCATGGCTTGCTCCCGGACTTCTTGACTTCATAGATCATAACATGGTGAAGCCGCTGAAGATCGCGCTGCCTCAGTTCCTTCAGGGATCGGGTTTAGCCAAATTTTTCCAAGCCATCCCAAATACTATCCATTATGATGACCGCGCTGTTAATCGGGATACTCCATTTGGCCCATCAAAAAGAAATATTTTAGCCTTGATATCTATTTTAGGCTATCGCAGTAACAAAGCGCCTTATCTCCTGGCTCAACCTGGACCCTGCTTTTGCGTAGGTGTTCACATATCCCGGGATAATCCGCTTAACCTGTTGTGCGGTAAAGGCGTTCCCGGCCCGGGTCTTTATACCTTTCCCGGACAATTTCCTAACGATAGAACTTAATCCCTTGCCTTCAAGATAAAGCCTTTGTGCTATGCTTATCGTTTCCGCTTCCGTTCTTTCCGGTTCTAGCCTGTCCCCGATTCTCCGGTATCCGTAGGGGATGGAGCCAACCACGTCGCCCTGGTTCTTCTTGTAGCTCATCGCCTTCTTGGTCCGGTGCTTAACTTGCCTTCGTTCCATCTCTCCCAGAAAGGCCCGCATTGCAAAGGACATAAATCCGTCTGGGGTGCTTGTATCCACCTGGCCGTCGGGAGTGTGTAAATCAATTTCGTATTCGTCAAGCAATCTTTCCAGGGCCAAAAGCGTAAGCATATCCCGGCTCAACCTTTCCAAAGAATACAACACAACCGCCTTGACCTCTCCGGCTTCAATGGTATCCAGAAGTTTTATAAATCCTGGCCTTAATTTATTCACCCCTCCGGAGATACCCGCGTCTTCTATTATACCCGCTAACTCAAAGCCTTTGTAGCTGCAGTATTTCTCGATCTGTTCCTTTTGGTTCTCCAGGCTAACCCCTTCACTTGCCTGCTTCTCGGTGGAAACTCTAATATATCCGATTACTTTCATTCCTGCCTCCCTGATTTATTATCAGGGTATATTATACCATATAGTTATAGTTTCATCAAGTTTAGTTAAAGTTCTGATATGCTTTTTCACTTCCATCACACTTCAGAAATCTGTTCGTGCAGATCAATTACTACTGTCTCGCTTATTTCTTCTTCCTCAATCATGTCCTCAACACCCTGCACGCCATATCGGACCGCATCCATACCGTGGTCCAGGAACTTGACCGGCTCATCAAGCACATTACCGTTCTTGTCTACCTTCCAGCGGTAGGCCTGGAACTCCTTTGCCAGATTTACGCTGGCCGGGTGGATGTGCTTTTTCCGGCGTTTCACCAAGTCTATGCCGCGGCGAACGCTGCCCCGCTCTTTACTGACCGGCTGTATATTGTATCCGGCGGTGTAGATTTCTTCTATGGTCTTCGGGTCTTCGCTGTCCGCCGTTATTACGGCGTTCGAGTCTATTTCAAGGTCAGCCATCTTTGTCAGCAACGTTTCCTGCTCCGGGTCCGGGCTGCTGGTCAGCAAGTGGCTCTGGTATATCAATTCCCGGAGGTATAATTCCTGGTCCCTTATCGCTATCTCTATCAGGACTGTCGGGTTGTTCCAGCCGAAATCCAGGCCGTAGCAGACGTAATCTGGATCGCCCGGCAGTTCCTGGAAATTAAAGTTCTGGTATATCAGGCCTTCTACCGACCCGTATTCACCCAAAGCATAAATTTTATAATAATTAGGGTCCTCTTCCTTCAGGGCCAGCAGGGTGTCGATGTAGTCCTGGGTTAGAAAAGGGTTATCCAAGTAGGTCGATACTATTTCCAGAACGTCCGGCTGTCGGCAGAGCTTGGTCGGTATCCAATGGGCTGCGTCCATCGGGTTGAAGGATAGGTATATCCTGGCCCGGTCTCCCTCTGGCACTTTTCCGGATAGGCGCAGTTTCAGGGTAAGGTAGTCCTGCCAGGTAAATTCGTTTGCCTCTTCCATCCAGATGTCTGTAAATTCTGTGCTCTTTATCTTGGTTAGTTCGTCCAGGGAGCAGAACCAGAAGGTGGAGGGGCCCAGGCAGTAATGGAGCGGGGCGGTTTGCCAATCCCGCTCTTCCTTGTAATACCCGTAGTCCTTTAGCAGGTCTATGATCAGTTTGTAGGCCGTCATCTTGAGGGAGGGCATGGTCTTCCGGGTAACCAGGATGGCTCTGGGGGTGTTGGTTGCTTTTTCTATCAGGAGTTGCGCGATGGAATACGACTTGCTGCTCCGGGCGCCACCCCGGTTGACGACCGTCTTCTCCTGGGCCGCCAGGGTGCGCTCATAGACCGTGGTCACCTCAATATCCCGTAGAGGAGCAGTATTCTCTGCCATCTTATATTTTATCGGCTTTCTTCTGGGCGGGAACGAATCTTATAATCGGCCTAATCTCTTCTACTGATAATTTTGTTGGCTCGTGGAGACCGAGCAATTCGTTTATTTCCCTGGTCACTGCCAGGGCGGCCTTGTAATCTTGGATCGCCATAGACCTTGAGAAGAGAAGTTCCAGCCGTGCTTTGCTCCGGCCCAGGGCCAGCTTGCGCTGCGGGGCCGCGTCTTTTTCCAGCAAGGCACGGGCCTTTGCCAGGTCGCGATAGAAGGTCTGGACAGATTTCGCGGGCGTTCCCTCTTTTGCGGCTCCGGCTACCAAATTTTCCCAGATTTGCGTTGTCCGCATACCCAGTATTAACATCTGGTAGATTCGCTCTATTCCTTTGTTCTTCTCTTCCTTTGTCCTCATCTCTCCAGGCATGGTAGTAACCTCACCTTGTTAACATCTCTTCCATCCACCCCTTATGGAACTCATACAGGCCCTTGTCATTGGTCAGGGTGTATTGCTCCAACCTCGGATTTGCCGTGAAGTTCGCGCTCCCTTCAATTACGATTGCGTCCTTCTCTGTCCGGATTAGTATTACCTTGGCGTGGTTCTGAAATGCCACGTATCTCTGTTTTCTTGACAATAGACCCTCTGTAAGTGTCGCATATACCGCTGTTTCGCGCCTTTTGAAGTAGGTCCCGGTCAGGATGGCGATCTTCTCAATCCGGCCCCGGTCGAACAAATCGAGCAAGTCCAGGACATTCCCTCTGTTCATGGTCCAGGTGCTGCCGTAAAACTCCTGGGCTGATTCCCGCAGGTGGTCCAGGATCACTGGGACGAACGTCCAGAAGTCATACTTGCCATTGCTCACAATATGCCAGGTCTCCCCTGGTCCCGGGATTCCGGTCAGGAAGTCTTTGACGACCTCCTGCTTCAGGGCCGCGTAGTTCTTCCGGTGAGGCGTCCGCTTGTGAATGATCGTCTCTTCGATATTCTCCGCGGTCTCAACCTCCTGCTGGTTGAACATCCAGGACAGGTCTCCCTCTTCCGGTATGTCTATTACGTTTTTGTCAGGCATTTCGCTTTAAACCCCGTGTATTCTTCCCACCTGTCTATAATAACTTGGCAGTATAGGGCATCTATCTCCATCATCCTGCACTTACGGTTTAACTTCTCGCAGGCAATCAGGGTTGTTCCTGAACCTCCGTATGGTTCATATACTATATTGCCTCTTTCGGTATACATTTTTAAATATCTTGATGGCAACTCCACTGGAAACGCCGCACAATGTCCTGATTGTCTCGCGGCCCCCATTATATCAGTCCACACTCCCTTAACCGCCCATTCTGGAGTCCCCGTGTTTATTCCTGTGTCATCGGCAACGTTCTTAAATGTTGCTATAAATCCGGCATTCCCGTTTTCTTCGGTAAATGTTGCCAGATATTCCCAGTGCATATCAATCTTGTCATTTCGTCTTGAAGGCATTACCCCGCCATTTTTTGCCCATATTCGTATGTGCCTTAACAAAAAATTGTTTTTATTTAATGCTTCTATCCACCAATCAATCAATAACGCTGGTTGCTTCTTGCCTGTTATTTTTTCTGCTATTGTAATAGAATTTATATTTCCGGTGTTAATAACAACCTTGCCCTTAGTGATAATACCCATCACAAAAGCACTTTTATTTATGTGCGCTAATATACCGTCTTTGTCTTTTTCGTTCTCATACTCAAATCCAACCCAGTAAGGCGGAGATGTAAACACTATATTAGCCTTCTCCTTTTGCATCAACTTTTCAGCATCCTCCGCGTTCGTAGCATCCCCGCATAATAATCGATGCTCTCCTAACTGGAAGATATCTCCGAATTTAATGTCTGTTTTTGGTCTGGTCTCTGGAACGTAATCGTCTTCTGGTTTATCTTCTAATTGAAATATCCCATCTAATTCATTACTATCAAATCCCACATTTTTAAGCAGTTCCTCATCAAAATTTGCCAATGTATCAAAATCCCATTCGCCGGTGTTACGATTGCTTCTTAATAAATATTCCCTTGCCTCTTCTTCCGTTAAATCTCTATTCGGGACCCGCACGTCTATTTCGTCCATCCCCCTGTCAAGTTTCTGTAACGCCGTTACCCGCATGTTCCCTGCAATAATACGGTTATTCTGGTCGATGACCGGTATCTCTACTACTCCGAACTTTTTAAGAGATTTAATCAGGTCTCCCGCCTGTTTTTCGGTCATCTTGCGGGGATTACCATTAAAGAGTTTCAGGTCGTTCACTTTCCGCTTTTCTGTTTGCCAATTAAGTTTTCCCATTTTTCCTCTTCCGAGGTTTCGTTCTTCAGGTAAGTTTTGCCTTATTCCCTGTATACTCTTCCCACCGCTTGACCGTTACGTCAACGTAAATCGGGTCCAATTCCATAAGGAACGCCCGGCGCTTCAGCCGTTCGCAGGCAATAAGTGTGCTTCCACCTCCGCAGAAGAAATCACCCACCTGGTCATACCTCTGGCTGCTGTTAGCCAGAGCTTTCTCTACCAGCCATACCGGTTTCTCGGTTGGATGGACGTATTTGCTCGCGGCTGTCTTTGGAACCTCCCAGACATCGTATTCGTCCCGGGTGTCCCGGAAGAAATGCGGGCCCTTTTTCCAGCCATACATAATACTGACCGCGAAGATTGGCGGCCGTTTCTTCTTGCCTACAATGATCCATTCGTGCTTGTACCTGAAGTCCTGCCATCCCATGGAAGCATTATTCTTTGACCAGATTATCACCCCGGCGCGGTAGAAACCGTTTTTGAGCAGGGCCTGGTGAAATACCGGGTAGGAAGACCAGCCGCTGCAGATATAGTAGACGGCGCCCTCTTCCATTACCTCGCTCATCGTTTCAAAAGCCCGCTCCGCAAATCCCTGGAAAGCGGCCGGGTCCAGGTGGTCATTCTTAATTCCATTGCTGGTGTTCTCGCCATGACCCTCATAATTAACGTTATAGGGTGGGTCCGTGAATATCATTTTCAGTTTCGTTTCTCCGAGCAGGGCTTTCAGGTGTTCTGGGTCTGTGCTGTCTCCGCACATCAGCCGATGCTCGCCTAATTGATAGATATCCCCGACCTTCGATATCGTTTCTTTTGGCTCTTCCGGCACCAATTCCTCATCCTTCTCTGCTGGGGCCAGGTCGAAGATGTCGTCAAGTTCCTGGGACGTGAAGCCCACGTTTATTAGCAATTCCTCGTCTATGTTGGACAGGAGCTCATAATCAAACCGGCCGCCGTTCTTATTCAAGCGCAGGTTTAATGCAAGCGCTTCTTCTGGGGTGAGCGTTCTGCTGGGGACCCGGACATCTACTTCTTCCCTGCCTGAAATCCGTAGCCGGGAGAGCCGGAAGTTCCCGCCAATGACCGTATTGTCTGTGTTGATTACCAGCGGGTCGGCCAGGTCGAACTGGTCAAGGGACGCGTCCAGGTCTGCGGCTTCCTTTTGGTTTGCGGTCCTGGGATTCCCCGGGAACGGGATTAAATCGATTACCTTTCGTTTTTCATTATGCCAGGCAATGGGACTGGCAGCCTTTTCTTTATCCATCTAATTGGCACTCCTTTCTTTTTTAAAACTACACAATAAAAAAAAGCCCGCGTCTATTCACATTTTCATCTTCTGTGAAAAGACCGGGCTTGTAGTTGCGCCTGGCTTATTGCTTTTACATCAACAAATTACTCTACTATTATTATACCGCTGATTTCCTTTTTTTGTCAATTGAATTTTTCAGGGTTTCTTCTGAAAACTTGTCGCGCTTTCTCTGTCTACGACAAATCAAGAGCAAATTTTATTGCTTCGTTGATTTGGGTGATTTTATCCTGGTCCAGAGTAGTTAGCATAGTATCAAGATGCGCTTTTGGTATAGTTATAATTGTATCCAGATTGACAACGCACTTTTTTGGCAAGCCATCGGATTGATCTAAAGGGACTTCCACCGGTATGTTGCGTATCGTAGAAGTGATTTCTGCCACGGTGACGGCATTGCGTACCGAGTAGGCCGCATCCCTTGAAAGCAATACCACGGGTCGTCTGCCGATTGGCGCGGGGAAATTCGCCCACCACACTTCACCTTTACGCATTTTAAAATTCCCCTAAAATTGTTGCCTGGACCTTTTCCAGGGCAGAAATTTCCGCTACGTTCTCGGGTTTTCTTTTGTAACCGGCCAGATACCTCTTGACTTTTCCCGCCTCATCTTCTTTTTGAAAGAAAATATCGATGGCCTGGTTTACAAAAGCGCTTCTGTTGAGGCCCTTTTGTCTCTTTTCCTTTTCTATTCTCTCGTATTTATCCCGGGGAATAGTGATGGTTAGCTTTGCGGTATTCATTTTTCACCTCACGGCTTGGTATGAGTTTAGTTATATTTTAATCTTACTATTATTGTACTAAAAAACACTTATTCTGTCAAGGGCTCGGGGTATCCGCCGGATTTAAGAACTCTCAGAGGAAACCGGTTCTTTTCCAGTCAAGATAATACTTATCCGCTTTCGTTACTGACTAAAAAAAGGGGTGGCTACCTTGCACCAGAATACGCAGAACCTGTACATGAATACGTACAGGGCCTTGTGATTATCGTCGGGTGATGTTGTGGAATATAGATTAGGCAACAAAGTCGTCTGGTAAGCAGCTACGGGAGGCTAATATAGCCATCATACACTACGGCGGTAGGGAAGAAATTTGCCTGTTTATATTCGTTAAGGAACTTACGGTAGGTATGGCAGTGTATAGTGCCAATATGCCCGATAACACCAAATAGGTATTCTACAATATTATATATGGCTATGTTCAAACGCCTCTCGCAAGACTGACTGCATCAATAGTTCGGACTGCTCCTTACACTCTGATACTTGTGTTTCTAAATCAGCAATACTTGAAGTTATTCTGTTCGCTCGTTCTTCAATGACACTTTGTTCTGCATTCGGAGCCATAGGAATCAAAGCCCGTCGAGCGTCCTTAGTCCCCAATCGAGGCATTTTCATGCCCGACACCTTAGATATGGCGTATTGAATAAAAGACTTAGCTTTCAGGGTCAGCCTCAAGTAGTGCGGAGAAAGCTCGTTAAAACAACGGATAGGAATCAGCTCGGTAGTAGCAACTCCGTCTTCTGGCGCAACAAGCACTTTGTCAAGATAGGGCCTAAGCTTTCCATATAAGACATAATTCTTATAAAATATATTCTTCTCACTTAGGGAGTTCCTGTCCTTGTAAGAAACTCTCTGTAGTAAGGCAGAAGACCCTTTTTCTATATCCTCCAAATCCAGAACCCAAGTTTCATTATTTATGCTGCGTGCTTTTTCAGTCTGTCCATAGTTTGTTACATCCCCCAGCCGACACCACGCCCACCCATCAGGCAAAGCGAATGGTTTCTCCGCATCAGTGATGGGAGGCAAGGCTTTCTCCTCGCGAAGCTTGCCCTCCTTAATGAGTCGGTTTTTCTCGACCCTGATTGTCTCGAGAAGTTTGGAAGCATGATTCTCACCGCTAATGAGTTCCAGATTCTGCTTGCGCCAATCGGCAGTGAGCTTGCCTTCGATAGCTTCCTGCAACACAGCTTGACGAAGCTGGCCGAAGAGATTCATCTGAACATCTGATTCGCTCAATAAGTCTCGATGTTCGTTGAAGATGCTATCAATCTTGTTGAGAATTTCTTCTTGTTTCCGGGCAGACGGAAGGGGTATTTCAATACTCGAAATAGCTTTCACAGACAGGGATACGTTAGCCGCGCCTTTCATTAGCGGTACAATAACTCGGTCTTTATTTTTCTGAAGGTATACGTGAAGATATCGGGCATTCAGCACCTTTTCATCTTTGGGTATAAGGGCCACCAGAATTGAACCAAGTGCAAACTTACCTTCTTGGTAGTGGACATAATTCAGAGTTTTTTTGCCGTGTCCGGTTGATGAGACCAAGGGTATGCATATTGCTTTTGCATCGAATTGATAATCGCTTGAGGTCTTGCGTTCCGCTCCCGTGGTAACCAAAGGATATTTACCGGGTAACGCTTTTGCTAATCCAGTAGAACCTTTCTCAATTGAACACACTTCTTCAATCTTAACACAGTTCAAATCAATCATGCCCAAGCTCCTTTTTCAAAACATCGAGAAGCTTATCACTCTTGCGAAATGAATCGTGGAGCATGGAGACAATCTCAGAACTCGAGTGGGAGTGCTCTTCTTCAGGCATGTGTGGATTCTTGATGTCGAGGCTATACCCGTTTGCCGCTATCGTTTCAATCGAAACCTTCCATGCCTGCTCATTCTCCTTACGCTTTTTCCACCACTTCTTGAGGCCGTCGAATTCATTCTTTTGAATAGGCTTGGTTTTATTATATGCCTTTACGCCCTCCGGCAGCTTATGTTCCCAATACCAAATCTCTTTGGTCGGCTTACCTCTCTCAAAAAAAAGAAGGTTTGTCGCAACGCTGGCATAAGGCTGGAATACAGAGTTTGGTAACCGGACGACCGTGTGCAGATTGCAGTTCTCAAGAAAATGCTGGCGTATTCGTTGCTTTACACCGTCACCCGTAAACGAGCCATCAGGTAGAACGATGCCAGCGCGGCCGCCTTCAGTCAGATATCGAATCATCAGGAGCAGAAATAAATCGGCGCTTTCTGTTGTGCGGAAGTTCTGGGGGAAGTTCGTTTCTACGCCATCCGTTACTGATGCCCCAAAGGGTGGGTTCGCAAGGATTACATCCACACGGTCTTTCTGACCTATCGATGTGTATTCACGGTTCAGGCTGTCCGTGTAATCAATATTGGGAACTTCTATGTCGTGCAGGATAAGGTTCGTGACGCTAAGCATAAAAGGTAAAGGCTTAAATTCCATCCCATGGATAGTTTTCTCAAGCTCTTTGAGGTCTTTTACGCCCTTAACATCCTGCTTCCGGATATTTTCAATTGCACTGGTCAAGAAGCCGCCCGTGCCGCATGCCGGGTCTAATACTTTCTCACCCAAGCGGGGGTTAATCATCTCCGTAATAAACTCAGTAAGAGCACGAGGCGTATAAAATTCACCATAATTACCAGCATTTTGCAGGTCTCGCAGAATCGTTTCGTAAATATCGCCGAATACGTGACGGTCCGCGGAGCTGTTGAAGTCAATCTGGTTGAGCTGGTTTATCACTTGACGAAGGACAGTGCCTTTCTTCATGTAGTTATTCGTGCCGTCAAATATCTCACGGATAATCAATGCACGCTTGCTACCGGAGCTGACATCAAGATTCTTGAGTTGAGGAATTAGCTTGTCATCGATGAATTCCTTAAGTTCATCACCAGTCATTCCTTCGTCATCAGCCGCCCAGTTACGCCACTGAAGTTTCTTGGGCATAGCCGAGACATACTTGTCGTTGAGAAGCTCAAGCTCTTTGTCTTTGTCATCCAGTATCTTGAGGCTAATCATCCATCCAAGCTGTTCAATACGCTGGGCATCACCGGATACACCCGGGTCTTTGCGCATAATGTTTTGCAAGGTCTTGATAATATTTCCGATGTTCTTCATCATCACTCCTTAAATTACTGCGTAAAGTTCATGCTCAAGTTCTTTGATGGCTCCCAGATACTTATTTCTGCCGCCAAACAGTTGCACGATTTCAGCAGGAGTTCCATACTCATTAAAGGGATTTATCCTCAGCACAGATAGATCCTCTATATTCTCGATGCCTTCATCGGCATATTTATCCAATAGTGCACTGATAATCATACGGGTCTTATCGCCGTATTTTGTAAAGTAGTTTCGCTTTTTCACACGTTCAGCCCGTTCGCGTCGGGTAAGAGGGGGTTTATCCCAAGCGATATGGCATACAAGGTCAAATACATCCAAGTCCTTTTTTACTTCGGCAACAAGATTTTCAAAAATAATCCCATGTGATTCAAACTCATCGATAATAACTTTCTTTTTTGTCGCACTATTCCACCTCGCAAGAAATTCTTCAAGAGAACGGAACTCATTCAGGATGCTCTTCTTGGTATAATCTTTCAGGGTTTCAATTATAAGTTTACCAGTAACATCAAGGTACTGAACCCTTTCATTTAAAACGGAGACATCGACGCCGTTTACATATACCTTCGGCCGTAACTCAGACTCGATCGGACCGGCTTTGATAATCTCTGGTTGTTTAGAAGGCCATACATCGCCTATACTGAACTCAACTTCTTTGCCAGTCTCGGGATCAACTATCTTTTTATCCTGCTCCGGATTTATATCCTTGTCCGTTAATTCCTCCTCACCCTTAACGACTTTGATCATAACCGGCTTGCCGTCAAATTCGGGACGAGCAAATATATCCGTTACATTACGAAAGTCCATTATCGTGAAGAAGGTTTTTCCATAGTCTTCCCTGATACGGGTGCCACGGCCAATAATCTGTTTGAACTCAGTGATAGAGTTGATATTCGAATCAAGGACGATCAGCTTACAGGTCTGAGCATCAATACCGGTCGTCATCAGTTTAGACGTAGTCGCAATTACCGGGTAACGTTCCTCAGGGTTGATAAAATTGTCCACTTGGCGTTTGCCTTCATCATCATCGCCAGTAATACGCATTACGTACTTGTAATTCTCTCGCACTAAATCAGGATTCTCTCTAGCAAGGGCTTGCCGCATCCGCTCCGCGTGTTCAATGTCAACGCAAAAAACGATTGTCTTATCGAAACGATCAGTCTTCCCAAGGTATTCGGTTATCTTATGGGCAACCAGTTGAGTTCTTTCATCAATAACAAGATTTTTGTCAAAATCTTTCGTGTTGTAGATGCGGTCTTCTACTTGATTACTATCCTTATCTTTCTTGCCGGACTCGGGACGCCATCCCTCGAGATCAGTATTAAAACCTACCCGGATGACCTTATAGGGAGCCAGGAAACCGTCTTCGATGCCTTGCTTGAGGGTGTATATGTAAATCGGTGGACCGAAGTACTCCATGTTTGACACTTCTCTGGTTTCTTTCGGGGTAGCGGTCAGGCCTATTTGTGTTGCAGAACTAAAATATTCGAGGATCTCACGCCATGCGCTGTCCGCGGCCGCGCTTCCACGATGACACTCATCGACTATGATAAGGTCGAAAAAATCACGGCTGAATTCTTTATATGCATCTTTATCCTCATTATAGTTAGTCAGCCCCTGATAGAGAGCCAAATAAATTTCGTATGCTTTATCAATCTTCTTCTTTTTGATTACCGTCATCTTGTCTTTGAAGTGCTTAAAGTCATTACGCTTGGTTTGGTCTATAAGCACATTGCGGTCCGCAAGAAAGAGTATTCTTTTTTTTCTGTCATTTTTCCAAAGACGATAGATGATCTGAAATGCCGTATAGGTCTTTCCTGTGCCAGTGGCCATGACAAGAAGAATGCGGTTCTGACCTCGCGCGATTGCCTCTACAGTGCGATTAATAGCGATTTGCTGATAATACCGAGGGGTTTTGCCTGAGCCATCAAAGAAGTAATCATAGGAAGCGATTTCTTCCTCCTCTGCCGTGGATATATGTTTGTATTTCTTATACATCTTCCAGAGTTCATCGGGAGACGGGAAGCTATCCAAGGACAATTCCTTTTCAACATCAGAAGAATATCCCGAACGGTCGTGCTGAATAAATCCGTCACCATTTGAACTGAAAGCAACAGGAACATCGAGCACCTTGGAATATTTTAATGCCTGCTGCATACCAGCGCCCACAGAGTGGTTGTTGTCTTTTGCTTCGATAACAGCTATCGGGATATTGGGTTTAAGGTAGAGGATGAAATCTGCTCGCTTGCGTTCGCCCCGGGCAGTCTTATCTCCCCGGACGAAGATGCGACCGTCCGTAAAGAAAACTTCTTCCCGAACCTGCCTTTCGACATTCCACCCAGCCTTGATGATTGCCGGTAAAATAAACTGAGTGCAAATATCTCGCTCGGAAAGTTCTTTTTTTGTGCTCATAGCTACTTTTTGCTCCTGACTTTTTCTTTCAAAAACTGTATATTTTCAAAATTTAGTGGAAACAATCGCTTGATTTCAGATTTGCAACTTGGTGTTGGTCCGGCCAGCCTGTTCGGGTAATGTTTTTTCCTTCCAAATTTTACTTCTTCCTGCATTCCAAGATCAATCTTAAAAACTAATTGCGACTGGATGGTGGAGTGGCTTCTTTGCGGCGGAATACATAGTCCAACCAAAAAGAGGGATGCCACTGCTTAAATCTGTAAGTTTTAGGTTATGGGCCTAAATGACATTTGTAGACCCGCGGCGCTCAGCACACCCATGAACGTCTTGAACTCCGGGTTCCCTTTTTTCGAAAGCGTCTTATATAGGCCCATTCGCGACAGCGATGCCCTCTTCGCCGTTTTTGAAAGCCCCTGTGCTTTAGCAACTTGAGCGAGCGCGGCAAGTATAAGTGTTTGGTCGTTCTCTTCCGCGGCCGCGTTCAAATAACGGGCGGCTTCTTTAGGATCTTTCAACGCTTCGTCCAAATAATCATCGTGGTTTCGATAGGTTCTCATATTGTCCTCCGGTAATCGCTCCAATAATCCATCGCCCTTTTCACATCCTTGCTCTGACTGCCCTTATCCCCAGCGCAAAGCAAAACGATCAACTCTTTGCCCTGAAAACCAACGTAGACTCGATATCCGGGCCCAAAATCAATCTTTAATTCAACAACTCCTTGGCCCAAACTTCGATGATCTCCCAAATTCCCTAATTCTGCTCGGGTTACACGTACCCTAATCTTAGCGGCTCCTTCACGATCCTTGAGGGAATCGACGTATTTCACATACGGCTCGCTTCCCTTTGCCGACTTATAGATGATGGATCGTTTACGCATCATATATAGTGTATACTATAGTTTACCTGTTGTCAAGTGCAAGACCCGGGTACCGGACCACTTGACCGGAAAAGAGATTCGTTTAGTATATTCATAATATGAACTTACTCTAATATGATTAAAATAGCCCTGATTCTCTTGCTTCCTTCTTTATATCCGGTTTTCTGTAGGGTTCAATAACGGTGGGGTCGGGTCCCCGGGTGATTCCGCCGGATTTAAGAACTCTCAGAGGAAACCGGTTCTTTTCCAGTCAAGATAATACTTATCCGCTTTCGTTACTGACTACGGGTGGCTCCTTTCACCGGAATCAATGGCTACCTTGAGCGGAATACGCACATAAATCTCCTTTCCCGTTAAAATCACGGGTGATAAGTGGCCGTCCCAGCCTTCGCTTCTTGCGTCAATCCGTCTGCCATTTATAGAGCATTTACCTCTGACACTATTGCTACTGCTTCTGTCTGGTTCAGTCCGGAGGTGCGTGTTACGCTTGAAACCCTCATCTCGTTCAGAAATTGAGAGCGTGTCAGACGCGCAACAGAATTCTGAGTTAAAGCCATTGCCTCCGCGCCCAAATGCTGAGCCGCGTGAGAAACTATGCAGCAAGCCATGGCCCTGGTGACGGACACATAGAAAAGTCGGCGTTGTTCTATGAGTAGTCCAGTAGCCCGCAGGGCCATGAAACTCGGCATAAGGCCCTGTTCCGCTCCTGGAATGAATACAACTTTTCCGCTTAGCCCTTTGGCCCCGTGCATGGTCAAAATCCTTATGCGTTTCTGAACAGATGCCTGGGTTTGAGGCTGTGTGTTACCAATGCGCTGGTTTACTAGATCAAGGATGGTCTGTCGATCCGATTCGCTGTCCGCCGCAAGAAATTGAAGCAGTTCTTCGAGCGTCATCTGGGCTGGAAGCAAACCAAACAGATTATTCCATGTCAACAAACTGTTTGTCGCATTGCGCCCCGAAGTGAACACCTGCGATGAAAGGAGAGTTGTAATGTCGTCGTTCCGAGTCGCCAAAGTATCGTTCATGTTCCACGAGCCCCCTGTTTGGACAATCGCCATGACACGCTGGGCCGTTGAACAGCACCTCCCGGAAAGCCAAGTTGGACAAACGGGAAGGTAAAAGAGGTCGCGGAAGTTCTGATTGTTGGAAATGCATGCATCCGCCACGGCCTTTGCGGTCACGTTCCCGACACCGGAAAGGACCTCAAGCATGTCCCGATGTGCCGGGTAGTCTTTTTCTCCGGATGAGTTGTCCCTAACAATACGAAGCAACGAGTAGACTGCTCTGATGGCTTCCTCGCTTGTAAGCGCCGCATCCCGAGGAGTGTCGTAGGGAAGGCCGAGATTTCCTAATTCCTGTGCCAGGATATTGAGTTGAACCCGACGATTAGAAATCAGGATGAGGATTTCATCCTCCCGCCCTGCCATTCCAACATTAAGCAGTTCTTGGCAGGATTGGGCAATTGCACGAGCTTCTTCCTGTGCTGTTTGAAAAGACCATACCAGCATCCGACCTTGAACTGGCGGCGTGGCAGCACCATAGAAAGACGTTAGAGTCTTTGGGAACCGGTTCAGATTATAGACAATCAATTGGCTGGCGTGGTCAAGGATCTCTGGAGCGCACCGGAAACAATCCGTCAACACATGTGTGGTAGATGCCGGATAGGCAGTCCCGAACTGAATGATACCATTTGGATCGGCATGACGGAACGAGTAGATGCTTTGATCGTCGTCCCCGGCGATAAACAAGACCGCGTTGTTTGCGCATAACAAACGTACGAATTCCTGATCGCAGGTATTAAGATCCTGAAATTCGTCAACAATCAGATGATCGATTCTTGGTAGTTGATTTGTCTGCAACGCGCCTTGTTGAAGCGCCTCAACGCACTTGAAGATTACTTCCCCCGGGAGCACGCAACAATATAGATTGGTCCGAGCGGAATGAAAGGCATTAAACCCCCGAATCTCAACAGGTGTTATTTGCGCCTGGTTCACGTATTGCGGATTCAGTGTTTGCCATTGTGTGTCGTGGGCGAGCCTGATTTCAGCAGCGCGGGAAGGAGTACATCCAAGACTGCTGGCTAATTCCCTATCATAGACATTGGTCTGTTCCCAACCGTCCAACATGATTGGTGTGCTGGGATACGAAGTTAGCAGATTGCCACGTCGCAGAATTCGAAGGGCAAGGGAATGCATCGTCGATACCCGTACCTGCGTTGTAGCGATTGCACGTGGGGGAGTGCTACAAAAGGCCCGAATACGAGCGCTCAGTTCTTTGCACGTAGCCCGTGTGAAGGAAATGACATATATATTGTCGGGAATTGCTCCGTTAGACAGCAGGTTCGCTACCCGCTTTAAGATCGTATGGGATTTTCCTGTACCCGGGCCGGCCACAAGTCTCACCTGTGGCGCACCATCTCTTGCAGCGGCCCACTGGCGCTGTTCAGCGTGTGCTTTTTGTGCGTTAGTTATTGGCATAGTCGCACCCTGTTTGTAGTTTGGTCTCGGTCCAGGCCATTGTTCTGGGTAATTTTCCTGTTTGCCAAATTTTACTTCTTACTGCGCTGCAGGGTCAACTTCCAAAGCCAAAATGCGACTGGGGGGGGGTAGGGACAACTTCAAGGAGAAGGGGGTGGCTCCTTTGCCGAAATAGGTAGCGCTTTTGCGGCGGAATATGCAAAGTTGGATAATTTCACTTCCCGCCTGATTTTTTAAAAACACTTTTCATCTGGCCAATAACTTCATTGTTTTGATCTAATTTATAAGCCCCATTGATTTCCAACCATCCTAATGGTTGTCCACTCACACCTCCTCCAATCATGCCTTTCTCGCCAAGAAAAATCCATAAAATATCGTATCCTCCCTTTTTTAAGAATTGGCACAACTTATCTTTTCTGAAAAACAAACATCGAGGCAAGTCTTTGACAAATATTGTTGGATCAAATGCCACCAAACATCCTTCCTTATCAAAGAAACGCCCGTCAGTATTTTTCTGAACCAATTTCATTTGATTGACTATCCATTTTGCGGGCAATTTTACACTAACCGTTTCATTCGTTGAACAATCTATAGATGACCCACTGCTTAAATACTGATCATCCGTGATTAAAACTTTAGCAGGAATCTTTTTATATCTCTCCCCACTTATCCACCCATCATGAATGGAATAATCTAAAAATGCAGGTGACGAAGGATACTCTCCTAAAAAAACACCGTAAAATTCGTGGGATTCTGGCATCCATCTTCCCATAAAGCTTTGTTCTTTCGCCCAATCATAAACTTTTACGGCGGCATTCTTCTTAACAAAATAACTTTTGAGCATATACCAGAGTTTTCTGGTAGGCAGACTATATTTTTCTTGTTCCGGCGGAATTTCTTCTTGCCACTCAAAAAATCCTCCTAGAATCACCCATTCGACATTTTCCTTATCGACCATTTCTATAACGGATTTTGGGTCGGGCAAATCACTTGTTGTTTTAAGCCATGTTGTGTGAGTCGCTTTCTTTCTCCAAGCATTGTAATTTGATTTGCAATTGTTCAAAATCGGAGTATTTTCATGGATTTCTTTCGGGTCTTCTCTTAATGTGCACGAAGGATCAATATCTCTGATACCTATTTGCCACGGTCCATCGTAATTAGACGAATTATCAGACCATCTATCCTTTTTGAATTGAAAATTGTCAGCAATTAACGCCAATAATTCGTAGAATGCAATCCATTGATATTTTTTTCCTATTCGTTCAGCTTTATGTGTTGAACGATCAGCGCGATAATAACCTACGTCTTTATCAAATTGACCATGCAGTTTGTTACTCCAACCCAATTGAACAACCCGATTAAAAATCCATCGCTGTGCCAAACCAGTATCAAATCCATCTAATGGGTCATTAATTTTGTTTCTTCCATTCAAATACGGTTCAATTTCCTTTTCGTAAAATTTTCTTTTCTGAGAAGACAATGACTCCTTGAAAATTTTCACATCTTCTTTTCTTCTCAATTCGTCTTTTTTCTCCTGTTCTTTCAACTTCGCCTCGCTAATATTTTGCGCTTTTTTTGAATCAAAATATTTCAGCAATATATTACTTAATTTTGCCCCTAGGAATGGGATGGCTCTGTTAAAAAGTCCTAACTGTCTTTTTGTAAGATTCGCCTTGAAAATTTCGAATTGTTTATTTTTGCTTACTTGACTGCTTCCCAGTCTTATTCCTGACCAATATCCTAATGCGGAATTGACTACGTAGTTCCCGAAATCACCAAGCGAACCAGAATCGTGCATTACCGAAGACCAGATATCAAAGTACCCGCGATCTTCTGTTTTATTTTTTAAATAGTTTTTCGGGTAATACTTTTTCCTTAAAATTTTTTCACTCGGTATTTTCTCCGGCCATTTGCTCCCGTAAGGAGGCTTGATTTTTGTTCTATCAATCTTTATCAATTTTCGTTGGATTGCCACCTCAATAACACCTCTTGCATAATCACGTATTAAAATACTAACGAAAGGTTGTCCACTTTTGAAAACATTATCATAGAACCATTGAGCCAGTTTCTTAATACTTTGTTTATCCTCACTATTTCTTAATGAACAACCATAGGCTACGGCATAAAGCCTTTCTGTTACATATGGGTCGTCTACTCCATTGAATTGATCAAGCAATTCTACAATCACTGGCAATCTATCAGTGAGAAGTCCGACAAGGGCTTTTGTTGCCTTGTCTCTTATGAATCTATTGGAAGCCGTAAGAAACCACGCAAGAGCAATAGAACACAATTTTATAGAGTCATCTTTTATATGAGTTTTATTCTGATCAGACCAACCCCATTCTATGAGTCTGTCAACCGATCCTTTTTCTCCGTACTGATAATTCAAAAAAGTAGACCACCAAGAGTCCCTTTTTGGCATTACAATTTTAGCTAAATGTTTATGCAGAAACTGAGCATTGAAAAGATGTTCTGGGACGGGAGCAACGGAAAGAAAAGCATTCAACAAATTCCTATGTCCTAACTCAGTAACTATTACATGTTTGTTTATATATTCCAGGGTTTTCTTTAAATCTTTCGCAAAAGCATTGGGCCTACGCCAAATTAAACTCTCGGTAAAAGCTTCGACTAAAACGTAGCTGTTTACATATGGAGCAACCTCAAAGAATTCTATACCCTTAAGCTGCTCCGGACACTGAATACACAGAGCTTCAATGATACCCCTATTCCAACCTTTCCCGAAAAATTTACCAATGTGTGTATTTTTTGCAAAGAATTGTTTTGGAGTTCTATGTGAAAGTCTGTATTTTTTAAAAATGAACCTTCCGATAAGATGATCGCTAAATTTTTGAAATGGAAACCGATAATCAAAACCAGCCATTTGTTTATAGTCGGCCGAATAACGGGGAACTTTTATAAGCAATAAATTTCTTTCAAGTTCCTTTAAGAAGCTCCCATATTTTATTGCGGGGTAGGCATTTTTAACTATATTGATAATTTCTTCTTCTGGGATTCTATCGTTATTCTGTTCGACCATTTTCGCGGCAATTTTTTCGATCACCTTGTCCCAAATATTCTTACCAGTACCATAGTCTATGCCAAATTGTTTGGCGATTCTTCTTGAGACGCCATTAACAAAATTTTCAAATATATATGTCGCCCCCTCGTGTCCTCTGAATATCTGCTTTTTGCCATCTTTTCCTTTTGAACGATTTTGGAATGCTTTACAGAATAGAAGCAAGAATAAAGGATTCTGAAATTCAGGCATTAAAAGCGGAATTTCTGGAAGGGGCAGAGAGAATTCTTTAAAAAACTTTGTGACAGCCTCCCATTCACGGAATTGAAAGCCGTGATGTTCTTCTTGAATAAATAACTTCCTGGTATTTTTGGTTAGAATCTCCTTCTCAAAACCAGAGCGAATACTAACCACTAAAGCAATGTGATGATAATTTTTTACCTCGTTGTACAATTTTTTCAAATTGCTTTTCCAAAAGCGTAATGGTCGTGTTTCGTTCAATGCATCAATAATCAAAAGCGATCTGGCGTTGTTTCGTTCCCCAGCTTTATCCAAAAGGTTTAATATTTTGTCCTTCGTATAATTATCATTTAACCCAAGTTGTATGGCGATTTGTTCCCATAAATCAGTTTTACCGTTAAAAAACTCACCAAAGAGAAGCACCGAAGGCAAACAGCTCGTATCTTTTAAGCGATTCTCTACAACATCACACAATAAATGAGTTTTACCGGTTCCAGCAATACCAGTTAATAATAAAAAAGGCGTATTCGATAAATTTGCCGCAACGCTATTAGAAAATTCCTCAAAATATCGCAGTTCCTTTTTTATCTCATAGAGATAGTGTATATCTGAGTCAAGCCTATCTGCTAAAGAACGGGTATTGCTTTGATTATCAGGCATTTCTTGTTTTTCAATTTTATCTTTTTCTTTTCGCAACTTATCCGAAAATTCCCAAGAAAGTTTATTGGTTTTTTTAGCTTGTATCCCAATCGTTTTCCAAGGAATAACAGTTTTATCATATTCTTTTGTTTTTTCTAAGGTCTTAAGCAGTGGAGTGATTATTCTTGAGTAATTTCCATACAGTTTTTGAATTTCTTGATTCTCATATTTTGATGAGAGACGACTAAACTCACACCTCATTTTTCCAAAGTGTATTCTAATGGAGGAATAAAAACTTTTTGTTTTGCTAATTCCATCAAAAACTTCAGAAATAGGCAGATCGATATTTAATTTTGGAGTGTATCGATTCTTAGCTCTGCCCTTTATTTGTTTTAGGTGGAATTCTAGCCATTTTTTATCTAGAAATTTCATATATTTTCTGTTGATAACTTTCTTTCAGATAAAATATTCCGCCTTTAGATTGGAACGAATCGTCGCGGTACTGATTCTTTTTCACGGTTAGCATTTAGCACGTCATCTATTTCTCTCTTTGTTGTAAGTCCGCGTGCCGCTATCTCGCTGCATAATTCTAGGATGAAGCTTGCCACGATAGGACAGTATGCGGAAACCGGGTGGGGTAGCATCGGAAGAGTCCGCGAGTGAGAATCATGCCACAGCAGGTCGCCCCTTCCAACTCCGCAACTTGCCGCGATGGCACGGTATGTCCGGTGAACGAACTTCGAGAGACTGCGGTGGTATTCAAGCTCTTGCTGAGCGGTGGCGCGTCCACGAGTTTTCTCGACGTGAGTGCGATACTTCTTATGTAATACGACCTCATTTTGATACCAGCGAGCAAGATCAGCGGTGCTCTCTTGCGTTTTTGCGCTGAAATACTTGGCTATGTCGATTGTCTCCCTGACATCTCTGCAGACTCTGATCGCCGGACGATGCTTCTTGGCCTCTAATGCCTCAACCGCATCTAAAAGAGCACACATGGCATCGGTATGCAGTAGCCAAACCGCCTTTTTCAGGGACTGATCGTCTCTGTGGAATTTCATGGCATTGCGATCAAGAATGATGCGCAATTCTTCGAGGACTCCTTTTGCCTCGCGAAAAAACTGATTTTGGGCATCATACTCGTACGGATTACGAAACGCCTCTTCCGGATCTCGTTTCCAGACGAAGCTTGGCATATCAGGGCGTCTCCTTATGGCATCCCATGGATGAATACGCATGGATAAATTGCTTTCCTCGCGGTGAATTTATATGTCTTTTGAATTTGGTGCTCTGCACTCTAAATAAAGGTGGTCCTAAAGACGGGGTAAGGTCACAGGTGAACACTACCCCCTGTCACACTCTCCATCTTCGCCTCCTTGAAAAAAGTTTGATATCAATGAGTTTAGATGAAATAGAGCGGCCCATAAATTCTATTTGGAGACTGCAAGGCATTTACTTAATACCTTATCAGAGATTGAGGCCTTACATCAGTTTCGAGATTATAGATAGGAAACACATTGCAAAAGGTGTCTGTGGCACAACGTCACTCGTTCTCGTGTAACCTAAGCCACCTATCAAATCTTTGAGAATCGAAAGGAGGCTTGGTCTGGTCCAAGATCTGTTGGTAAGCATTATTGAAAAGATGCAAGTGTAACAGTGCTGCCGAGGTCGGTTTAAGTTCACGTGTTCTTTCCGCAGTATGTGGTCGAAGAAAAGTGCCCATGTCCTGCAAATTGACTTCCGGTTGGTGCGCTTCTGAATGCGTAAGCATACGGTCAGTCGCTTTTCCTGGTTGTTGGTGATCAAGCGTTAATTGCAGTATACTCTCCCCCGGCTGTTGCCTGGAATTCACGGCGATTATCCATTCATTGCTGGATGCCAGCCGTCCAAGAACGCTTGCAGCGAATACCGCTGTTAGTAGCACAGATAAACCACGAAGAGCCATCACCCTATCCCCCGCAGCAATGTGCGCTATGAAAAAGAGCCAGGCAGCGAAAACCAAGAATGCGATGGCTGAATAATGCCACGGAGGAAACACAGCTCCTAGTATATGCATTACCGTTGCTTTGGCGAGCACAACCACCGAGGCGGTTATCAACAGAAGGATGGGAACGACTATTTCCGAAAAGTGAAGGATCTTGGGAATTGTCAGGTTCACGAGGGCTTCAGAAAACGCACTCAAGATTAGACCTACGCCGATCAATTTGATGATAAACTCGGGCAAGTGATATCCGACGTTTAAAAACTGTTGGACAACTGCAATAATTGAAGCAGATACCATAAGAACAAATAGGGACAAACCAAATACTGTTCGCAATGGGATGCCTGGTTCACCGTGGGCCTTTCCTCCACGAATTGCCTCTGCAATTTCAACCCCGTGACCAACAAACATGAAAGGCGAAAGCAGTATATTGTTCACGGCGAACTTCAAACATGTTATAGCTGAAGCGATGAAAATACGAAAACCTCGTTGCGGTAGCCTTAGGCGCGACTCCAGTCTGCCGATCGCATCGAAAAGCGCTTGCTTGGCTTGCTCTGTTGCCATTGTTTGCACCAATAAGGAATCTGGTCGGTACAACTGGCTTACCAGTCGTTGTGCGAATTCCAGATCCCCGGGCTCTGAAACAGTCTCGACGTGCCTCGTGACAACATTCAGCAGTGGAGGAATTAATTCGTCAACGATCCGCTTCCATGACTCGATCAGAAGTTCTTCTGCAGGTACGAGTAAATTGCATCCAATGAATCGAGCCCAGTATAGAGATGGAATCAAGTCGCGTGGGACCGGAATTCGACTTTGTTGATCAACATGCGTCTTTCTTCGGCTTTCAAATACATTTCTACTGACTACACACGCCGTGCCCCCCCTCTTATTGAAGACGACAGATCGTGTATCATAAGCTTCGTTGGCCAGTTTCGAAATGGCCGCATCAAGCAGTATCACGAGTGTGGAAACCTTTACGCTGCACTCCCGGCTCCGTTCTCTCAATGCAATTAGCCAACCCAGCGAATTCTGACCGATCTCTGCTGCCCGGCGTTCGAGGAGAGTCTTTGGGTTGCCTATGCGTTGCGCCAGATTGAGAGCAAGAACATCCGCGCCGGAGGCTTGCCCAGCATCCAAGAGGGTTGCTACGGCAACATCTTCGGGCGTTTTAGTTTTAACAATGATCGAATCTGCTGCACGCCGAGGTTCACCATTATGACATGAGAATAACAGCCATTCATCAAGATCATCGACCGGATGCGCTTTCAAGTAATCAAGCAGTCGTGGTAGGCTCCGCCACCTGCTGGAAATTTCAATCGTGTCATCTGTAGTGGTTACAGGGAATCGACTGCGAAATAGCGTTATGAAACGCGTGGGTGGAAGTGACCATGATTGTCTCACTTCGGTTTCGGAAAGATCCTCAATATGGCGAAAACCAAGCTGGCGGCTAAGGGAGTCACCTTGTTCGGCCAACTCAATTACCAACATCTTATCGATGAAAGGTCCGGGGATCAAACCCCGCAAATTGCCCAAGTCCCAAAAGATCTCGTTGGGTTGTCCGACCATGCCGTTGTCGGTTATGAAGCTGGTATGCCTGAGCCGAGAAATCAGCGAACCGTCTGTTTGTCGATTCCAGCATGACCTGTAGCGGAGGAACAATTGAAAGAGTGCTCGTTGCTCTGGAATCCTCAATGGTTCATCATGTCCAAGCCGCTTTTGAAGGGCGATTACGAAGGTACGGATGTTGTGAGGAGATTCCGTTGTTTCCTCCAATAATCGCTGAATATGGTGGAGTTTACTCCCCCGGAAGTTGCCGAGTGACACCTGGTTGTCTAGGATCATGACTGATTTCGCACTCGCGAACAAGGGACGAATGTCCGGCCTCCAAGAAACGCTCCATATTGCACCTGGGAACATCTCGCAGAAGACATCGCACACGAATCGAACGCCCTTGGAAGAGTCTCCGGGCATCTCACATGCCTCGTAAAGCGTTGCCAACATTGCCTTGTCCACATCCTGCGTACGTCTGTAGAAAGTTACTATGTCAAGGGAAGTAACACAACTAGACTTGATCCGCGTGAATTGTGTGAAATCTTTCGGCAAAGTCAATAGGTTGTCTTGTTCTTTTATGTTCTCACTGAGATAGGGATTCTGCATGGGTGATGCCAACTCAATCACTCGGCGCCCCCCAAAGACAGAAATGCGGGTTTCGCTGATGAGATTATAAAAACTTCTACGGGTCTTTCTGGGGAGGCTTTCTCCAGCTTTCAGCAACCGCGTCAGTCCATCACGAACGAGCGAATCATCAGTCGCGTTACCATAGAAATTGACGATCTCCGAAACTGTGTACGGCTGACATTCGAAGAACCGCCCCAACACACTGAACTCGTGTGAATCTCTGTCAATCGCCACGAAGGTAGTACTACCCAAGAACTCTGGTGCGATAGTAGATGCACTTCCCAATGACGTGCCGTCAAACATAACTTCATCCAGCCTGATTTTTCTGACAGAGATAGGGTGCCCACATATGTAGACCGGCATGTTCTTGCTTCGTAAAATTGCAGAAACTTCGTTGCCCAACATAGACCAGCTGTTTCTGCCGCTGGTTTGCGGAAGAGAAAAGAGATTGAGATGATCGTTGTTTTCCGTGACTGAGTTTTCAATTATTCCTGCTATGCTTTCTACGTAGGCGTCGAAAAAGGCTTTAGTCGATGGTTTCATTCGTATTCGTGCGGATGGCATCCGCCTTCGGTGATCAAATGGGAAATCACCAGAAGTAAATATGAAGAAGGGCACAGATTCGGAGCCAGCCAATGGGAACACCCGAAAAAAGCGCGCCGTATCAGGCAATTGGCTGGATAACCGGTAGAGGTGTATAAAACTGTAATCATTTACAATGTGCTCGGCTCTGACGTAGACTTCTTCACCTCTTTGATCTTCACTCTCGAACCTTACTATCGTTTGATGGGAACCAGATTTGTTGATAGCAAGCCGGCTTGAACTAATAACGCCAGCCTTGTTGAGGTGTACCTCCAATAGTACTTTCGAAATGTGATCGAGGAATGGAATCCCCAGACGCCAGATTAAACTACTTGGTTCATTCAAAAGTGCATGCAGATCTTCGAGGTCCTTTGTGTAATCGGCGCCTGCTCCAGCTTTGAACACAAATAGCGTTTTTCGCTCTCCTGTTTGAATGGGAAGTTCAGATACAACCTTTTGTTGTTTAGTCCAATTGACGCAGATCTCGTACGTATTCTCTTTTCCCGGGGCGACAACTGTGGCTTCCGTAGCATAATGAAAAGCGGAAAGCGACCCTACACCAAGACGTCCCACCATGCCTGAATGTTCATCTTTGTCCGAATTACCTGGAATAAATACGCTTTCCACGTTGGAGGGGTTCCAGATGCCCAAGTTATGGCAGAACGAAAACTCACTTGGTGTAAAGGTTGCTTTGAACTCCCCCTGCAAGTCACAGGCAAGGGCCGAATCGTGAGCATTTTGGAGATATTCGCAGAGGACGACGACAATGTCTTCTACATCGTGCTCTACAATGTCCTTGCCAAGTTTCCACACAATTCGTAGTAATTCATCTGAGGCAAACTGGTTAATCTGCTTTACGTCCATATTTGCGCTTTTTGGTGAACGAAATATTCCCAATAGTAGTGAACCGCTATCCTCAGACAAACAGATCAGAATAACCTAGTGCAGTGCGTCCAACGCTTCTTCACATTTGAATCCTTTGACCAGAGCGTCTAACTCGGCGTTCCACCGATGAGAAAGTCAAATGTAAAGGAGGGACATATGACTCACTACAATAGCTGGCCCAGGTCTTTCAGGAAACTTAAAAACAATTTTTCGTTTTCTGAATCATGACGATAACCAAAACTCCAACAAATTTCTTTCAATTTTTCAATATAATAATCTTGCAGTCTCTTGCCATCATTCAACAACGTTGTATTTAATTCCAGTTTCCAACTATATGTCGATAATAACCCATTTCTAGGCTCACTACCAGAATAATATCCGTTGGGTATTATGGGTTTTAATGTTATACCCTGAACATCTTTCAATAGGAGGCTCCCGGATAGTTCACCTTGGTAACCAAGTGCACGATATAAATCATCAGCGGTTTTGAGAACCGTAAACAGTAATATTGCAATTTTAGCTATCCAAATTCTTTTTTCTCCCCCTGCAACAGCGTCCAATACATCAACAATACGATAAATCAAGCCAGTGGCATAAAATTGGCTGCAGTCTAACAAACCAGTGCATTCGTTCCAATAAAAATTTAACAGGCCTTCAGGAATAGATTCCATGCTTAACGGAGGGAAATCTTCCGGTCGGCGTCTTTTTTCTGTATGTATGGATTCTAAGAGGGGCCTAAGTTTTTGCGGAGTTATAAATGCCCTGGCAGGATAAAATGGTTGGATATGGATCATACACAGAGAAACCTCTGTGCCTAATATTTTTGGATAAATTTTGTAATCTCTTTTTGGAGGCTCTTGTTTTGATACCTGCTTATTTTCCTCTGCAATTAACGCCAACCTTTCTTTTTCAGTCCTCTGTAGGGCTGATCGATAAACTTCATTCGCCCTTTTAACCATATTCGTTCTTAATGTGTCGGCTTTCTCTCTTTTTGAAAATAAAAGTTCTGTTGCGTCCGGAGACGCTATATCTATTGGGGCACTGATACTTCCGGTCCTCACCCAGATAGTAGCGTCATTTTGTACATAATAAGGAGTCTTGCCGCCTTCAAAAATACGGATCAACACAAATACTCTTCCATTTTTTACATTTGTGGTCCAGACATTAAATGACGGAAGTGGTTCAACGTTGGCTGCATTTTGAAAAATTTTTTCTTCTATTTTCCCCCCATCTTCAACACCGTCCGAAGATTTGGGAATTCCCTTTTCTTTATCTTCGTCTACACCTATTATAATTACCCCACCGCGAGTATTTGAAAATGCGGCAAAATGTTTCGGCAAACTTTTTGTTGGCATTTCCCTCTTGTAATCCAACTGAAGTCCTTCTCTACAACCTTGTTTACAAAATTCTACGATATCATCAAAATTAAAACTATTAATTGGTTTATTTAATATATCCATTTTATATTTTGGTTAATAACATATCGCGTCAGAAAATAGCCATTTACCTGCGCGTAGAGCTCTTAGAATTTCAAGTTAGACGTTGACATTGAATGCGATTCTCAAGGTGAATTACTCAATACAAAGTCGTATCATGTACCAAACATTTAAGCTAAACTAACTCCAGTGTGAGGTTCGTTTTGAGTGAATTGTTAGGCGAAAATGTTCCTGCCGAATATTTCATCAAATTTCCCCTGCACCTCTAGTACTTTGTTTATGATCTCTCCTTGAAGATCCCTGCAATAAATTGATCGAAAATTAAACTCTTCACCCAATTTTCCAAATGTTATTTTCAATTCTTCTATCTTTTTTGCCGACGGGAAATCTGGCAAATCTGTTAAATCTGTCATTTTTAAATACCTGTGGGCCGTAAAAAAAGACATTAACACACCGAACGCTTGGTATTTCTTGTACAACTCCCAAAACTGAGCTTGCCCTGATTTTGACAATTGGCCAACTTTAGTGTTTCTCGGAGTGTTTAAAGGCTCCTCATATTGAACAAGTGAGTTAGCAATATCACCGATTTTTGGTATAAAAAATTTCTCCCACCATATATTAAGATATTTTTCTTGAAATTCCGCGTATGTCATCCCTCTAATGACGGTATTCCTCATGTATTCAATGGCACCAGTTTGAAATGCATTTTTTGAAACTATGAACCCAACATTTGCACCAACTTCGTTCATTACCGCGGAAAATGAATGAACTACCATTTTGGGAATAGTCGAATTCCAGTTTTTGCACTCGACAACGTATTTAATTTTGTCGATACTGCTCGTATCTACAGCGTAAACATCTAGTTCCACGCTACCGCGAGGCGTCTGTATTGTTACAGACTCAGAGGCCACTAAACCTATTTCGTTAAATATCCTACATACACCCGATTGAAGAGCGCGCCACTCTTTTGGTTCTGGATCTTCAATATAATTCATCAATGTCCTTTTGTTTAATCACAAATACCTTGGTCGTCCGAGCAAGCTAGTGATATGAACTCGACCATCGAGACGATGCGCCTTGCATGCCTGCACTACTTGTTCTCTTTCTTCAACCTTAAGTGATGGCCCAACATGTACTTCCTCGATTAGCTCAGTCAGATTGGCCTGGACAAATATGCCATGTTCGGGTACTCGAACTCCGAATTCTTCGGCCACCCTGACAGAAATGGCACACCTGAACTCTCGTTCCAAAGAAAAAGCGTTGTGCTTGAAGTAGAATCTTTCCAACATACCCACGTTCAGACGTTCCTGCATAAGATCCACATATCTGACATTACCTCCCCAAAGATTCTCTGTTCCATAATTCGGTTTGATTCTGTAAGGAGTCAACGAATGATCTATTTTCGCTGGTGTTGAAACTATGGCCACACCTTTGCCTCGACCAGAATAGAGTTGCCACATTGCAGCGCTCTCATGATCCTCAATGTGCCAGCAACTGATTTTAGTGAGACGTTTGAGTTCTGCAAAGGCCTTCTCGTCGGAATCCATTTTCGAGTATCGGGGATCAACAGGAAAGTCAAATGGTTGAATAGCAACGGCTCCTTCGAACGAATCGTCAAATTGATTTGCGGAAGCGAAATGGAAATTACTGGTTTCTAACATTTCAAGAAATCGGCCTAATCGCATATAACGCCATATTTTCTGGTCTGGCTGGTAGTTTATACCGTCACCTGAACGCATAGTCTATCCCTGTGATATAATGATTAATAGACGGAAGTGTGTTTTTCGCAAAATTGCAGCGTTTTAACTACATTATACTGTAGAATTATACGCTGCGCAACTGGATAGGGATATGGTGTCTATAAGGTTAATACTTGGTGTCCAAATAGTGTCCATTCAGGGGTAAAAACGGGTAATATCGGGTATAATCAGGTAAAGAAGGAAACGGATTGAAACCGTTGATACGATTAGTTTTTGGCGGTTTTGCTGGGCTTGCGACGGGTACGAGTTTTCCCACTCATAATCCGTTGGTCGCAGGTTCGATCCCTGCTGGGCCCACCGAGATTGTCATTGCGAGGAGCGACAGCGACGTGGCAATCTCAAACCTTAAAAACGGGATTGCCGCGCAAACTACGCTCGCAATGATATTATGAAAGGACTACCTCCAGAGTTCTGATTAATGTTACAATCAGTCCCAAAATACAAGGAGGCAGCCCTATGGAACAAGGATACCATATCGGTATTGATTTGCA
>Ga0172380_10001034_pt1 | contig 49587 bp, 56 predicted proteins | sample Leawe162metaG_FD_119747 | JGI IMG/M metagenome (GOLD analysis project Ga0172380, IMG submission 119747) | Leachate microbial communities from a municipal landfill in Southern Ontario, Canada - Leachate well 162 metaG | ecosystem: Engineered > Solid waste > Landfill > Unclassified | place... | reverse complement strand
TGGCACGACCAACAACATCATCCCCGAGGACGCGCGGCTGAAGGGCACGCTGCGGACCCTGTCGGAGCGGGCGCGCGAGACGGCCCACGCCGGCATCCGCCGCGTCGCCGAGCATGTCGCCGCCGCCCATGGCTGCACGGCCGAGGTGGAGATCATCCGCGGCTTCCCGGTGACTGTCTGCTCGGGCCGCGAGGTCGACCTGGCCGAGCGGACCGCCAAGGCCCTCTATGGCGAGGGCGCCTGGATGACCATGCCCAACCCGATGATGGGCGCCGAGGACTTCTCCTATGTGCTACAGAAGGTCCCGGGGCTGATGGCCTTCCTCGGCGCGGCCCCGACCGGCGTCGGCGGCGACTATCACAGCTGCTGCGCGCTGCATTCCAACAAGATGACGCTGGACGAACAGGTCATGGCCCGTGGCATCGCCATGCACTGCGCCTATGCCGAGGCCGTGCTGGCCGGGGCGCTCGGCGACTAACCGCATACGCGGGGACATGTACCGTCTTCGGTACGTGTCCCCTGCCGCTTTCAAAGCTGATGGGGACACGCACTGAAGTGCATGTCCCCGGCGGGCCGCTAACCGCCCGAGTGCTGTTTCGCGAGCGTGTCCTGCACGGTGATGATCGCCGGGCCCAGGATCATCACGAACAGCACCGGCAGGAAGAACAGGATCATCGGCACGGTCAGCTTGGCCGGCAGGGCGGCGGCCGTCTTCTCGGCGGCCGACAGGCGCAGCTCGCGGTTTTCCTTGGCCATCACCCGCAGGGCCGCGCCGAGCGGCGTGCCGTAGCGTTCGGCCTGGATCATCGCCGTGGCCACGGCCTTGATGCCCGGGTGGTTGGTCCGCTTGGCCAGGCCTTCGTAAGCCTGGCGGCGCTCGGGCAGGTAGCTGAGCTCGGCGCTGACCAGGGTCAGTTCCTCGGCCAATTCGATCGAGGTGCCGCCGATCTCCTGGCTGACCTTTTGGATCGCCGCCTCGATCGACATGCCGCTTTCGACGCAGATCAGCAGCAGGTCGAGGGAGTCGGGGAAGGCCGCCACGATCGACTCCCGGCGCTTCTGGGCCACGTTGCTGATGTAGACGTTGGGCGCGTAGTAGCCGAGCAGCAGGGCCGCCACGCAGATGGTGAAGCGGCTCATCGTCGGCAGGCCGAAATCGTTGACCACGAACAGGTAGAAGGCCGCCGTCATGGCGAACACGAACGGCATCAGGAAGCGGAAGAAATAGAAGGCGCTGATCGGCCGGGGACCGCGGAAGCCGGCCTGGGCCATCTTTTCGGCGACCTTGGGATCTTCGAGCAGCCGCGACAGCTGCAGCCGATCGACGACCTTCTTGTACAGCCCCTCGTCGGTCTGCCGCAGGCTGCTGCCCGAGGCGCGCTTGGCTATCTCCTCGCGGGACCGGCGGCGCAGCTCCTCGCGGCGATTGGACACCGACTTGAGTCGGCCTTCGAGGCTCGAGGTGAACAGCATCGGCCGCACCAGCGTGACGATGGTGGCGAAGGCCACGATCGCGACGAAGGCCGTCAGCACATTGTCCGGGTCGGTCAGGAGCTGGACGAGATCCATCGGTCCGCCCTCAGAACTTGAAGTTGATCATCTTGCGCATCACGAAGATGCCGAGACTCATCCAGATCACCGCGCCCATCAGCATCAGGTGGCCGCGCGGGTCGGTGAACAGCGGGGCCATGTATTTCGGCGAGGTGATCGAGATCAGGGTCACGACCCCGGGCGGCAGGCTGCCGATGATGAAGGACGAGGCGATCGCCTCCGACGACAGCGCCTTGATCTTCTCGCGCATCAGCTTGCGGCCGCGCAGCACGACCGACAGGTTGTTCAGCGCCTCGGCCAGGTTGCCGCCGGTCTTCTGCTGGATGGCCAGAACGATGGCGAAGAAGCGCAGCTCGTTGGTCGGCATGCGCTCGTACATCTTCTCCAGCGCCTGATCCATCGCCAGGCCCATGGCGACGTTCTCGACCAGGCGGCGGAACTCGCCGGCCAGGGGCTCGGGACTTTCCTTGCCGATGATCTTCAGGCAGTCGTGGACAGGCAGGCCGGACTTGATGCCGCGCACGATGATGTCGATGGCGTCGGAGAAGGCCTCGGTGAACTTCTTCATCCGGCCCTTGGCGATGAAGCCCACGACCCAGCGCGGCAGGCCCAGTCCGGCCGCGAACGCCAGCCCCAGCGCGATCAGCGGCGATCTGCCGAACGGCAGGGAGAGGGCGCCGATGACCAGACCGAACACGGCGCTGGCGATCCAGAACTGCTTCTCGGTGAAGGTCAGGCCGGCCTGCTGCAGGCGCGCGGCGATCGACAGCGTGGCCTTCTTCTGCCGCCGGTCCTGGTCCTTGAGGGTCTTGAGGATGGCCTTGCGGCGGGCCTCGGGCGAGTTGGCCGGGGTGCGGCCGCCGCGCACCCGGGACTCGCCCGATCCGCCGCTGACCAGGGCCTGGGCTCGCTTGGTCGCCCGCGTGCTCTCGGAATCGCCGCCGGCGAACGCGAAGCCGAGGCCGGCGATGGTGATGAAGGCCAGGACGGCGACGATGATTGTCAACATCGCCTACTCCGCCGCGTCGAGGGCTTCCGCCAGCTCGCGCTCGAGCCCGTAGTAGCGGGCGCGATCCCAGAAGCGGGGGCGGGCGATGCCGGTGGAGCGGAACTTGCCCAACACCCGGCCATTGTCGTCCTCGCCGGTCATCTCGTAGACGAACAGGTCCTGGGTGACGATGACCTCGCCCTCGAGACCGACCACCTCGGTGATGTGGGTGATGCGGCGGCTGCCGTCGCGCAGGCGGGCGGCCTGGATGATCACATCGACCGAGCCGGTGATCATCTCGCGGATGGTCTTCGAGGGCAGGCCATAGCCGCCCATGGTGATCATCGACTCCATCCGGCTGATGGCCTCGCGCGGGCTGTTGGCGTGCAGGGTGCCCATCGAGCCGTCGTGGCCGGTGTTCATCGCCTGCAGCAGGTCGAACGCCTCGGGCCCGCGCACCTCGCCGACGATGATCCGCTCGGGCCGCATCCGCAGGCAGTTCTTCACCAGGTCGCGCATGGTGATCATGCCCTGGCCCTCGAGATTGGGCGGGCGGGTTTCCAGCCGCACCACATGCGGCTGCTGCAGCTGCAGTTCGGCCGCGTCCTCGCAGGTGATCACCCGTTCGGTCGGATCGATGAAGGCGGTCATGGTGTTGAGCAGGGTGGTCTTGCCCGAACCGGTGCCGCCGGAGATGACGATGTTGCAGCGGCAGGCGCCGATCACGCCCAGGACCCGCGCGCCTTCCGGACTGATGGAGTTGAAATCCACCAGGTCCTTCATCGTCAGCTTGTCTTTCTTGAACTTCCGGATGGTCAGGGTCGGGCCATCCAGCGCCAGCGGCGGCGCGATGACGTTGACCCGGGAACCGTCGGGAAGGCGGGCGTCGCAGATCGGGCTCGACTCATCGACCCGCCGGCCGACCTGGCTGACGATCCGCTGGCAGATGTTCATCAGCTGGGCGTTGTCGCGGAACCGGACGTTGGTCAGCTGGACCTTGCCGCCGACCTCGATGAACACCCGGTTGGCCCCGTTGACCATCACGTCGGAGATGTCATCGCGCGAAAGAAGGGGCTCCAGCGGTCCATAGCCCAGGACGTCGTTGATGATGTCCTGAACCAGATGCTCGGTCTCGGCGACCGACATCTGCACGTTCTTGATCGCCACCAGCTCGGCGACGATGTCCTTGATCTCCTCGGCCGCCGACTTCTGGTCCAGCTGGGCCAGCTGGCTCAGGTCGATGGTGTTGAGCAGGGCGTTGAAGATCGTCGTCTTGGTGGCGTGGTAGTAGTCGCTCTGTTCACGGACGATTTGCGTCGTCGGGCTCTGGGCCGAGCGTAGCTGGTCCAGGCCCTTCATCGGCTTCGGGGCGGTCCGCTGGGGTCCGGGGGCGGTCCTGTGGTTGGTCGGCGCGTCGGGCCGGCCGGACTCGGCGCTGGCCGGGGCGGCGGCGGGCTGCGGCCGAGTCGCCAGCGGCGCGCCGTCGGGCGCGGGCGGGGGCGCCCTCCGTTCCGGAGCCGTACTGCCATCGGACCGTTTGCCGAACACGCTGGACTACTTCTTTCTGAACAGGCCGCCGAATAGCGACGATTTCTGGGGTGGCGGCGGCTCGCGGCGGGCGATCAGCCGCGCCAGCTGGTCGATGCCTTCCGCGGCCTTGGACTTCGGCGCGACCTCGCCCAGCATCTGGCCGTGGTTGGCCGCCAGGCCGAAGGCCTTGGGCTCGAACGGCAGGACCAGCGAAGGCGCGAGGCCGAGCGCCTCGCCGAAATCCTTCGCCGGGATCTCGGGTCGGCCGGGCACGCCGACCTGGTTGAGCACCAGCCGGGGCGGGGCGTCGTTGGGCCGCGCCTGCCGCACCAGGTCGATCATGTTCTTGGCGTTGCGCAGCGAGGCGAGGTCCGGCGAGGCGACGATGATCAGCTCGTCCGAGCCGATCAGCATCTTGCGCTCCCAGCGGCTCCAGGCATGCGGCAGATCCAGCACGACGAAGGGCGCGGCCGCCCGGATCTTCTGGGCCACCTCCTCGAAGGCGTCCGGATTGATCTCGAAGTCCTGCTCCAGCGTCGCCGGCGCGGCGAACAGGGACAGCCGGTCGGTGACGCGGGCCATCATCCGGTCCATCAGCACCGGGTCGAGCCGCTCGGGCTGGCCCAGCGCGTCGGCGATGCCCTGCAGCGGGTCCTGGTTGAAGTCGAGCCCGGCGGTGCCGAACGGCAGGTCGAAGTCAGCCAGCACCGTGCCGGCCTGCATCCGCTCGGCCAGCGACCAGGCCAGGTTGTGGGCGATGGTCGAGGCGCCCACGCCGCCCCGGGCGCCGACCACGGCGATCTGCCGGCCGACGAACGGCGCGGCCGGATCGGCGTAGAGGCTGGTGATCGAGCGGATGATCTGCAGCGGGCTCAGCGGCGGCACCAGATACTCGCTGACGCCGCGCCGCATCAGCTCGCGATAGAGGGCGATGTCATTGGCCGAGCCGATGGTCATGACCTTGGTGCCGGGGTCGCAGACCTCGGCCAGCCGATCGAGCTGGGCCAGCAGCTCCGGCGCCGGGTCGAGACTTTCGACGATCACCAGCGAGGGCGTGGGCTGGTTCTGGTACTGCTCGACGGCCGCCTGGATCCCGCCCGGCAGGATGGTGGTGGCCGCGCGCGCCATGCGGCGATCGGCGGCGGCCTGTTCGATCAGCTCGGCCGTGTCGGGCCGGGCGCAGAAGACATGGATGGAGATGCGCGGCACGCTGACGTCGCCCAGCGCGTCGCCGCCGGCCGTCATGTCGGGCGCGGAACCGCCGCCCGACCTGCGGGCTTCCGCCGGCGCGGGCTGGGCGGCCTGGAGTTCAACGAACGGATCGTCCTTCGCGCCCTGTCGGGCCGCCGGAAAGTCGGCGAACGGATCAGCCGGCTCGCCGTGGGCTGACGGTCCGGAGGGGCCCTCGCGCCAAGCATCGCCCGTTGACGGCGAGAAGTCGTCGTCGGCGTCGAAGCCCAGGTCGAACGGGTCTTGATCTGCGGATTCTGGCGACATGGGTTATTGCACCGCCGTCGAAACTGCGCCGGAGGCCTGCTCGTCCTTGGCCGTGGAAGTCACCTCGCCCGTGCGGTACTTGGCCAGAACCGCGGTGCGGCGGGCGGTGTCGGCCGGATCCATCGGCCGCGCGCCCAGCAGGTCGCCGGGGTTGGCCACCTGGGCGGCGATGTTGGCGGTGACCGCGCAGCCGAGATTGCCATAGGGCTGGTTGGAGGCGGTGCTGGTCGCGGCGCTCCAGGCCCCGCAGCGCGGGGCGATGGCCACATAGCGCTGGAAGCCGACGATGATCGGCGCATCCGTCGCGCCGGCGGGGTCGTAGCCGACCAGGCGGACCATGTCCGGCCGGGCGCCCTGGCCGACCAGGAAGGCGCGGGCGTCGGCCCCGACGCGGTAGGCGCCGGGCCCCTGGGCGCCGGTCGGCGCGGCCACGGTGATCACCCCGCCCTCGGCCAGGGTCCAGCGCGCCTGGAAGTCGGCGAGGGCGCGGGCCTGGGTTCCGGAAAGCCCGGTCGGATGAGGCGCGAGCCGGATCTCGTCCGGCTGGGCGACGATCTGGACCTGGGAAGACCAGGTGTCGAGGGCGTTGGGCGCGGTCGGTCCGGCGACGGGGGCGGGCCCCGAGGCGCAGGCGGCCAGAACCAGGGTGGCGAAAAGCGGCGTCAGGCGGAGGGTGGAAATCGTCATGGCGCTACTCGATCACGTAACCGATGGGACCCTGGTAGGTACGCCCTGCATTGGCCCCCGGCGGGGCCCCGACAACCTTGTTCAGCTTGCCGAACAGCAGGGTCTCCGCGTCGCTGGCGAACTGCAGGCCATCGGCCGGAGTCTGGAACGCGCCCGGATTGTTCGGATCGACGATGTAGGCGGTGACGATGACCACCATTTCGGTGTCGCCCGACAGGAAGTCGCGGGAGCGGAACAGCGAGCCGATGATCGGCACCGACCCCACGCCGGGCAGGGCGTCGAGATTCTCGCGCGTGGTCTGCTGGATCAGGCCGGCGATCATCATCGACCCGCCCGACGGCAGTTCGATCGACGTCTCGGCCCGACGCACGGTCAGGGCGGGAATGGTCAGGCTGGTGCCGGAGGTCGAACCGCCGAGGGTGAAGGCGCCCTGGGTCGTCAGCTCGGAGATCTCGGTGGAAATCTTCAACGAGATGCGACCGCCCGACAGCACCACGGGGGTAAAGGCCAGGCCCACGCCGAACGGCTTGTATTCGACCGTGACCGAGCCGTTGCTGGAGTCCTGGTTGACCGGCACGGGGTATTCACCGCCGGCCAGGAACTTGGCCGCCTCGCCGGACACCGCCGTCAGGTTCGGCTCGGCCAGGGTGCGCACCAGGCCGACCCGCTCGAACGCGCGGATCGAGCCGGTCAGGCTGTCGCCGTTGGGGCCGGTGTAGGTCCCGCCGATCGTGCCGCCGCCGGGCAGGGTCCCGTTGATGCTGAAGTTGGCCGTCTGGCCCAGGGTGATGCTGCCCGTGCCCTGCTGCAGCACGGCGTTGAGGTTGACGCCCAGCTGCTTGATGACGCTGCGCTGGACCTCGACGACGCGCACGCGGAGCATCACCTGGTCCTTGCCGGCGATGCTCAGCATGTTCAGCACCTGCTCGGGCCTGGCCACGTAGCGCAGGGCGATCTGGCCGGCCTTGTCGGCGTCGCTGGCGTTGGCGACCATGCCGGTCAGGATCACCGCCTCGCCCAGCGGCTCGACCTGCACGCGAGCGCCGGGCAGGATCCGGTTGATGGTCTCGGCCAGGGCCCCGAAGTCGGCGTCGACGCGGATGTTCAGCGACAGGATCCGGCGGCCGGCGGCGTCGAACAGGATGGCGTCGGTCTGGCCCGACGTCATGCCCAGCACATAGATCTGGCGCGGCGAGCGCAGCACGGCGTCGGCCACGGCCGGGTTGGTGATCAGGATGTCGCGCACATCGACCGGCAGCTCGATCACCGCCGACTTGCCGCGCGGCAGGGCCAGGTCGCGCGTGGCCCCGCCCGCGCCGAGATCGACCCGGACGGTGGCCGGGCCGCCCACGAGCGACTGGGACTGGATCGGGAATTCCTGGGCCGAAACGGCCGGCGCCGCGACCTGGACCAGGGCCGCGGCGATCAGAGCGGCCGCGGCGGCGCGCGGCGGGCGGAACTTGTTCATCGCGACACCGTCACTTCACTGGCCTGGCCGGCCCGATAGACCCGCACGACGCGGCTCGGGCCGCTGGGGCTGGATGCGCTGCTTCCGGCGGGCGCTCCGGCGTCGGTGTAGGCGCGCAGGGCGAGCACCAGGGAGCCGCCCTTCCTGGCCTCGGCCTGGGCGTCGGCGAGAACTTCGGAGTCGGCGGCGGCCACCTCGAGCGTGGCGACCGCGCCGACGATGGTCTTGGCGTCCTTGGCCGGCTCGGAAATCTGGTCGATGGCCAGGACCCGCAGGTTGCGCAGGACGGTCTGGGTGGTGACGCCATTGTCGCCCGCGTCGCGGCTGAGCAGGATATCGACCCGGTCGCCCGGCATGATGAAGCCGCCGGCGGCGCTATCGACGCTGACCGGCACGGCCATGGCGCGCATGCCCGGGGTCAGGACGACGGAGAGGAAGTTGCCCTCGCCGGCGCGGACGAGCTTGCGGGCGATGATCGGCTCGCCCTGCAGCAGGGGTTCGCGGACCACCGCGCCGACCATCGACTGGACCGCCGCGCCGCCGAACAGGGCGCCGGCCGCCTCGGCGGCCTTCTTCGCCGCCCCGGCCGCGCCGGCCGGTTGCACCCGCGGCGCGGCGCCGTCGGTGATGAAGGCGGTGTTGACGTTGGCGGCGGGCCAGTCCTGCCAGGTCATGTCGGCGGCGGCCAGGCGCGTGCCCACGGCCAGGTCGTGCTGAGCCACCAGCACCTTGACGGTCGGGGCGCCCGCGGGCGCCGGCGCGACCATCTCGCTGGTCGTCGCCGCCGGTTTTTTGGGCGCGAACGCGCCACGCACGACAAACGCCAGCGCGATGGCGGCGATTGCGGCGATCACCAGGATGAACAGGCGGACGGCGCTCATGAAACTCGGGCAGCCCCGGAAGGGGTGAAACTATGTCGAGCCCGGCCAGTCTGGCCCGGGCAAACGGGCGATTCGTCACCGGCCCTTCTGGCGGTGGCCCACCATCGGTCCGCATGGTTAACGCCGGCCTAAGCCGCGCCTATCAAAGGCCGCGGAAAAGGGTCGTCAGCAGGCTCTCCGGAAAGGCCGCCAGGGCCCCGAAGGCGATCGCGATGCCGTAGGGTACATTCTCGCCGGGCGTCGCCAGGCGGCCGAACCAGCCGGGTCCCCGCGCCGCGATCGGCCGCAGCCACACCGAGCGCAGGGCCAGCAGGCCTACCGCCAGCGCGCCGCCGGCCAGGGCCGTCACCAGCAGATAGGGCAGCAGACCGCCCAGGCCCATCCACAGGCCGGCCGCCGCGAACAGCTTGGCGTCGCCGCCGCCGATCCAGCCGACGGCGAACATGCCCATGCCGGCGACCAGGGCGCCAAGGCCGATCAGGCAGGCCAGGCCGATCTGCGCCGGTTCCGCGCCCATCAGCAGCGCGGCGGGCAGGAAGGCCGCGGCCAGGGCCACCGAAATCCAGTTGGGAATGGTGAAGCTGACCGCGTCGCGCATCGCCCCGATCACCACCAGGGCCGGGAAGACGAACAACAGCAGGGTCTGGAGCGACTGGAGCACGGCGGGTCCACGACACGAAAGAAGATGGAAAGGCAGTCTCGCGCGCCGGGATGAACCGATCATTGACGCCGCGCCGGCACCGTCAGGCCATGCCGCGTCTCAAACCACGCGGGGCCTCGCAGCCCCCTTTGCGGCGGCGGTCTCGCCGGGATGGCGGAGATCTTTGGACGGCCCCGAAAGCCAGAAAGGCCGCGGATTTCTCCGCGGCCCAACTGCCTTCGACAGTGAGGTCGACGTGGATTACTAGGGAGCAGCGGGGACGAGTTTGGCGCTGGCAGCGTCGAAGGCGGTATTCAGATTCTTGCCCAGGGTCGTCACCGCGGTGATGATGACCACGGCGATGAGGGCGACGATCAGGCCGTATTCGATGGCGGTGGCGCCGGATTCGTCTTTGGCGAAGCGAGTCATGAACTTGGTCATTGCTTGATCTCCTGTCAGCAAGCTGGCGGTAGCGGGATCAAGCCGCTTGGCCTGCTCGCCCCCGAAAACAAGGCCACCCTAGGCCCACGCGTTTAATGGCCAGTAAACAGCAGAGTATTGTCGAATTTTTTCTATGGTTTACTTAAATTTACTATTACCATCCCTTAACCATGGCGTTCGAAACCGCTCCCGACTCCTTAGAGACTCACGGGCGCGCGTAGGCGGCCCGGTTTCAGGCTTTGTTGACCATTCCGGCCGACTCTGCGGCTTCCCTGGTCGAGGTCCCTTGTCGCCATGCGCCGCCCTCTGGTTCTTCTCGCCGCCCTCGCGGTTCTGGCCCCCGGCGGTTCCGCCTGGGCCCAGGGGATGTCGGTGCGCATCGACCAGGCCACCCGCGTCGCGCTGTCCGCGCCAGCCCGCGACGTGGTCATCGGCAATCCGTCGGTGGCCGACGTGACGATCATCGACGGCCGCAACCTGCTGGTCATGGGCAAGGCCTACGGCGTGACCAACATCGTCGTGCTCGACGCGCGCGGCCGCACCATCCTCGACCGTCAGATCGTCGTGTCGGCTTCGGACGAGGGCCGGGTGTCGTTCTTCCGCGGGACAGACGTCTACAACTACGCCTGCTCGCCGCGCTGCGAGCGCACGCCGATGCCGGGCGAGCGCGACTCCAGCGCCTACAGCCCGTGGTCGGGCCCCTACACCGCCTATCCGGACCGGGCGACCGCCGCGGCCGCCTCCGCGGCCAAGGCCTCCGCCCCCGAGTAAACCGACGGTTAGGGACGAACCGCTATCCTCCCCGCTTCCGAGGGAAGAGGCGTCCCAGACATGGCCGCGAAGGGCCGCAGACCGAAGTCGCTCCCAAGCCGCTTCCGTCGCAATCGCGACGGCGCGGTGGCGGTCGAGTTCGCCATCGTCGCGACCCCGTTTCTGGCGCTGATGTTCGGCATCCTCGACCTGGGGCTGGTGTTCATGGTCTCGACGACCCTCGAGAACGCCGTCGACGAAGCCTCGCGCAAGATCCGCACCGGCGAGATGCAGGCCGCCGGCGGCACCGCCTCGACCTTCAAGACCGCGGTCTGCGAGGAGATGAGCTGGCTGGGTTCCGGTTGCGCCTCGGCCGTCCATGTGGACGTGCGGACCTTCCCGACCTTCGCCGACGTCAGCATCACCGATCCAACCACCGACGGCGCGTTCGACGACGCCAAGACCGTCTTCGACACCGGCGGCTCGGAGTCGATCGTGCTGGTGCGCGTCTACTACGAGTGGGCTCTGATGACGCCGCTGATCAACACGGGCCTGAAGAACCTGGCCAACGGCAACCGTCTGATTTCCGCCACATCGACCTTCCGCAACGAGCCGTACGCGTCATGATCGGCTTCCTGAGAAAGCTGGGTCGCGACCGGCGCGGCGTCTCGGCGGTCGAGTTCGCCCTGATCGCCCCGGTAATGATCGCCTTCTATTTCGGCATGGCCGAGGTCACCCAGGCGCTGCTGGCCGAGCGCAAGGCTGCGCACACGGCCTCCGCCATCGGCGACCTGGTGGCCCAGTCCTCTTCGGTGAGCTCGGCCGACCTCACCGACATCTTCTCGATCGCCTCGACGATCATGCAGCCCTATTCGACCACCTCGCTGAAGATGCGCGTCAGCAGCCTGACCGCCGATTCCGGCGGCACGCCGAAGGTCGACTGGAGCAGCGGCTCTGGCATGTCCGCCCTGACCACGGGCGCGACGGTGACGGGCGTCCCGACGGGCGTCATGACCGCCGGGCAGAGCGTGGTCATGTCGGAGGTGACCTACAGCTACGACTCGCCGGTCAATGTGATGATGCCCAACGCCGTCACCTTCAGCCGCAAGTTCTATCTGCGGCCGCGCAAGTCGGACAAGGTCGCCAAGACTAACTGACCGCCGCCAGGGCCTCGGCCAACTCCTCGACCAGGCGGTGGCCGCGCATCCGCACGCCGTCGAGACGGTGGACCGGGCGCACCCCCGTCAGGCTGTTGGTCAGGAAGATCGCCTCGGCCGATTCCAGCATCGCGCGGGGGGCCTGGACCTCCTCGACGCCGACGATGGCCATCACCTGCCGGCGCATGACGCCGTCGAGCACGCCGCAGTCGCGATGGGGGGTGAACAGCCGGCCATCGCGGACCCAGAAGATGTTCGCCGCCGCGGCGCAGGCGACCTCGCCGCGGTTGTTGAGCATCAGCGCCTCGGCGGGGGCCGCCACGCGCCGGGCCAGGACGCTGTCGACATAGGACAGGGTCTTCAGCCGGGCCGACGCGGACCCCTCGTTGCGGCGCAGCTCGCTGGTGACCAGGGCCACCGACCCCTCCGGCCGGGGCGCGGCGAAGGCCAGGGCGAAGATGTGCGGTTCTGGACTGTCCGGCCTGTCCAGGCCCCGGCCGCCCGATCCCGCGGTCAGGGTCAGTCGCACGGCCGCCCGGGTCGTGGCCAGGCCCGACCCGTCGAGCATCGACTGACACAGAACGCGGGCCTCGTCGGCCTCTGGCGCCGGCAGACCCAGGGCCATGCAGCCGCGCTGCATCCGGTCGATGTGCTCGTCGAACAGCACCAGCGCCCCGTCCTTCGCCAGGACGGTCTCGAACAGGCCATCGCCGAGCAGCAGGCCGCGATCGTCAAAGGGCATCATGTCAGGGGTTCCGTCAGGGCGCGCAGCAGGGCGGCGATCTTGTCTTCGGTTTCGAGCCGCTCGGCGCGCGGATCACTGTCGGCGACGATGCCGGCGCCGGCGCGGGCCTCGTAGCGCCAGCCGCCCTGGTCCTCGACCAGGCCAACCGTGCGGATCAGCACGCTGGAGTCGAAGGCGCCGTCGAACCCGGCCCACAGCAGGGCGCCGCAATAGGGTCCGCGCGGCGGCTCGAGCCGGGCGATGGTCTTCATGGCCTGGACCTTGGGCGCGCCCGTCACCGAACCGGGCGGAAAGGCCGCCTCCAGCAGATCGATGGCGGTCAGGCCGGGCGCCAGGCGGCCGCGCACCGTCGAGACCAGATGGTGGACGTTGGCGAAGCTCTCGATGCGGAACAGCTCGGGCGTGGTCACCGCGCCCGGCGCGCAGACCCGCGACAGGTCGTTGCGCATCAGATCGACGATCATCAGGTTCTCGGCCCGGTCCTTGTCGCTGGCCAGCAGCTCGGCCGACAGGCGGGCGTCGTCGGCCGGCGTCGCGCCGCGCGGGCGGGTGCCCTTGATCGGCCGGGTCTCGACGGTCGCCGACCGGCCGGCGCCGACGCTGACGAAACGCTCGGGCGAGTTGGAGACCACCGCCCGCCCCGGCAGCCGCAGATAGCCGGCGAACGGCGCCGCGCTCTGGCCCGCCAGCCGCGCCAGCAGGTCGAAGGGGCTCGCGCCCGCGGCCAGGCGGCCGGTCCACAGCCGGGCGATGTTGGCCTGGAAATACTCGCCGGCGTGGATGCGGGCGATGACGTCGGCGACGGCGGCCTCGTAGGCCTCGGCGGCGGTGGGAGCATCGGCCCGGACGACCAGCGGCGCGCGGCGGGCCGGCCGCTCGGGCGCGTCCAGCCAGCTCGCCGCGAGGGCCGCGCCCGCCTCGTCCGGTCCGATGGCCAGGACCCGCCGCCGCGCGTGGTCGAAGGCCAGCAGGCTGGGATAGCGACCCACCGACAGGTCGGGCCAGTCGGGGTGGCGGGCCAGGCCCAGCGGCTCGATCCGGTCGCCCAGCTCATAGGCCGCCAGGCCCGCCAGGCCGCCCTGGAACGGCGGCCCCTCGGGGTGGGTCGGGCGGGGCTCGCCCAGCAGGGCCTTCATCGCCGGGAATGGCGCGCCGGCCATGTCCGCCCCGACGGTCAGGGTTTGATCGGGCTGGCGCAGGACATAGGACCAGCGGGCCCGCTCGCCCGCGCCGCCGGACAGCAAGGCGCAGGTCCACGGATCGTCGGCGAAGGCCGACAGCACCGTTTCCGGGGCCCGCCAGGGCCGTTCCAGGATCGTCGCCGCGCGCATGGGCGGCTGATAGACCCCCGGGCCGCCGCCGCAAAGATCAGACGCTCTGTTTGCCGCCGCCCCTGACGAACATCATGCCCAGCAGACCGAGCGCCAGCAGGCCGGCGATCGGGATGAAGCCGCCCTGCTGCGTTCCGGTGACGGCCGTGAACAGCCCGACCAGCATCGAGCCGATCCAGACGGTGAGGGTGCCGGACAGCGCATAGAGGCCAAAGAACGACGGCAGCTTCTCGGCCGGAACCAGCCGGGTCAGCAGGGTGCGGCTGGAGGCGTATTGCGCGGTGACGAAGATCGCCACGCCAAAGCCGATGACCAGGAACATCACCTCCGGCAGGGTCCTGAACATCGGCCCGTTCCACAGCGGCGCGTGGGCGGCCGGGTCATAGGGCCAGAAGAACAGCAGCCGATCGCGGGCCATGCCCAGCCAGCCGGCCAGACAGAGGATCGAGCCGACGATTTCCAGCCGCACCGCGTTGCGCGGCCCGATGGCGTTGTCGAGCACGGCGCCGGCCAGCCCGCCGATGACGGCGAAGATGCTGAGCAGGATGCCGAAGGCCAGCAGCTCCAGGACGCCCCAGTGCATGACGCCCGCCGAATAGATGCCGGCGAAGATCAGCAGGGCGGTCATGCCGTCGTTGAACAGCATGCGGGCGCCCAGATAGATCACCGCGTCCCGCTCGGTGACCAGCACGCCGAGCACCTCGCGCAGCCGGGCCGGACCTCGCGCGGCCGCCGCGATCAGCGACCAGGCGACACCGCCCAGATGCGCGGCCGCCTGTTTCAGCGCCGCCACCAGGCCGAGGCCGGTCTTCGGCGCGTCGGGGGTGAACAGGAACAGCGGGATCGACAGCAGCACCAGCAGGCCGGCGGCGATCGGGGCCACGATGCGCGAAGTCTCGGCCTGGCTCGGATCCAGTCCGAACAGCGGACGGTCCGGGATCAGGGGCCAGTTCGCCACCGCCGGGTTGCCGGGCAGGGCGAAGGCCAGCAGGCAGAAGGTCAGGGTGATGACCGAGAAGAAGTTGCCGGCCGACAGCGCCAGGCCCGAGGCCTGGGGCGCGTGTCGCTGGCCGGCCGCCCGGATCAGCAGCGAATTGTGGATCACCTCGCACCAGGCGAACAGCACGCCGATCAGGCCGAACAGCCACAGCCCCGCCACGACCGGCAGGCCCTCGCCGCCGGGCCGGGCGAACCACAGGGCCCAGATCATTGGCGCCATGCCGGCCACGACCGCCAGCATCAGCGGCTTGCGCGCGCCGTGGCGGTCGATCGCGGCGCCCAGGATCGGCGCGGTCAGGGCGATGAAGATGCTGTTGAGCGTGCTGACCGTGGCGATCATCGCCTGGCCCTTGACCGGATCGCCGACCACGGCCGTCGTGAAATAGGGGGCGAAGATGTAGATGGTGATCAGGATCACATAGGGATCGCGCCCGCCCTGAAAGATCGACCAGCTCCAGCCGCCGAGGGACAGCCGGCCCGCCGCCGGCGCCGCCGCCGCCGGCCCGTCGGCCGGCTCCACGCCGTCGGGAAGCACCTCGCCGAGAACGGTCAGGTCGTGGTCGTCGGCGCCCGGCGCGAGGTCATTCATTCCGCTTTTGTCCTGCCCTTGAGAAGAAGCCGACTTTCGCGGCCTTGTCCCAACGGTGGACGTCAAACGCGCGTTTGTCACCGGCCCGCGCGCGCCAGGCGGAAAATTCGGGAGCTCAGTCCAGGATGCGGTGGGCGATCGCCTCGCGCCGGGCGGCATCGACGCCGAGGACGTCCTCGAGATAGGCGTCGAGCGAGCGGTGGCGGTCGTGGATCGCGGCGAAGGCCGTCTCCAGATAGTGCGCCTCGACGCCCAGGGCGGTGATCACCGCCTCCCGCGACGGCCGGCGGCCGGTCATCTCCTCGAGCATGGCGGCGAACTGCGGCGCGCGGCGCTCGAACCGGTGCGGATCGTTGGTCAGCAGGAAGTCGGCGACGATGTCCTCCTCCTTCACGCCGGCCAGGTGATGGGTCAGGGCCGCCAGGATGCCCGTGCGATCCTTGCCCGCGGCGCAGTGGATCAGCACCGGGCCGTCGGTCTCCGACAGGGCGTGGAAGTAGCGGCTGTAGAGGTCGATGTGACGGTCGACGAACGGGGCGTCGCGATAATAGTCGACCATGTAGCCGGTGAAGGCCGCCGTGCTGAGGTCCGAGCCCTTGATGAACAGGTGCCAGGGATCTTCCTCCTCCTGGCCCATGTCGTTCTCGATCACCGTGGCGGCGAACCCCTGCCAGCGGCGGCTGGGGCTGCGCTCGCGCTCGTTGGGCCGGCGCAGATCGACGATCACCGACAGGTCCAGCGCGCGCAGGGCCTCCAGATCGGCCTCCGTGGCCTCGGCCTGGTGGGCGGAGCGGTACAGGCGGCCGCGCTTGAGCCGCCGGTCGCCGGCGGCGTAGTCGCCGAAGTCGCGGAAGTTCTCGATGGCGTCGAAGGAAATCTTGCGGGTCATGACCCTGTTCCTATCCAAGCCCGGTGACATTTGCGAGGCGCATCGCGACCCCGGGCGGTTACGGTTCTTTCACTTGCTCCGGTCGCCCGCGCCGGCCATGACGGTGAACGGGGGCGTGCTGAGTAGTTTCGTTCAACACCGGGGGGTGGGCCTGATCATGCTGATTATCGAGAACCTGACGCACGTCTATCCGAACGGGACGGTGGCGCTGGATGAGGTCAACCTGACCGTCGAAAAGGGCATGTTCGGGCTGCTGGGTCCGAACGGGGCCGGCAAATCGACCCTGATGCGCACCGTGGCGACGCTGCAGTCGCCGACCTCGGGCCACGTCCGCTTCGGCGATATCGACGTGCTCAGGGACCCCGAGCAGCTGCGCCGCACGCTCGGCTACCTGCCGCAGGACTTCGGCGTCTATCCGCGGGTGTCGGCCTACGACATGCTCGACCACATGGCCGTGCTCAAGGGCATCGCCAACGCGAAGGACCGTCGGGAGACAGTCGAGACCCTGCTGGGCCAGACCAATCTGTGGAGCGTGCGCAAGAAGGCCATCGCCGGCTTCTCGGGCGGCATGCGCCAGCGGTTCGGCATCGCCCAGGCCCTGATCGGCGATCCGTCGCTGATCATCGTCGATGAGCCGACCGCCGGCCTGGACCCCGAAGAGCGCAACCGCTTCCTCAACCTGCTGGCCGAGATCGGCGAGAACGTGGTGGTGATCCTGTCGACCCACATCGTCGAGGACGTCTCGGATCTGTGCCCGGCCATGGCGATCATCTGCGACGGCCGCATCGTCGGCCAGGGCGCGCCCAGCGACCTGGTCGGCGGGCTGAAGGGCCGGATCTGGAAGAAGGTCATCGACAAGGCGGAGCTGGCCGATCACCAGGCCCGCTACCGCGTGATCTCCACCCGGCTGTTCGCCGGGCGAACGGTCATCCACGTGATCTCCGACACCGATCCGGGCGACGGCTTCACGCCGGTGCAGGGGGATCTGGAGGACGTCTACTTCTCCACCCTCGTCCAGCACCGCAAAGCCGCCTGAGGGCCCGGCCATGTTCAGCAAGATCGCGGGCTTCGAATTCCGCTACCAGCTGCGCAATCCGGTGTTCTGGGTCGCGGCGGGCATCTTCTTCCTGCTGACCTTCGGGGCGGTGACGATCGAGCAGATCCGCATCGGCGGCGGCGGCGGCGGGGTGCACAAGAACGCCCCCTACATGATCGCGCAGATCCATCTGGTCTTCTCGATCTTCTACATGTTCGTATCGACGGCCTTCGTCGCCAACATCGTCGTGCGGGACGACGAGACGGGCTTTGGCGCGATCCTGCGATCGACGCGGATTTCGCGGTTCGATTACCTCTACGGCCGGTTCACCGGCGCGTTCGCGGCGGTCAGCCTGTCGTTCCTGGCGGTTCCGGCGGCGATCGCGGTCGGCTCGATGATGCCGTGGGTGGACAAGGAGACGCTGGGTCCGCTGACCTGGCGGCCGTTCCTGTTCTCCTACGTGGCCCTCGCCCTGCCGGCGCTGCTGCTGACCTCGTCGATGTTCTTCACCCTGGCGACGGTCACCCGCTCGCTGATGTGGACCTATGTCGGCGTCATCGCCCTGCTGATCCTGTGGACGGTCGCGGGCATCGCGCTGGACAAGCCCGAGTATGAGAAGGTCGCCGCCCTCTGGGAGCCGTTCGGCACGGGCGCCTTCGGCCTGGTCACGAAATACTGGACCGTGGCCGACCGGAACACGCTGACGCCCGCCCTGACCGGGGCCCTGCTGTTCAACCGGGTGTTCGCGCTGGGTCTGTCGGCCCTGTTCCTGGCGTTGGCCTTCGCGCTGTTCCGGTTCCAGACGGGGGCCCAGTCGGGCAAGCGCGGCAAGAAGGCCCGGCTGGCCGCGATCGCCGCGCCCGACGCCCCGCCGCCGCCGCTCAAGGCCCTGCCGAAAGCCCGTTTCGACGGCGCGGCGGCCTGGGCCCAGCTGCTCGCCCGCACACGCCTGGACATGGGCCAGGTGTTCGGCAGCCCGGCCTATCTGGTGCTGTTGGCGATGGGTCTGTTCAACGCCGTCGGCGCCCTGTGGTTCACCACCGACGACACGGGCTACGGCGGTCAGATATGGCCGGTGACGCGCGCGCTGATCCCGCCCCTGATGGGCTCCTTCAGCCTGATTCCGATGATCATCGCCGTCTATTACGCCGGCGAGCTGGTCTGGCGCGAACGGGAGAAGAAGACCCACGAGATCGTCGATTCCACGCCCGTTCCCGACTGGGCCTTCGTCGGGCCCAAGACCCTGGCCATCTCTCTGGTCCTGCTCTCGACCCTGCTGGTCAGCGTGCTCGCCGCCATCGTGATCCAGGCGATCAAGGGCTACACCAACTTCCAGCTCGACGCCTGGCTGGTCTGGTACGTCCTGCCCCAGGCCGTCGACTGGCTGCTGCTGGCGGTGCTGGCGATGGTCCTGCAGACCCTTTCGCCGCACAAGTTCGTCGGCTGGGGCCTGATGGTGCTCTACCTGATCACCACCATCACCTTCGTGAACCTCGGCTTCGAGCACAATCTCTACAACTACGGCAACGCGCCGGCCGTGCCGCTGTCGGACATGAACGGCCAGGGCAGGTTCTGGATCGGGGCGACCTGGTTCCGGGTCTACTGGAGCGCCTTCGCGGTCCTGCTGCTGGTGCTCAGCTACGGCCTGTGGCGGCGCGGCACGGAAAGCCGGCTGTGGCCGCGCCTCGCGCGCCTGCCCCGGCGGCTGACCGGCAAGGCCGGCCTGACCTTCGCCACGGCCTTGCTGATCTTCGCCGGCGCGGGCGGCTTCATCTACCTCAACACCAATGTCTGGAACGCGTATCGCACCAGCCAGGACGACGAGAAATGGCAGGCCGACTTCGAGAAGACGCTGCTGCGCTACGAGCACCTGCCGCGGCCCAAGATCGTCTCGATGAAGCTGGAGGTGGACCTCTATCCGCACGAGCCGCGGGTCACGACCTGGGGCTCCTATGTCGTCGAGAACCGCACCGCCGCGCCGCTGAAGGAGATCCATGTCCTCTTCGACCGCGACCTGAAGGTGAAGGCCCTGTCGATCCAGGGCGCGCGGCCCAAGAAGACCTTCGAGCGGTTCAACTATCGCGTCTTCGCGCTCGACACGCCGATGCTGCCGGGCGACCGGCGGATGGTGACCTTCACCACCGAACGCGCGCAGCGCGGCTTCCGCAACGCCGGCAACGAGACCCGGGTCGTCGATAACGGAACCTTCCTCAACAACAATGAGATCGCGCCCCTGCTGGGCATGGAGCGCCAGGGCCTGCTGAAGGACCGCGCCAAGCGCCGCAAATACGGCCTGCCGCCGGAACTGCGCATCGCGCCGCTGGGCGATCCGGGCTCGATGCGGTTCAACTACCTGCGCCACGACGCCGACTGGGTGACGTCGGACATCACCATCACCACGGACGCCGACCAGACGCCGATCGCGCCGGGCTACGAGGTGTCCGACACGGTCAGGGACGGCCGCCGCACGGCCCGCTTCGTCACCGAGGCGCCGGTGCTGCCGTTCTTCTCGGTGCAGTCGGCCCGTTACGAGGTCAGCCGCGAACGCTATAAGGGCGTCAAGATCTCGGTCTACTACGATCCGCAGCATCCTTGGAACGTCGAGCGGATGAAGACCGCCGGCAAGGCTTCGCTGGACTACTACCAGGCCAACTTCAGCCCCTACCAGTTCAAGCAGTTGCGGTTCATCGAATTTCCGGCCTACGACGACTTCGCCCAGGCCTTCGCCAACACCATGCCCTGGTCGGAAAATCTCGGCTTCATCGCCGACCACAGGGACAAGTCGAAATTCGACATGGTCACGTACATCGGGGCCCACGAGATCGGGCACCAGTGGTGGGCGCACCAGATCATCGGCGCGGACCAGCAGGGGGCGACCTCGCTGTCCGAGACCCTGGCACAGTACTCGGCCCTGATGGTCATGAAACACATGTACGGCGAGGACCAGATCCGCAAATTCCTCAAGTACGAGCTGGACCGCTACCTGCGTTCGCGCGGCGGCGAACTGGTCGAGGAACTGCCGCTCTACAAGAACGAAAACCAGCCCTACATCCACTACCGCAAGGGCTCGCTGGTGATGTACCGGCTGCAGCGGGAGATCGGCGAGGCCGCCGTCAACCGGGCCTTGCGCGGCCTGCTGGTCAAGTTCGGCTTCAAGGGCGCGCCCTATCCGACGTCGATGGACCTGGTCGCGGCCCTGCGCGCGGAGGCGCCCGCCGACAAACAGGGGCTGATCACCGACCTGTTCGAGAAGATCACCCTCTATGACCTGAAGACAAAGGCCATGACGGTGAAGAAGCGCAAGGACGGCCGCTTCGACGTCACCCTGACGGTCGAGGCTCGCAAGCTCTACGCCGACGGCAAGGGCAGGGAGACGCCCGCCCCGATGGCCGAGGTGCTGGACGTCGGCCTGTTCACGGCCATGCCGGGGGACAAGGGCTTCGACTCGAGCAAGGTCGTCACCCTGGTCACCCGGCCGATCCGCACCGGAACCCAGACCCTGACCTTCACGGTCGATAAGGCGCCGAAGTACGGCGGCGTCGATCCCTACAACTACCTGATCGACCGCAACTCCGATGACAATGTGCTGAAGGCTGGCTAAAGCCGAAGGCATGACAAAGCCCGCCGCCGGCCCGCTCGAGGGCCTGACCGTGATCGAGATGGGCACGCTGATCGCGGGTCCCTTCTGCGGCCAGATCCTCGGCGACTTCGGCGCCCAGGTGATCAAGATCGAGGACCCGGCGGTCGGCGATCCCATGCGCCAGTGGGGCCGCAGCCTGCCCAAGGGCCATTCGCCCTGGTGGCCGGTGATCGGCCGCAACAAGAAGTCGGTGACCCTCAACCTGCGCACGGCCGAGGGTCAGGCCATCGCCCGCAAGCTGATCGGCGGGGCCGATGTGCTGGTCGAGAACTTCCGCCCCGGCGCGCTGGAAAAGTGGGGCCTCGGCTACGACAGCCTGGCGGCCGACAATCCGGGCCTGGTCATGGCTCGCGTGTCGGGTTTTGGCCAGACCGGTCCCTATGCCTCGCGCGCGGGCTACGCCCTGATCGGCGAGGCGATGGGCGGGCTGCGCTACATCACCGGCGAGCCGGACCGCGCCCCAGCCCGGGCCGGCATCTCCATCGGCGACAGCCTGGCCGGCCTGCATGCGGCGCTGGGAACGATGATGGCCCTGCACGCCCGCCACCGCAGCGGCAAGGGCCAGGTCGTCGATGCGGCGATCTACGAAAGCGTCCTGTCGGTGATGGAGAACCTGATCACCGAATACGGCCTGACGGGCTATGTCCGCGAGCGGTCCGGCTCGGTGCTGCCGGGCATCGCGCCGTCGAACGCCTATCCGACGCGGGACGGCGCGCTGGTGGTCATCGGGGCCAACCAGGACACATTGTTCAGGCGGCTCTGCGAGGCCATGGGCCGGCCGGAGCTGGCCGAGGATCCGCGCTACGCCGGCCATGCCGCCCGGGGCGAGCATCAGGCCGAGCTTGACGCCCTGATCGGCGCCTGGACGGCCACCCTCGACGCCGAGGCCCTGCTGGCGCTGATGGAGACCAGCGGCGTGGCCGCCGGCCGCGTCTATCGCGCGCCCGACATGCTGACCGACCCCCAGTTCGCCGCGCGGGAGGCGATCGTCGAGACGGCCCATCCTGTGTTCGGCTCCGTGAAGATGCAGAACGCCTTCCCCAAACTCGCCGACACGCCGGGCGGCGTGCGGTGGCCGGGGCCCGCCCTGGGCGAGCATACCGATGCGGTGCTGGCCGAGCGGGCCGGGCTGTCGCCGGACGATCTGAAGGACCTGCGCGGCCGCGGGATCATCTAGGCGGCTTCGGCCGGGGCTACGCCCGACCGGTGGCCTCGGCCAGCGCCTGCACGATCTGCTGGACATTGTAGGGCTTGCGCACCACCGGGGCGTCGAAGCCCTCCGGCGCGCCGCGCTCGCCGTAGCCGGTGGCGAAGACAAAGGGGGTTCCCCGGGCGCGCAGCGCCGCGGCCAGCGGCATGATGGACTCGCCGTTGAGGTTGGCGTCCAGCACCGCCGCGTCGATCTCGCGGTCGAGCATGGCCATCGCCTCGCCCAGCTCCGCCGCGCTGCCGACGACGATGGCCCCGGCCTCGACCAGGCCGGCCTCGAGCTCCATGGCCAGCAGGACGGCGTCCTCGACCACCAGCAGGCGCAGGCCTTCGACGCCTCCGTGCGCCGCCTCGGCCCGTCCGCGCGAGGCCCCGGCCCCGGTGGGCGGGTCGATCTCGGCGACCCTCTCCTCCCTGACCGGATCGGCGACCGCCCGTGGGTCGGCCCTGAGGACGGCCCGCACGCCGTCGGCCCGGTATTCGACCCGGCCTTCGCCGCCCAGCTCCCGGCCCGTGACCCGGTCCAGCAGGGTCGAGCCGAAGCCCCGGCGCTCCGGCGGCGCGACCGGCGGGCCGCCACTTTCGGCCCAGTGCACGGTGAAACCCCCGTCCGGGGTGGAGTCCCAGGTCACCTCGACCCGACCGGTCTCGACCGACAGGGCGCCGTATTTCACCGCGTTGGTGGCCAGCTCGTGCAGGGCCAGGGATACCGCGTTGGCGGCTCGCGGCGTCAGGATCAGGTCGGGGCCCTCCCAGCGCGCCTGGCCTGGCGCCAGACCGCCCAGCTCGGCCGCCGCGATATGGGCCAGACTGGCGCCGCGCCAGCGGGTGGCGGTCAGCAGCTCGTGCGCCGAAGCCATCGCCTTGAGCCGGCCGGCGAAGGCTGACAGGAAGCCCTCCATCGAGGTCGTGCGCCGGGCCGACTGGGCCGCCAGCGACTGCACCGCCGCCAGCACGTTCTTCACCCGGTGGTCCATCTCGGCCAGCAGGGTCTCGCGGTGGTCCTCCTCGGACTTGCGACGGGTGATGTCGCGCACGACGCCGATCACCCGATGCCGCGCCCCGTCGCGGTCGGTGACCATCACGCCGGCGCCCTGCATCCAGCGCAGCCGACCGTCGTCCGGCCGGATCATGCGGTACTCGGCCGTATAGCGACCCTCCTCGCGAAGGCCGCGCTCGACCTCCTCGCGCAGGCGGGCGGCGTCTTCGGGATGGACGAGGCGGAACGCGACGTCGCCACCCCGACCGCCGGCCGAGTCGGCCGCGAGGCCGGTCAGGGCTTTCATCCGCTCGCTGACGAAGACCCTGTCCAGAGCGATGTCCCATTCGAACTCGCCCAGGCCCGCGGCGTCCAGCGCCAGTTCCACCCTGCGCTGGTCCAGCCGGGAGCGCTGCTCGGCGTCGATGTTCCGGGCGTCGTGGACCAGCATTTCGCTGGCCAGGGCCGCGAGGTCCTCCAGCGCCAGTCGCTCGGCCTCCGTGTGCGGCGCGTGGGCCTGTGGATCGCCGACGGCCAGCACGCCGAGCACCTCGCCACCCGGCGCGACCAGCGGCGCGGCGGCATAGAAGCGCACGTCCACCTGGCTCATGCTGTCGCGCCAGGCGTCGAAACGCGGGTCGATGGTGACGTCGTCGCTGAACAGGACGCGGGGGTTGCGGACCATAAGGTCGGCCAGGCTGCCAGCGCGCGGATACTGCCCCGAAGGGATGCCGACCCGGGCCTTGTGCCAGAGCCGGTCCTCATCGACCAGGACGATGGCCGACCGCGGCGCGCGCAGCACCAGCGCCGCGGTGCGGGCGATCCGGTCGAACCGGCTGTCCGATCCGCTGTCCAACGCATGAAGCGACCGCAGCGCGTGCAGCCGCGCGGCTTCGTCGGTCGTGGAGGGGCGTAACGCAACGTCGTCCATCACCCGCCACCATAACGAGTAACGACCGGTCGCGCGACAGGCGAGAATCCGTGGCGTCCCGGGGCTTGTCGGGCTAGGATGGAACTCGATCTCGCGGGGTCGCGTTCCCGGTCAGTCCCTCGCCTGGAGGGCCGCCGGTTTCGGCGCGCCCGAGAACACGGAGCCTGTCATGTCCACCCACGCCACCTCCCCCAATTCCGGCGAAGCCGACCAGGTCAAGACGGACCTGAAGAGCGCGGCCAAGCACGCCGAGCGCAGCTTCATCGAGGCCGCCGACCAGGCCCGCGACCGCCTGACCGCCGCGGCCCACCGCACTGAAACGGCCGTGCGCGAAGGCATGGAAACCCTGCGCGCCCAGAGCCGCGCCTATGCCGACACCGCTGGCCAGCAGCTCGACGAGGCCCAGCGCTACGTCGTCGAAAAGGTCAAGGAACGGCCGGTCACCGCCACCCTCGCCGGCATCGGCGTGGGCGTGCTCATCGGGCTCCTGCTCGCCAGCCGCGGCGATCGCCGCTGATGATGGAACGGACGCTCATGGCTGTGGCGGCCGTCGCCGCTATCGCCGCCGCCGCGGTCGCCGGTGTTTTCTCGGCCTTCTTCGCCCTGTTCGCCTTCCTGGAGCCGCATGTCGGCACGGCCGGGGCGGCGGCGATCATCGCCGGCTGCTCCGCCGTGGTGATCGCCCTGGCCGGCTTCGTCGCGGCCCGCAAGGCCAAGGGCGACCGCAAGGCTGTCGCGGCCGAGATCCCGGACGCCTCCCTGGTGGAGATCATCCTGGGCGTCGTGCGCGACCGGCCGATCCTGTCGGCGGGCGCGGCGGTGGCGGCGGGCATCTACGCCCTGCGCAATCCCCAGCTCGTCGCGGCGGTGATCCGCGCCTTCATGGACAAGCCCGCCGACCGGAACTGACCGACCCGCCCGGGCGCTACGCTCCGGAGTCTGTCCGGAGTGCGCCATGTTCATCCTTCCCGATCTGCCCTACCCGTCCGACGCGCTGCGGCCAGTGATCTCGGCCGAAACGCTGCGCCTTCATCACGGCAAGCATCACAAGGCCTATGTTGAAGCCCTCAACAGGCTGCTGGAGGAGCAGGGCGCGAGTCCGGGCGACCTCGAATCGGTGGTGCGCGAGGCCGCCGACGATCCAGCGCGGGCCAAGCTGTTCAACAACGCCGCCCAGGCCTGGAACCACGGCTTCTTCTGGGACGCCATGACGCCGGGCCGCCAGGCGCCGGACGGCGACCTGGCCGCCGCGATCGACAGCGCCTTCGGCGGCCTCGCCGGCCTGAAGGCCGCCCTGGTCAAGACCGGCGCCGACCATTTCGGCTCGGGCTGGGTCTGGCTGCTGGCCGAGGGCGACCACCTGAAGGTTCTGGCGACCCACGACGCGGCCAATCCGCTGACCCTCGACGGCGCGGTTCCGCTGACCGTCTGCGACCTGTGGGAACACGCCTATTATCTGGACCACCGGAACGACCGGAAGGGCTTCCTCGAAGCCTGGTTCGACGCCCTGCCCAACTGGACGCTGGCGGCCGACCAGTACGCGGCCGCCCGGGGCCGGGGCCCTGCCTGGCGGTATCCCGCGTCAGTACAGCCTGGCGGAACGGCTCTCCGCGCGGAGCGTTGAAAAAACAAGGGCTGTTCTGGACCGCCTGATCCTGAAGGGAGACGAGCAACATGCTAAGATGGGCGTTGATTTTCCTGGTCGTGGCGTTGATCGCCGCTTTCCTCGGTTTTGGCGGACTGGCCGGCACGGCGGTCGGCATCGCCAAGATTCTGTTCTTCGTCTTTCTCGTGCTGTTCCTGGTCTCGGCCGTGATGCATCTGGTCAGGGGCCGCGCGCCCTGACGGGCGGCGCTCCGCGCACGACGATCGACGGCGGCGGGTGATCCCGCCGCCGTTTTCGTTGGGGCTCAGGCCGGAACCGGCCGGCGGTCGATCGACCAGGTGCGCCACGGCTCGAAATGCGAGCCGGTCCAGGCCAGGGCCGTCACCCGGACGATGTCGTCCTCGACCTCGATACAGTTGAAGCCGATCGGCGCGCCGCGCTCGCGGATCGACAGCGTGCTGGCGCCGACGGCCCAGGTCCGCCCGTCCCCGCCGGGATAGGGCAGGGCGAACGGCGCATGGACATGGCCGGTGAGCACCAGGTCCACGCCCGCATCCGAGAGGGCCACGGCCGCGTCGTGCCCGCCATGCACCAGGCCGCTCATCGGCCCGCCGATCATTTCGATCAGCGGATGGTGGCAGGCGACGATCTTCAGGACGCCAGGGGGCGCTTCGGCCAGGGCCCGGGCGGCGGCGGCGACCTGTCCGGGCGAGATGGCGCCCTTGGACCAGTTGGCGCGCAACTGCACTCCGCGGGCGGTATTGACCGTGGCGATCGCCAGGCCGGCGCGCTGGAACGAGGTGCGCTGCACCTGGCCGAAGTGACGTTCGTAGCGTTTCCACGGCGCGAACAGTCGCCTGGTCAGGCTGAAGTAGGGCGTGTCGTGGTTGCCGGGCACGACGACGGATTCGGCCGCCAGGCTGTTGATCCAGGTGCGCGCCGCCTTGAACTCCGGTTCAGCGCCCTCCCGGGTGACGTCGCCGGTGATCACGGCCAGGTCCGGCCGGTGCTGCGCGAACCAGGTCGCGACGCCGGAGACCGCCGCCCTGTTTTCGCCGCCGAAATGAATGTCCGACAGATGGGCCAGCCGCAACGTCACGCCCGCACCTCCGCCTCGCGCGGCGTCAACGCCTTGAAGGCGACCGGCCGGAAGTGAAAGTCGGCCACGGGCCCCAGCTGGATCGGCTCGCCATCCAGCACGGCGGGGATCGGACCGCTGGCCCAGGCGCGACCGGCGCGGACGCGGGTGACCACCACCTTCGGGTCGGCGCGCCAGTCCCCCAGCGCGGCGTGAAACCCCAGACGGAACACGTCCAGGGCCCCGGCCGGGTCGATGGCCGCCGCCTCGAGATGGCCCTCGCCGTCGTCCATCGCTCGCGACACCAGGGGGCACATCAGGGCCAGGGCCTCGGCCTTGGCGTACGGACGGCGCCCCAGCGAGAAGCGCAGCCGGCCGGAGAAGGCCCGGCGCAGAGCCCGCCGCGCGCGGTCGATGGCGCCGCCAAGGTTTCCCCGCCGGGCCGCTTCCCTGGCCTCGGCCCACAGCGCCGGCGAGCCGAGGATGGCGGCGACATAGAAGGCGTGACCATCGATCTCGCCGCCGGAGACGCGCCGTTCGACGCCGTCGGTCAGGATGTCGGCCAGCGCCGTCTTCCAGTCGCGTCCATGATAGAGGGCGTTGGGCAACATGTTCATCGTGCCGCCAGGCAGCGGGGCCAGCAACGGTCCCCTGGGTCCGACCATCTCCGCCGCGGCCCGGGCCGTGCCGTCGCCGGCGACGATCGCCAGCAGGTCGGGTTTCGTGTCGAGCGCGGCGCGCAGACAGGCTTCGAGCCCCGCCTCGCCGGGCGTCGTGACCGCGCCCTTCACGCCCAACTCGCCCAGGATCCGTTCGACCTCGCCGGCGGCGCCGGGACCGGCGCGGCCGGCGGCGGGATTCACCACGACCGCCACATGGTTGAGGCGAGGCCTCTTCGTTCCGGTCTTCACGCCGCGCAGACTCCCACACCCCGTCGCAGCCTAACGGATTCCGGTCCGCGCGAGTTCCCCGCCAGGAACCCTTGCCGCGCTCCGGGCGTTGCCAAGCCGGGGCATCACTCGGGATACAAGGAACGCACTTATGTACAAGACCCTGATCGCCCTGGCCGGCGCCGGCCTTCTGACCGCCGCCTGCACGACGACGGGCAATGTCGAGCGCAACGCCGCCGGGGGCGCCGCCCTGGGCGCCATCGCCGGGGCCGTGATCGGTAACAACACGGGCAGCGGCGACGCCGGAACGGGCGCGGCCATCGGCGCGGTCGTCGGCGGCACGGCCGGCGCCATCAAGGGCTGTCGCGATGACGGCGGCTGCGGCGCCACCCCGCCGACCAAGCGCCAGTACTACGACGAGGCCGCTGGCCGGTACTACTATTACGATCAGGCCACGGGTCGGTACTACTGGGAAGACGGCCGGCCCCGGAACTGATCGTTGAGCGCTCATTGACGAGCGGAACGGGCGGTTGGCCAGAGGGCCGGCCGCCCTTTTTTCGGGCTGAGGGCTGGGACATGAACAGGTTGTCGAAACTGACCGTGCTGGGGGCCGCCGCCCTGATGCTGAGCGGCTGCGGGACCCTGTCCGGACTTGGCCGGGCGAAGCAGTCCAACGCCTGTCAGGACCTTACGGTCTCGATCTATTTCAAGCGGGATTCCGAGGCCATCACCCGCGAGGCCCAGGCCGTGCTGCGGGGCGCCGGAGACCTCGCCCGCGGCTGCGCGCTGGGTCAGGTGGACGTGACCGGCCTGGCCGACTCCATGGGCGACCCGGACGTGAACCTGGCGCTGTCCCGGCGGCGCGCCGACACCGTGCGCAAGGCCGTCGAGCGGCTGGGGTTCGTGACCGTCAACTTCCAGGTCGGCGCCGTGGGCGAGCGGGGCGCGGTGACCCCGGCCGGAGACGACCGCCCCCTGCGTCGCCGGGCCGACGTGACCTTCCACCTCAAGCCCCGCTGAGGCGCATAAAATCCCGGGCGGATCGTGAGATCCGCCCGGGAAGTATGCATCATCGAGAAAGGGGGTGCGGAGGCGACTGGCTGGCTTTCACCAGCCTCAAGTCGGGGGGGGCGTCGCCGCCTCCGCAATCCATAAACGTCGCTCCCCCGAAATCCGTTCCCGCCGCGCGGAAAAAAGTTTGAACTTTTTTCAATCCAGACGGGAAACCGGAACAGGCCTCCTGGCGAGACGTTCCCTGACCGAGACCACGGACAGGAGGTCTATTCCATGGCCGCATTCATTCGCCACTCCCCCCCGGTGCAACAGGGCGAAACCCACATCGAGGTGACCGACGCGCGCCAGGGCCGCTGGGGCCGGCACATGTTCTGGGTGCTGGTGGCGTCCACCATCCTGGCGGTGATCGCCCTGTTCGGCAGCTGGGCGCTGAGCGCCGGCGACCTGGCGGAGGCCGACGCGAAAAACTCGCCCACGGCCGCCGAAGCGCGGGTCGTTGGCGCGCCGGTCGTATAGGGCGTCAGGCCGCCTTGGCGGTCCGGCCGGGGTGGAAGAACAGCGCCTGGCCGATCGCCGCCTTCACCGTTTCCGGCTGGAAGGGCTTGGTGATCAGGAAGGTCGGCTCGGGCCGCTCGCCGGTCAGCAGGCGCTCGGGGAAGGCCGTGATGAAGATCACCGGGATGTCGTAACGCCCCAGGATGTCCTTCACCGCGTCGATGCCAGAAGAGCCGTCCGCCAGCTGGATGTCGGCCAGGACCAGGCCGGGCGCCTTGCGCGCCACCGCCTCGACCGCCTCGGTGCGGGTGGCGGCGATATCGACCACCGTGTGGCCCAGCTCGCGCACCAGCGCCTCGATGTCGGCGGCGATGACCGGCTCGTCCTCGATGATCAGCACATCGGTCGCCAGTTCGGCGTCGATCTCGTTCTGGGCCTGGGAGATCAGGCGCTCGACGTCAGGGAAGTCGGTGTCGAGGATCTGGGCCGCCTCGCTCGGGGTGAAGCCCTCCAGCGCCGTCAGCAGGAAGGCCTGGCGGGAGCGCGGCGCGATGCGCATCAGACGCTGGCTGGCGTCACGGTCATCCGACGGGACGCGGTCCTCCAGGCGGGCGCCCGAGGTGCACCAGATGGCGTGGAACACATGATACAGCGCCACCCGGGGCGACAGGCGGCTGTCGAGTGTCTGGTCTCCCGCCGCCAGGGCTTCAAGCGCAACGCGGACATACTGGTCGCCGGTGGTCTGGCTGCCCGTGAGCGCGCGCGCATAGCGGCGCATGTAGGGCAGATGCGGCGCCAGACGAGCAAGAAGACTCATAACCCCTCCCGTTTTCAGGTCTTCGGTTTGGAGCACGCGCCGACACCCGCGAGGACGGGGACGCGCCTCCCTCGGACGGCCTAACGTCCAGGAACGACGGCGGTTCCCAGACTACGCCGCCTGGTCCATCATGGTGAACACGGTTTCGGGAACCAGGGGCGGAGTCGGGACGTTGAACGGCCGAAGTCAAAGTTCCAGGAGGGGGCTGGCATCTCGCCACGCCGACAGCATGATCGATCAGAGTTCCATGGATGAACGGCGGAAGGGTGCGGCCCCGCTCGACGAAGCGCGGCTCCGGCAGCGCGCTATCGGCGTCAAGCTGCGGCAGATGTTCGACGACGTGGTCAACGAACCGGTTCCGGACGAGTTTCTCGACATTCTGAGGCGAGCGGACAAACAGACCGGTGAGGGCTGAGATGGCCGCGGCGATGGACGGCCCCGCCGCCCCGCTGGAAGGGGCCGCCCGCGACAAGGTGTTTCAGCGCGAACTCGTGACGCTCATTCCGCACCTGCGCGCGTTCGCCCGCACCCTGACCGGCGACGCGACCGCCGCCGACGATCTGGCGCAGGACGCGATGATCAAGGCCTGGGACGCGCGCGCCAGCTTTCAGCTGGGCACCAACATGAAGGCCTGGACCTTCATGATCCTGCGCAACCAGTTCTATTCCGACAAACGCCGCTCGTGGCGTTCGACCCAGCTGGACCAGGAGGCCGCCGAGCGCACGCTCGTGGCCGTCGATGATCCCGAATCCCCCATCGCCCTGGATGAGCTGCGCCTGGCCATGAGCATGTTGCCGTACGAACAGCGGGAAGCCCTGATCCTGGTCGGCGCTGGCGGCTTCGCCTACGAGGAGGCGGCCGACATCTGCGGCTGCGCCGTCGGCACGGTGAAGAGCCGCGTCAGCCGGGCCCGCAAGGCCTTGCAGGGCATTCTGGAAACCGGGGCCTACGATCGCGACGGCCGTGAGGCCGGAGACGCGATGCGCTCGATCCTCGCCGACGCGGAGCGGCTGAGCGCGATCCGGTGACTCTATTCGAAAGGTTGCGGTGGGGGCCTGCAACGACGATCAGGGTCCGGCTCGGCGTGGCCATGGCCCTGGCGCTGCTGCCGGTGCTCCTCCTGGGGACCGGCCAGTCGCTGCTCGCCTTCCAGCGCGAAGCCGCCGACCGTCAGGCCGTGCTGCAGTCGGCGGCCCAGCGCAGCGCCGCCACGGCCCGGGCGCGGATGGAGGCGGCCGGGGTGCTGCTGGAAACCCTCGGGCCCGGCGCGATCGGCATGGACTGTTCGCGACGCCTGGCCGACATCCGCCGGCGCCTGCCCGGCTACGCCAACCTGATCCGCTTCGACCGCATCGGCCGCGTCGCCTGCTCGGCCGAGAGTGTCCCGGCCGACGCGGCCCGTCGCGACCGCGCCTGGTTCCGCCGACTGGCCGCGGGCGACACCATGGTCGTCACCCTCGACCCGGGCGTCTCCTACGCCAGCGAGCCCAGCCTGTTCACGGCCGCGCGCTCCTACGACCCCCAGACCGGGTTCAGCGTGCTGGCGGCGGTCATTCCCCTGGCCAGTCTGCGTCCGGAACTCGAGGATCGTTCCCTGCCGCGCGGCTCGCAGGTGGCCGTGGTCGATCACGAGGGCCGGTTCCTGTCGGTGACCGACGAAAAGGCCTTTCCCCTGTCGGTCAAGAGCTGGATCGACCGGGCCGGCGCGCGCGGATCCTATCTGGGCTACGGCTTCGACCGCCACGCTGTGCGGCGGGTCTATTCGGCCGCCCCGCTGGTCGGCGACGACCTGTTCGTCATCCTGTCGGCGCCGTCGGCCGGGCTGTTCTCGACGGCCTGGCTGGACCCCCTGTCCGGCATCGTCTTCCCGCTGATCGCCTTCGTCGTCGCCCTGGTCGCGGTGTTCTTCGCCGCCGAGCGGGGCGTGGGGCGGTGGATTGTCTATCTGCAGCGCATCGCCGCCATCTACGCCCGCGGCCGGTTCACCGTGCGCGCGCTGCAGGCCGAGCGGGCCCCGCCGGAGATCCGCGAGCTGGCCGAGACGCTGGACCACATGGCCGCGACGATCGTCGCCCGCGACGCGACCCTGCACGAGAACCTGGACCAGAAGGACGCGCTGATGCGCGAGATCCATCACCGGGTGAAGAACAACCTGCAGGTCATCAGCTCCCTGCTCAGCATGCAGGAGCGGGCGCTCGGCGATCCGGCCGCGCGCATGGCGATGAGCGATACGCGCCAGCGCATCACCGCCCTGGCCCTGATCTACCGCGCCCTCTACCAGGGCCCCGACATCAAGCATGTCGATCTCAGGCCGTTCCTCGAAGACCTCATCGGCCAGCTGCTGGCCGGAGACATGGGCGGCGCCCACATCCGCACCGAGGTGCGGGCCGACCGGCTGGCCATCGACCCGGACAAGCTGGCGCCGCTGGCCCTGTTCGCCGTCGAGGCCGTGACCAACGCCCAGAAGCACGCGCTGCAGGGGCGCGGCGGAACCCTCACCGTCGATTTCACGTTGCGGAATGGCGAGGCGGAACTGGCTATCGCCGACGATGGCGGCGGTTCGGCCGCGCCGCCGGACGCGGCCACGACGGGCGGTGTCGGCCGCACCCTGATGACCGCCTTCGCCCGCCAGCTGCGGGGGCGCTGCACGCTGGAGCCAAACACCCTGGGCGGGCTGACCGCGCGGCTGGTCTTTCCGATGCCCGACGCCGGGCGGACGGAACCGCTGACCGCCGCGAAGCGTTGATCTCCCGTGCAACAACCGCCCCGCGACCCGGGGCCCGAGGAGATCGCGCCATGCGTAAGATCATTGTTCTGGCCGTCGCGGCCGCAAGCCTGATGGCCGCCGCGTGCAACACCATCGAAGGCGCCGGCAAGGATGTGCAGGCGGCCGGTGAAGCTGTCGAGGATACGGCCAAGGACGCCAAGTAGGCGTCCATCAGGATCCGACCGTGAACGGCCCCCGTCTTCCATGACGGGGGCCGTTTCACGTTGCATCCGCGTTGCAAGGGAGCAGCGAACGGCTCGCGGGTTTGCTATGGGACGCGGATGCACCCCGCCAGACTGTTCCATCAGACCGACGCCGCCGCCCTTGCCGCCCTGGTCGCCGGGCGCGGCCTGGCGCTGATCGTGGGGGTCGCGGCCGGCCGGCCGGCGGTCGCCCATGCGCCCGTTCTGCTGGAGGGTCGCCGCCTGCGGTTTCATCTGTCGCGCGGCAACGCCCTGACCCCGGTTCTGGCCGCGGAAGGCGCGACGGCCCTGGCCGTGGTCGCCGGGCCGGACGCCTATGTCAGCCCCGACTGGTTCGGTCTTGATGACCAGGTCCCGACCTGGAACTACCTCAGTGTCGAGATGGAGGGGCCGGTCACCGCGCTCGACGACGCCGGCGCGGCGACCCTGCTCGACGACCTGTCGGCCCGGTTCGAGGCGCCGCTGGCGCCCAAGCCGCCCTGGACGCGCCACAAGATGACGCCCGGCCGTTTCGAGGCCCTGCTGGGCGGGATCGTCGCCTTCGAAATGACCCTTGAGCGGTTCGAAGGGGTCTGGAAGCTGTCGCAGAACAAGCCGGCCGAGGCGATCGCGGCGGCCGCGGCGGCGCTGGAGGATCGGCCCGATCCGGGGTCGCGGGACATCGCCAGGCTGATGCGTCAGCCGTAGTCGTCGCGGCAGCGGGCGTAGAGCTCCAGATCGCGGGCATAGAGCCGCTCGATCCGCCGTCGGGCCGCCGCCGAGATGTCGAGCTGTTCGACTTCCCGCGTGGCGTTGGACCGGCCGAAGGTCAGGGGCCGGTCGGCCAGCCGCGACATGCGCCCGGCGAAGGCGTCGGCCTGTTCCAGCACGCCCCAGCACCAGATCGTCGGCAACAGGCTCTCGATCGGCGTCCCCTCGCGCCAGCCGACGAAGGCGCAGGCCAGATCGGCGAACACCCGCGGATGCTCCAGCTGGTAGTCGAGGAAGCCCTCGAAATCGTAACGGCCGGCCGCCTGGGCCGTCAGATGCGCGTCGAACCGCTGCCAGGGCTTCTTCTTCAGGAACCCCTGGCGGGCATAATTGTAGTCGGACCGGGCCCGCTCGGCCGGGTCGCGCAGCAGGACGATGCTCTTCACCGGCCGGGACAGGCCCGCCTGGACCGTGGGCTGGTCGAAATGGCCGCCGATCAGCAGGTCGCCCGGCGCGGCGGCCGCGTCGATCCTCGCCAGGGCCGCGTCCAGCGACAGGACCTTCCAGTGCTTGCCCAGGTTCTGGGCCTGCGATCGCCACAGGCGAAAGGCCTGCCAGCGACTGATCAGCGCCTCGCGCCGCATCGTGTCGGGCAGATAGAACGAGGCGCGGTCGGGGAAGGCCTCGGCGACGATTAGCGACAGGCTCTTGGAGCCGCTCTTGGGCACCCGGATGCAGGCCAGCAGGGCCTGATCCGCGTCGCTGCTCATCAGGCCGCGGCCCGGTAGGCCGGGTTGCGGGCGTAGAGCCCCTCGCGGCCGGTGATCGGACGGTAGGCGTCGGTCAGGCCCAGCGGCGTCTCGTCCTTGCCCAGCACCAGGAAGCCGTCGGCGGGCAGGGCCGCCGCGAGCCCCTCGAGCACGCGCGGACGGATCGCCTCGTCCATCATCGACAGCACGTTGCGGCAGAAGATCACGTCGAACTGGCCAACGCCCGACAGATCGCCGATCAGGTTGATGCGCCGCCAGCGCACCCGTCCGCGGATGCGCGGCGACAGCCGCCAGCTGTCCTCGACCTTGTCGAAGTGATCGACCAGCATGCGGATCGGCAGGCCGCGCTGGACCTCGAACTGGTTGTAGAGGCCGGACTGGGCCTTCTCGAGGCAGCGTTCGGAGATGTCCGCGCCATAGATCTCGACCTTGGCGCCGGCCTCCAGCCCCACGCCGGCCTCGGCGATCATGGCCAGGCTGTAGGCTTCCTGGCCGGTCGAGCAGCCGGCGCTCCAGATGCGGATCGGCTCGGGCCCGCGCATGCGCGACAGCGTCGGCAGGATATCGTCGCGGAACTGCTGGAAGGGGGTGCGGTCGCGGAAGAAGGCGGTCTCGTTCGAGCACATGGCCTCGACCAGGGCCCAGATCAGCGGCTCCTCGCGGCGCGCGCGCAGGCCGGCGATCAGCTCGCTGATCGAGCCATAGGATTCACGCCGGGCCAGCGGCCCCAGGCGGCTCTCGATCAGATAGGTCCTGGTCGGATCGACGTTCAGTCCGGCGCGCTGGCGGCACAGCGCGACGATCAGCTTGATGTCGTCGGGGCTCATGCCAGACCGGCCTCGGCGAACTTCGCCTGGATGATGTCGCCGTCGAACGGCTTCATGATGTATTCGCAGGCGCCGGCCGTCAGGGCCTCGCGGATCCGCGCCGGCTCGCTCTCGACCGTGCAGAAGACCACCTTGGGCGCGTCGCCGCCCGGTTCGGCGCGCAGCTGCTTCAGGAAGTCCAGGCCGTTCATCACCGGCATGTGCCAGTCGAGCAGGATCACGTCGGGCATGGCCGCGCGGCACCAGGCAAGCGCCTCCAGCCCGTCGGACGCCTCGGCCACTTCGTAGCCGAGTTCCTCGACGATCCGGCGGGCCACCTTGCGGATCACCCGGCTATCATCAACCAGCAGACAGGTCTTCAAGGCGCGAACGCTCCTTCCCCGTCCCGTCTTTTCGGCTGTGTCGGTTAACGGGTCGTGAGAGGACGTGGAAAACGGGCGCGGCGGATTGTCCGGCGTTGGGGAAACAGGGGGCAGTTTTCCCTGTTTCCGGGCGCTAGAAATAGGGGGACAGTTTACGCATTTCCGTCTTCGTCGGCGGACAGATCCGCGAAGGAAATGCGTAAACTGTCCCCCTATTTCCCCGGACGCTAGACCGGCGCCCAGGCGGCCAGGGTGACCTTGTCCTCGCCGGTTTCCGCGGCCAGCTGGCCGCCGGCGGCCTTGACGATCAGGTGCAGGTAGTAGGCCTGGACCCAGGCCCCGCCGACCGCGTCGCCGCGCGGTTCGCCCCGCAGGCCGCGCAGGACCTCCGGCTTGAGCCGCGCGCGCGGCCCGGTCGCCTCCAGGCTGATGGCGGCCCGGCCATCGGCCTCGATCACCCGCGCCACCGCCGTCCCGCCGATCGGCAGGGCCCCGGCGGCGATCTGGCAGAGATTGAGCAGGATGCGGGCGGCCGCCTTGTTCAGCGCGGCGACCTCGACCTTCCAGTCCAGCTCCGGCCGGACGTGGGCGTAGATGCCCCTGGCCAGACCCTCCAGTTCGCGCGGGTCGAAGGTCTCGGCGGCGGCCGAGGCGCCGAAGGCCACGCGGCAGAACTGCAGCTGGTCGGCCAGCTTGCGGGCGCTCTGGCCGATCAGGTCCATGGCGTCCTCGCGCATGTCCTGGGCCGTGGGATCTTCCAGCAGGTCCAGGCCCGAAACGATGGCGCTGGCCGGGCTGATGAAGTCGTGGCACAGGCGCGCGGCGATCTGGGCGGCCAGCTCGGCGGCCTCGGGCAGCTTCTCCTCCACGGCCGGGGCCGGAGTTTCGGGACGGGGCTCGGAGGCGACGGGTTCGGTCATGGCCCGCGAAATTGACCTGATTTGAGGCGTTGGCAAATGGGGCGCGGGCCCCTAACGACAGCCGTATGGATCCGTTCATCGAGCCCGGCGCCCTGGTGCGCCATCCCGCGCGGGACGACTGGGGCGTTGGACAGGTGCAGTCGGTGACCGGGCGGCGGGTCACCGTGAATTTCGAACACGCCGGCAAACAGGCCATCGATGCGTCGGTCGTGCGTCTGATCTTCGTGGCCGACGATCCTGGAGCCCGCCGATGACCGCCACCGACGCCGATATCGGCCTCGCCCTCGCCGACATCGTCGAGGAGGCGGGCCGGCTGATCCTGCCTTACTGGTCGCATGGCGGAACCGTGGCCCACACCAGCAAGGCCGACATGAGCCCGGTGACCATCGCCGACCAGGAGGGCGAGAAGCTGATCGTGCGCCGGCTGAAGGCGCGCTTCCCCGACATCGCCATCGTCGCCGAGGAACACGCCAGCGAATTTGGCACGCCCGACGCCATCGGCGACCGCTTCTTCCTCGTCGATCCGGTCGACGGGACCAAGGCCTTCATGCGCGGCGACCCCAGCTTCACTGTCAACATCGGCCTGGTCGCCGGCCGGCGGCCCGTCGCCGGCGCCGTCTGCGCCCCGGCCACGGGCGAGACCTGGTTCACCACCGCGATGGGCGCGATGAAGCGCGCCGAGGGCGGGGCGGCGAGCGCCGTTCATGTGCGCCCCTGGCCGAAGGGCGAGGCGGTGGCCCTGATCAGCCACACCATGAAGGAAGAGACCCTCGCCAAGCTGACCGCTGAATATGGCTTCGACCTGAAGGTGGCGATGGACAGCTCGGTCAAGCTCTGCCGCATCGCCGAGGGCGCGGCCGACATCTATCCGCGTCACGGCCCGACCAGCGAATGGGACATCTGCGCGGCCCAGGCGGTGCTCGAGGCGGCCGGCGGGTCGGTGACAGGCTATCAGGGGGCCGAATTCCTCTACGGCAAGGCCGACAAGCGGTTCCTCAACGAGTGGTTCGTGGCGTGGGGCGGGTAGCGTTGTCGCGGGTGTCTTCGGGGCGTCCGCTTCAACTATCTCCGTCATCGTCGGACTTGTTCCGACGACCCAGGAACGCCGTATTGGCCGCTCCTGCCGTGGAGTCGATCTCCTCACACCGTGCGCATGGGTCCCCCGGGCTCGGCCGTCGGCCGACCCGAGGGCAGGCTCCGGAACAAGTCCGACGATGACGGGGCAGGGGAGCTGGATTCCTTGTTCCGCAAGGTGTGTCGCGATGTTTACCTGACCCGCCATTGAGTCATTTTACCCCCGCCAGCAGGCGTGAGGCGTCCGTCCGCGCATTTTCCGGGCGGGAGTCCCGGGTTTGTCCCGCGATGTCCCGTGAGTATCCGTCTCGCAAGTCCTCAACCCTCTCTCGCGAGGGAGAAGGGGGACGGCAGGGCGAGGCCGGACAACCGCCGCCGCCTACCGCTCCTCGTCGAACCGGTTCTCGACCAGCTCGCACAACGCCGCGACGGCCTCCGCCGCCTCGGCGCCCTCCGCCGAAATCTCGATCGTCGAGCCGATGCCGGCGGCCAGCATCATCAGGCCCATGATCGAGCGCGCATCGACGGTGGAGCCGTCGCGGCTGACCTGAACCTCGGCGTCGAAGGTCGAGGCCAGCTTGACGAACTTGGCCGAGGCGCGGGCGTGCAGCCCCCGCTCATTGATGATTTCGACGGACCGGCAGGCGCTCACTTCTCGCCGGCCAGCACGTAGGAGGCGACGGAGATGTACTTGCGGCCCGCCTCCTGGGCGTGGTGCACGCAGGCCTCCAGCGGCTCGCGGGTGCGCAGGGAGGCCAGCTTGATCAGCATCGGCAGGTTCAGCCCGGCGATGACCTCGGCCCGGGTCTGTTCCATGACGCTGATGGCCAGGTTCGACGGCGTGCCGCCGAACATGTCGGTCAGCAGGATCACGCCCTTGCCTGAATCGACGGCCGCGCAGGCCTTGAGGATGTCCTTGCGGCGCTTTTCCATGTCGTCGTCGGGGCCGATGCAGATAGCCGCCACGTCGGTCTGCGGACCGACGACATGCTCCATGGCCAGAACGAACTCTTCCGCCAGCCGGCCATGGGTAACGATCACGAGGCCGATCATGCGCGAGCCTGAAACCCTGTCTCGATCAATACCGGGAACCCTTGCCCGACGGACGCGGCCCTCGCCGCGAGGGCGCCTAGATACGCCCGTTAATGTTCGGCTCCAAGGTACTCGATGCCGCGGCGCAATTTCGCGGGTGCGGCGGGATCAAAAGGCCACAGAGGACGCAGGGGAACGGCGACGCCGGCCAGGTCCAGCGTCTCGCCGACCGGATAGCGCTCGACCGCCCCGGGCGAGGCCTCGCAGCGAATCGCCAGCACGATCGGGGCGTAGGGGACGGCGCTGACCGGCAGCACGCCGAGGCCGCGGCTTTCCATCAGCCCGGCCAGGCTGTCGGGCGCGCGGCCCCAGGCCCGGCCGCCGGAGGCCCAGATCAGCACCCGGTCGTCGGCCACCAGGCGGAAGCCCTCGCCCAGCGCCCGCAGGGCCAGGTCGCTCTTGCCGCAGCCCGAGGGCCCTTCGATCAGCACGCCGCGCCAGAAGCCGCCCAGCCGCAGGGCGATCATGCCGCCGTGGCGGATCATCCGCCGCGCTCGGGCAGGCGCACGAGGAAGCGGGCGCCGCCGATCGCGCCGTCGGGGCCCAGACGGTTCTCGGCGTGGATCTCGCCGCCGTGAGCCTCGACGATCTGGCGGGCGATCGACAGGCCCAGGCCCGAGTTGCCGCCGAACGCCGTGCCCTTGGGCCGCGAGGTGTAGAACCGCTCGAACACGGTCTCCAGATTGTCCGGCGGGATGCCCGGGCCGTCGTCCTCGACCGCCACCTCGACCTTGCCGCGGCCGCCCGACAGGGTGACGCGCACCTCGCCGCCGGGCGGGCTGAACGAGCGGGCGTTGTCGATCAGGTTGCGGAACACCTGGCCCAGCGGCCCTTCGCGGCCGGCCACGGCCAGGGTTTCGCCGGCGTCGGGACCGATGATTCGCACGGCCACCGCGCCGGGCGTGGCCGAGGCGCCGTAGACATGCACGATGTCGCCGATCAGCCGCGCCAGGTCGATGCGGCGCGGCTCGTCGCGCGACAGCTCGGCGTCCAGCCGCGAGGCGTTGGCGATGTCGGTGACCAGCCGGTCCAGCCGGCCGACGTCCTGCTTGAGGATGCTGGTCAGCCGCTGGCGGGCCGGGCCGTCGCCGACCAGGTCGAGCGTCTCCACCGCCGAACGGATCGAGGTCAGCGGATTGCGAATCTCGTGGGCCACGTCGGCGGCGAACCGCTCGATGGCGTCCATCCGCTCCGACAGGCTGTCGGTCATCTGTTCCAGCGAGCGGGTCAGGTCGCCGATCTCGTCCTGGCGTTTGGCCAGGTCCGGCATCGAGATCGACCGCGCCCGGGCCTGCTGCACCCGGTCGGCCGCCCTGGCCAGGCGCAGCACGGGCCGGGCCACCAGGGCGTAGATCAGGAAGCTGGACAGCGTCGTCACGCCCACGGCGATCAGGATGAACGGGATCAGGGCGGCCCGCTCGGCGGCGATGATCGAATCGACGTCGCCCGCTTCCAGCGTCAGCACGCCCAGCACCGCCCGCACCCGCTGGATCGGCAGGGAGACGGACACCAGCTGCTCGCCGCCCTCGCCGATCCGGCGACCCCTGACCTGCTCGCCGCGCAGGGCGGCGTCGATCTCGGCCTTGAGGGCCCGGGCGGCGCGCTCGCCGGTGGGATTGCGTTCCGGCGGCCGGGCCTTCTGGCCGGGCTTGCGGGCGGGCGGCAGCGGCTTCCAGTCGACCCGGTCGGCCACGTCGTAGGAGTCGGCGATCTGCCGGCCGGCGCCGTCGAACAGCCGCACCCGCTGGCTGCGGGGCAGGTGCAGCAGCTGCAGCAGCCGCGCGGCCCGCTCCGGCTGCAGGGCCGGCTCGGGCTCGCCCACCGTGGCCGCCTCGTCGATGATGCGGGCCACCCATTCGCCCTGGGTGATCAGGCTGTCGATGCGGGCGTTGACCAGCCCCCGGCGCATCTCGTTGAGCGTCAGGGCCCCGATGACCAGGATCGCCAGCCCGAGGAAATTCAGGGCGATGATCAGCCGCCCGAGGCGCGAGCCCCGTGGCCAGAGACGCCGGCGCGGCGGCGCCTCGGGCTCAGGATTCGCGATAGCGGTATCCGACGCCATACAGGGTCTCGATCGCGTCGAAGGTCGGGTCCACCTGGCGGAACTTCTTGCGCATCCGCTTGATGTGGCTGTCGATCGTGCGGTCATCGACATAGACCTGATCGTCGTAGGCCGCATCCATCAGGTTGTCGCGGCTCTTCACGAAGCCGGGCCGCTGGGCGAGGCTCTGCAGCAGCAGGAACTCGGTGACGGTCAGCCGCACCGGCTTGCCGTCCCACAGGCTGTCGTGCCGCTCGGGGTCGAGGGTCAGCTTGCCGCGCTTCATCGAGCGGACGCCCGGGTCGGCCGGGCCGCCGGCCTTGATCGCCTCGTCGATGCCGCCGCGCCGCAGCACCGCCTTGACCCGTTCCAGCAGCAGCCGCTGGCTGAACGGCTTGTGCATGTAGTCGTCGGCGCCGAGGTTGAAGCCGAGGATTTCGTCGATCTCCTCGTCCTTGCTGGTCAGCATGATCACCGGGACGTCGGAGGTCTGGCGCAGCCGGCGCAGCAGCTCCATCCCGTCCATGCGCGGCATCTTCACGTCCAGGATCGCCAGGTCCGGCGGGCTGTTCTGCAGGGACTCAAGCCCGGCGACCCCGTCGTGGCAGGCGGTCACCGTGTGACCATGGCTTTCCAGCGCCAGTGAAACGGAGGCGACGATGTTCTCGTCGTCGTCCACCAGGGTGATGTTGGCCATTGCAATCCTTCGTCGTCGCGGGTCGGGCGGGCCGAAACCTAGCGCGGTCCCGGACCCGCGCAAGGAAATCACCCGTCAGCATGGCCCCATTGGGGCGGTTTCGCATCGTAAACCCGACCTTAGGGCCTTGCCGTCTTAGATGCGAGGCATGGAACGGGGCCAGATTCACTATGAACTGTTCGTGCGGCGTCAGCCCGGATCGGGCTGGTCGCTGGAAATCGCGACCGAGGATCGCGCGCGCGCGGTCGAGACGGCCGAGCAGGCGCTGGCCGACGGCCGGGTGGCCGCCGTTCGCGTGACCAAGGAAACCCTCGACCCCGACACCCGCGAATTCCGCTCGGTGACCATCCTCAGCAAGGGCGCGCCGGAGCGGGCCAAGACCCGCAAGCCCCGCGAGAACACCGAACCCCTCTGCGTCAGCCCCTCCGACCTCTACAGCTGCCACGCGCGGGAACGGATCGGCCGGCTGCTGGACAACTGGCTGGTCCGCAACAAGGCCACGCCCTTCGAGCTGCTGCACCGGCCGGACCTGGTCGAGAAGCTCGAGGCCTCCGGCATCGAGCTGCAACACGCGATCCAGAAGATCGCCATCCCCGAGGCCCAGGCCCGCGGCATCGGCGTGCACGAGATCATCCGCACCTTCCAGCACCTGGCCGAGCGGGCCATCGAGCGGCTGCTCAAGGACCATCGCAAGGGTGTCCTGCCCGACCTTGACCGCGAGGGCTTCGCCGCCGCCGCCGAGCGCCTCGCGACCGAACCCGACCGCTGCTATCTGCTGGGTGCGGGCGTCGCCGCCGCGATCGCGCCGGCCAGGACCTGGAGCGAAAAGGTCGGCCGCCTGCTCGACCTGGCCGACGCCGCGCCGATGGAGCCGGCGGCCCGCGCCGCGGCCCTGCAGGTGCTCGAACAACCCCTGACCGAGATTCTCGGCTCCCGGGCCGGTATCGCCGACCTGCTCGGCCCCGACCTGGACCTGGGCGGACAGCTGGCCGCCATGACCCGCGTGGCGGGCGCCCAGTCGGTGGAAACCCTGATCAAGCTGGACCCCAAGGTCGCCCGGATCATGCCGCCCCTGTCCGACCCGGCCGCGCGTCTCGCCGGCTGGCTGGCCGGGCCCGGTTTCGACGGCTGCCGCGCGGCCATCGCCCAGCGCGTGCTGCGCGAGCTGACCGGTCCCCGACGCCTGAAGCCCGGCGACGCGGACGGCGAGATCGATCTGCTGCGCGGCCTGGCCATGGCCCTGACCGCCGCCGGCGACCGCGTGCTGAGCCTGGACGACATCCACGAGGCCTTCTCGGCCCGCTCGAAGATGCTGGTCACCAGCGACTTCGTCGAAGCCCTGCTGGACGGCGGAATGAGCGCGCGGGACGAGGTCGAGGCGCTGATCCGCCTGGCCGAGAACATCACCGGCGCGGCCAACAAGCGCCAGGCCGCCCGCTATCTGTCGGCCAACGTCTCGGCCCTGCGGTTCGAGAAGGAGATGCGCTACGGCGCCGACACGCCCGCGACCCGCATGGCCAGCCTGGCGGCGCTGCAGAAGAACGTCGTGCGGGCCGGACTGGTCGCCGAGGACGCCGCGCCCGTCCAGGCCAAGATCGGCGAGATCGGCGGGCTGGTCGAGGCCGACGGCCGGATCGTCGCGCTGATCGCCAGGGCGCCGGCCCCGGCCGTGCACCGCCTGAGCCTGCTGCTGCGCATCGCCGTGGGCGAGGCCGGGCCGCTGGGCCCCGCCGCCGACCGGGCCCGCGCCGAGGCGCTCCGCCTGGTGCGCCATCCCGACCTGCGCGAGGAGCTGGCCAGGTCGCCCGACGCCGTGATCCGCGTGCGCGACATGATGCAGTCGGCGGGCATGGCCGCCTGACCACTAATTCGGTGACAGTTTACGAATTCGAACTCGGGTCCCGGCGTCAGGCCCGCGGCGCTGAGGCGAATTCGTAAACTGTCACCGAATTAGCGCTTCGCCCAGCGCCCCCACCACCCGATCAACATCCCCATCCACCATCGCCGGATAGAGCGGCAGGCTCAGACAGCGGTCGTACCAGGCCTGCGCGCCGGGCAGGTCGAGCGGGCCGTTGCGGGTTTGCCAGTAGGGCTGACTGTGCACCGGGATGTAGTGGACCTGGCTGCCGATGCCTTTCGCGGCCAGGGCATCGACCACCTGCCGCCGCGTCTTGCCGGCGGCCTCGAAGTCGATCAGCACGGTCAGCAGATGCAGCACGGGATCGGACCCCACGGGCCGGTTCGCGAGCCGCACGATCGGGGCCAGCGGCGCGAGCGCCGTCTCGTAGAGCGCCGCCAGCGCGCGGCGGCGGGCGGCGAACCGCGGCAGCTTGGCCAGCTGCGACAGGCCCAGCGCGCAGAGAATGTCCGGCAGGCGATAGTTGAAGCCCGGCTCGGCCATCTCGTAGAGCCAGGGATCGGCGCCGGCCGTGCGCGTCATGCCGTGGCTGCGCGCCCGGCGCAGGCGTTCGGCCAGGTGCGCGTCGTTGGTCGTGACCATGCCGCCCTCGCCCGTGGCGATGGTCTTCACGGGGTGGAACGAGAAGGTCGCCATGGCCGAATGGGCGCAGTCGCCAACCCGTTCGACGTGGTTTCCAACCGTCAGGGTCGAGCCCAGGGCATGGGGCGCGTCCTCGACCAGCACCGCCCCGGCGTTCGCCGCCAGGGCCGCCAGCGCCGGCAGGTCGCAGACGTCCCCGCGCAGATGCACCGGCAGAACGGCCCGCACCGGCCGGCCCTTCGCGCGGTCCAGCGCCTCGGCCAGCGTGTCGGGCGTCATCAGGCCGCTGCCCGGATCGACGTCGGCGAAGACCACGTCCGCCCCGACATAGGCGGCGCAGTTGGCCGTGGCCAGGAAGGTGATCGAGGGGACGATACAGACCTCGCCCGGACCGATGCCGGCGGCCAGCATGGCCATGTGCAGGGCCGCGGTGCCGTTGCTGCAGGCCACGGCGTGCCCGGCCCCGACGACCGCGCGAAAGGCGGCCTCGAAGGCCTCGACGGTCGGGCCCGTGGTCAGGAAGTCGGCGCGGAGGGCGGCGGCCACCGCCGCGATGTCGTCCTCCTCGATGGTCTGGCGGCCGTAGGGGAGGACCCCCCGCGTCACGCTCCCGTCTCCTCCAGCATGGCCCTCAGCCGCTCCGCCGAGAGCCAGTCGCTGTTGCTGTCGCTGGCGTAGGAAAAGCCTTCCTCGACAGCCTTGCCGCCGTCGGCAGGACCAAATGGCGTGCGGGTGTATTCGACGAAGGCCGGCTCGATCACATAGCGGTCGGCCAGTTCGATGGTCTGGCGCGCGTCGTCGGCCCCGACCATGATCTCATGCAGTTTCTCGCCCGGCCGGATGCCGACGATCCGGATGCCGGCCCCGGGGGCCATGGCCTGGACCAGGTCCGGCATCGACATGGACGGGATCTTGGGCACGAAGATCTCGCCGCCGCGCATCAGGACCAGCGAGGACAGCACGAAATCGACGCCCTGATTGAGGGTGATCCAGAACCGGGTCATGCGCGCGTCGGTCACCGGCAGCTCGGTCGCGCCCTGGGCCAGCAGGCGGCGGAACAGGGGCGCCACGCTGCCGCGCGAGCCGACCACGTTACCGTAGCGCACCACCGAAAACCGCGTGCCGATGTCGCCCGACAGGTTGTTGGCCGCCACGAAGGTCTTGTCCGAGGCCAGCTTGGTCGCGCCATACAGGTTGACCGGGTTGCAGGCCTTGTCGGTCGACAGGGCGACCACCTGCTTCACATGGTTGGACAGGCTGGCCCAGACCACGTTCTCGGCGCCGATGATGTTGGTCTGGATGCACTCGGACGGATTGTACTCGGCCGCCGGCACCTGTTTCAGCGCCGCCGCGTGGATCACGATATCGACGCCGCGCAGCGCCAGGGTCAGGCGCGAGCGGTCGCGCACGTCGCCGAGGAAGAAGCGCATCTTCGACAGGATATCGGGCGCGAATCGCTCGCGCATTTCCTGCTGCATCTCGCTCTGCTTCAGCTCGTCGCGCGAATAGACGATCACCTTGCGCGGCGCGTATCGGGTCAGGACCGTATCGACGAAGCGTTTGCCGAACGATCCGGTGCCGCCGGTGACGAGGATCACCTTGCCGTCGAGATCGAGATTGTCGGGCGCGAAGCCGGTCATGGAGGTTCCACAGCGGCGGCGATTCCGAAATGAATCCCGCCTCGTCCTACGCTTGGCGCGAATGTGTAAACGCCGCGTCAACCATGTTGCGGTCATCTGAACCCATGGATCGCCGCCTCGCCCTCGCCGCCGCCCTCGCCCTGTTGCCCGCCGTCGCCTCGGCCAGTGGCGGCGAGGAGAAGAAGAAGGGCGGCGGGGTCACCTTCCTGCAGATCAAGGCCATTGTCGCCACCGTCATCCGTCGCGACGGCAGCCGCGGCGTGGTCACGGTCGAATGCGGCGTCGATGTCGCCGACGAGAAGTTGCGGACGCTGGCCGACCAGTCCCAGCCGCGCCTGCGCGCGGCCTATGCCGCGTTCGTCCAGGCCTATGCAGGGGGCCTGCCGGCCGCCGGCTTGCCCGACGCCGACTACATGTCCCGCGAACTGCAGCAGATCACCGACACCGTCCTTCGAAAGAAGGGCGCCAAGCTGCTGCTGGGCACGATCCTGGTGAACTAGGCCGGGTGCGTGGTTCGAGCCCCGGATCAAGTCCGGGGTCGGCCGAGGCCTCGCTCCTCACCATGACGAATGTCGGTGCGACCCATTCCCGCCCGTCATCCTGAGGAGCGATCCCTGAAGGATCGCGTCTCGAAGGACGCACGTCCTCACATCGCGCTGATGCCGCCGTCCAGCTTCAGCTCGGCGCCGGTCATGAACTTGCTCTCGTCGCTGGCCAGGTAGAGGGCGGCGTTGGCGATATCGAGGGTTTCGCCGATGTGGCCCAGCGGGATCTGTCGACCCAGCTTGGCCTCGCCCTCTTCCTTGCCGAACGCCTGGCGGATCGGGTCGAGGATGGGCGTATCAATGAAGGTCGGATGGATCGAGTTGGAGCGGATGTCCCACTTCTGCTTGGCGCAGTAGAGGGCGATGTTTTTGCTCAGCAGCCAGACGGCGGCCTTGGACGCGTTGTAGGCCGGGCCGCTGTGGTTGGCGATCAGGCCGGCGATCGAGCTGATGTTGACGATCGAGCCGGGCTGGTGGTCGCGCATGTATTTCAGCGCGTGCTTGGCGCCCAGGAACACCGAGTCGACATTGACCGCCATCACCTCGCGAAAGTCCTCCAGGCTGCACTGGTCGAGGTTGCCGCCCTTGCTGATGCCGGCGTTGTTGACCAGCACCGAGATGCCGCCCATGGCCGCGTCGGCCTCCTCCAGCGCGAAGATCCACTGATCCTCCCTGGTCACGTCCAGCGGGAAGGCGAACGCCGTGCCGGCGCCGTGGGCGGCGTTGATCTCGGCGGCGACCGCCTTGGCGCCCTCGAGGTTCAGGTCGGCCAGGCTGACCCTGGCCCCCTCGCTCGCCAGCCGGCGGGCCATGGCCGCGCCCAGGCCCTGGGCCGCGCCGGTGATGAAGGCCTTCTTGCCGGCGACCCGGCCCGTTTTCGCGGTCATGTGCGTCTCTCCCCGTGGTTTCTTTCGGGACATTTCCCGGACTGACGTTCAACTGGTCCCTATTCGAAGATCAGATCCGTCGCCGCCGACAGCTCGGCCAGGGCCTGATCGACGTCCCCGACCTTGATCGCGCGCATGCCCAGCATCGCGGCCGGTTTGCAGTTGATGCCCAGGTCGTCGAGGTAGACGCAGTCAGCCGGCGCGACGTCGAGCCGCTCGCACATCATCTGGTAGATGCGCGGGTCGGGCTTGCGCACCCCGGCCCTGGAGCTTTCGATCACCGCGTCGAACAGCGCCATGATCCCGGCCACCTGGGCGGCCTTGTCCGATGTGCCGGCCATGCCCGCGCCGTGGCCGGTCTGGACGTTGTTGGTGATGCAGCCGACCTTGAAGACCGCCTTGCAGGCGTTCAGCGCCGCGACCATCCGGGGCCGCACGTCGCCCGACAGCCGGGGCAGGATGTCGCCACCGCGCACGGCGTGGCCCAGCGCGGTGGCCTCCTCGAGGAACCGCAGGTCGAAGGCCGCCGCATCGATCTCGTTGCGCTCGAACAGGGCCCAGGCGTTGTCGTGCGGGTTGGTCGAATTGACCGTCCGGATGAAATCGCGGGGCAGGCCACGTTCGGACTCGAAATGGTTGAAGGCCTCGAACGGCGAGGAGGTGATGACCCCGCCGAAATCCCAGATCACCGCCGCGACCACGTGCGCATCCTCCGTTTTGCAACCGTCTGGCGCGAAACCTGTTTCATCACCGGATCAACGCGCTCTAGAGACGGGTGGTCCGGGACGCAACCCACAGGTCAGAATGATCCCCCGTCCTTTCCGCATCGCCGTGTTCGTCGTGGGTTGCATCGTCATCCTGTGGTTGTCTCTCGCGCCCACGGAGGACCTTCCGCCCGTCACCCTGTGGGACAAGCTGGAGCACGCCATCGCCTATTTCAGCCTGGCCATTCTCGGGGGCGCGGCGTTCCCGAACCACATGTGGCGCGTGGCGGGCAGTCTCTTCACCTTCGGCGTAGGGGCCGAGATCAGCCAGGCCTTGATGGCGGTCGGCCGCCAGGGCGATCCGGCCGACGCCCTGGCCAATACGGTCGGCATCGCCACGGGCCTGCTGCTGACGCTCGCGGTCCGCGAACTGGTCAAGGTTAAGTCTCCCGCCGGGGGTGAATAGCCGGGCGACCGCGGGGCGCGGCGACTAGGGTGCCGGCCTGATCCCCACCGGAGTGGCCCGATGCCTGTTCGGCTGTCCCTGCTGGCCCTCGCGGCCCTGCTCCTGAGCGCCTGCGACGGCAATCCGCTGCAGACCGCGTCCCGCCAGGCCTGCTGCTGCGATCGCTGCCCGACCACGGCCGCGCCGTCCGCCCCGCCGGCCGTTCCGGCGAAGGCCGTGGCCCCGGCGCGGCGGGCGGAAGCGCGCGTGCATCGCGCCCGGACCCCTTCGCGCCCCGTCCGCGAGTCGCGCGTCTACGGCTACGAGCGCGCGGACGAGGACGGCTACGGCGGCCGCTACGGCGCGCGCGGCGGGGTCTATGGCGGAACTCGCGTCTCGGTCCAGGAGACCGAAAGTGTGACGACCGGCTACAGCGACAGCGAATCGTCCAGCGGTTACGCCTATGGCTCGGCCGGCGGCGGCGCCTATCCCTGCCCGACCGGCTGTCGCGATCGGCGCTATGCCGGCGGCTATCGCGGCGCCAGCACCGACGCGGAAGGCTACCTGACCTGGCCTGGCAAGGTCGAGGACTAGGCCGGCCGCGCCGGCACGCCAAAGCCGTGGCGCCTGAAGACCGCCGCCGCTCGCGATCCTTGCAGAAAGTCGAGCAGGGCCGGCGCCCCGCCGTTGCGCGAGGCGGCGATCACCGCGCCCGGATAGCGGATCGGCGGATGGCTCGCGGCCGGAAACAGGCCGACCACCCGCACCCTCGGCTCGGCCTTCGCGTCGGTGGCGTAGACGATCCCCAGCGGGGCCTCTCCGCGCGCCACCCAGGCCAGGGCCGTGCGCACATTGTCCGCCGGCAGCAGCCGGCTCGCCGCCTGGCTCCAGACGCCCAACGCGGTCAGGGCCGCCTTCGCATATTTTCCCGCTGGCACGGCCGTGGGATCGGCGACCGCCAGCCGGCCGCCGCCCAGGGCCCTGGCCAGCGGCATGCCGGGCGCGATCCTCAGCGTCGTGCGCGAACCCCGCGGCGCGATCAGCACCAGCCGGTTTGACAGCAGGTCGCGGCGCGAGGCCGGAACGATCCGCCGCCGCGTGGCCAGCCAGTCCATCCAGTCCTCGTCCGCCGACAGGAACAGGTCCGCCGGCGCGCCCTGGTCGATCTGCCGCGCCAGGGCCGAGGAGGCGCCGAAGCTGAAGCGCACGGGCGTCCCGCTCCCGGCCGTCCAGGCCGCGCCCGCCTCGGTCAGCGCCTCCTGCAGCGAGGCGGCGGCGAACACCGTCACGGCCCCGGCCGCGCGCGCCTGGCCGGCGGCCAGAACCGCCGCCGCCCCGGCGACGAACGCCCGTCTGTCGCGCATCAAAGATCTCTCCGCGGCATGGCCCGCCCCTTGCGGACCATCCTCCTCGCTGGATCGAAACGGGACAAGGGGAGAGACCGATGCGTTCGCCGAATGGACCGCTGTTCAAGACCTACGAAATCATCGCCATCGTGGCCTTCCTGACCGCCGCCGCCTGGGCCGGCCTCAGGCTGGTCTACTAGACCGGACCGGCGGCCCCGCGCCCGTGACCGGCGAGGGCG
>Ga0172380_10001033_pt1 | contig 49628 bp, 54 predicted proteins | sample Leawe162metaG_FD_119747 | JGI IMG/M metagenome (GOLD analysis project Ga0172380, IMG submission 119747) | Leachate microbial communities from a municipal landfill in Southern Ontario, Canada - Leachate well 162 metaG | ecosystem: Engineered > Solid waste > Landfill > Unclassified | place... | reverse complement strand
GCGTGTCGCACTGCTACCAGCGCCCCACGTACCCGGACTGGCCGTACGCCGTGTTCTCCATGATGCACGCCGCGAAGACCGCCACGGTGGAGGAGACCGCCGCCGCGATCGCGCAGGAGACCGGCATCGAGGACTACCAGATCCTGTACTCCACGACGGAGTACAAGAAGATCCGCCTCCCGTACTTCATCCCCGAGTACGACCGGTGGGAGGCGCTCTGCGCGGCTGCCGCCGAGGAGCCTGCGTCATGACGACGACCGAGCCCCGTGCCGGGGTGCCCGAGCACCCGCACGCCGCGCACCCGTCGGGTGGGCAGCCCGGCGCGCGCCCCGAGCATGCCCACACGGGCGGCACGCCGCGCGGTGTGCAGAGCGTGAAGTTCTCGTTCTACCGCGTCGCCGACCACGTGCGGCGCGGCCCGTCCGAGGATCGCGCCGCCCTCGGCGCCGTGCTCACGAGCCAGCTGGAGGAGTCGTCCCGCCGGATGCTCACCCGCGTGTACTCCACAGTGGGCACGCGCGGCGACACGGACTTCCTCGTGTGGCAGGCGCACGATGAGCTGCGCACGGTCACGGACTGGCACGTGGAGCTGCTGCGCTCGCCGCTGGGCGGCGCGCTGGACCGGCCGCACTCGTTCCTGAGCATGACTATGCGATCGCTGTATACCAACGACCTGCACGCGGGCGCGGAGACGCGCACCCGCCTGCGCACGGACGGCGGCACCAATCGCTATCTCTTCGTCTACCCGATGGCGAAGACGCGCGCGTGGTACGAGCTGCCCGCCGTGGACCGGCAGGCGATGATGAACGAGCACATCGAGGTCGGCCACCGGTACCACGGGATCAAGATCAACACCACGTACTCGTACGGCCTGGACGACCAGGAGTTCGTGGTGGCCTTCGAGGGCGACGACCCCGGCGAGTTCCTGGCGCTGGTCCGCGAATTGCGCGACTCGCGCGCCTCGTCCTACACGCTGTTCGACACGCCGATGTTCACTTGCCGGTTGCTGGACATCGGCGAGCTTGCGGAGCACATCGGCCTGTCGGGCGGATAGGCCATCCGATCCGGTTGGCGTGGGATCCCGATCCGGTTGCCGTGGGATATAGTCTCGGAATACAGTGGAATCTATCGTGTCTCTCGCCACTTTGGATAGATTCCATCCGAGAATCGCTCCTCCGGGAGCGGGTAATGGCAAGGCCGGATCGATGCACGTCGACGATGCGCCGAGCGCCGGCGCGAACAGCCACGGAAATGGACGCCCGACGCGGTGGGTCAGTCTCGCCCGCGCCTGCGAGCTGCTGGGCGTGAACGAATCGACGGTCCGCCGCTGGGCGGACTCGGGCGAGATCCAGGTCTTTCGGACTCCCGGCGGCCACCGGCGATTCGCCGAGGCGCAGCTGCTCGCGATGATCCAGGCCGGCGGCGGGCGCCGCTCGGACCGGCCGCTCTCGGACGCCGCCACCTCGCGCATCCGGCGCCAGCTGCACTCCGGCAGCGCGGACGGCTGGTACGGCGAAATCGAGCAGGCGGAGCGCGACGCACTCCGGCCGCTGGGCCGGCGGCTGGTGGAGATCGTGGACGACTACATCTCCCGCCGGGGCCGCCGCAGCGAGCTCGAGGAGGAGGTCGGCGACATCGGCGAGCAGTACGGACACGAGCTGCGCCGCCGGGGGATGCCCCTCGCGCACGCCGTGCAGGCGTTCACGTTCTTCCGCAAGTCGCTGGACGAGACGGCGAAGCAGCTCTCCGAGCGCAACCGCCTGACCGCGGACGACGCGGCGAACGCGCGCGAGGCGATCGCGGGCCTCGCGGACCGTGTGCTCATCGGCCTGACCTCCGTGTACGACCCCGAGAGCCGGTAGCGGCGACGCGCACAGCACGAGAAGCGAGAACCACGGGCCGATGATCTACTACCCGATCTTCCTGGACGTGCAGGGCAAGCCGGTGCTGCTGGTGGGCGGCGGTCACGTGGCGCTCGAGAAGATCGGCAAGCTCGTGGAGCACGGCGCGGACGTCACCATCGTCGCCCCCGCGCTGATCCCGGAGGTGCGCGCGTTCGTGGACGCCGGGCAGGCCCGCTGGGAAGAGCGCCCGTATCGCGAGGGCGACACGGAGGGCGCGTTCCTGGTCATGGTCGCCACTGACAACGGCGAGGTGAACCGCCACGTGGCGGCAGAGGCGCGCGAGCGGAAGATCCTGGTGAACGCCGCCGACGATGCCGCGAACTGCGACTTCATCCTGCCCGCCCTGGTACGCCGCGGCGAGATCGCCGTCGCCTCCTCGACGGGGGGCACCAGCCCCGCGATGGCCCGCTGGCTGCGCGAGCGGCTGGAGGAGTTCATGTCGGACGACGTGGTCGGACTGGCGGCCCTGCTGGCCGAGGTGCGCCGCGAAGTGCGCGCGGGCGACCGGGCCTGCGCCTCGCGGTGCACCCGCGCGGAGACGCCGCCGCCGCTGCTGTGCCGGGAGTGCCCGAACCGCATCCCCGCCGATCGCTGGCAAGACGCGATCGATGGAGAATTGATGGCGCTCATCAACCTGGGCGATATGGACGGCGCGAAGGCGCACCTGCTCGCATCGCTCGGACGCACCGAGCTGCAGGTCTCGCCGTTCTGGCGCGAGGAGGTTCGCCCGTGATCACGTTCGCCGGGATGAGCCACCAGACGGCGCCGCTGCACATCCGAGAGCGCCTGGCGATCGACGCCGAGGCCCTCCCCGGCGTTCTGAAGCGCGCGAAGGAGACCTTCGGCGCCGCGACGATCATCAACACCTGCAACCGGCTGGAGCTGTACCTCCCCGGCATCCACGAGCCGGAGGCCGCGCTGGGCTTCCTCGCCGTGGAGATGGACGTCGACCACGACCTGATGGAGCGCCACTTCCACGTCGCGTACGGCGCGGACGCCGTGCGCCACCTCTACTCCGTCGCGTCCGGGATCGACTCGATGGTGCTCGGCGAGACCGAGGTCCTCGGCCAGGTACGCGCCGCGTTCTCGGCCACGGTGTCGGCGGGCGCCGACAACGCGATGCTATCGCGGCTGTTCCACACGGCGATCCGCACCGGGCGCCGCGCGCGCAACGAGACGGCGATCGGTGAGCGATCCGTATCGGTCTCCTCGATCGCCGCGCAGCAGGCACGCGACCTCTTCCCGGACCTTGCGCGGGCGTCCGTACTGGTGGTCGGCGCGGGCGAGGCGGGGCGCCTCGCGGCGGAGGCGGTCGTCGCCTACGGGGCCGAGCGCATCACCGTGGCGAACCGCACCTTCGAGCGCGCGCAGGCGCTGGCCACCTCGCTGGGCGGGCAGGCGATCCCCTTCGGCGCCGCCGTCGAGGCGCTGCGCACCGCGGACATCGTGATCGCAGCGTCAGGCGCGCCGGAGGCGCTGTTCGAGGACGCCGCTGTGAGCGAGGCGACCACGCACCGTGACGGCCAGCCGCTGCTCATCGTGGACATCGGCGTGCCACGTGACTTCCACCCCACCGTGCGCGAGGTCCCCGGGGTGTCGTACCACGACCTGGACGACCTGCAGACGATCGCCGCCCGCAACACCGAGACCCGCGCGAGCGAGGTGGCGGCGGTGCAGGCGATCGTCGACCAGGAGACCAGCAGGTTCACCGAGTGGTGGAGCCAGCTGCAGATCGTCCCCACGATCAGCGCCCTGACGGACCGCGCGGAGACCGTGCGCCGCAACGAGCTGGCGAAGACCATGCGCCGCCTGAGGCTGACGGATCACGAGCGCCGCCACGTGGAGGAGCTCGCCGACGTGCTGACACGCGCCCTGGTGAAGCAGATCCTGCACGCGCCCATCGCCACACTGCGCGAGCGCGGTGACCAGGACACCTACGTGGGCATGGCCCGCACGCTCTTCCGGCTGGACGAGCCGGTCGAGGACGCATGAGCGCGGCCATCCGCACGCTGCGCTGCGCGACGCGGGGCTCGGCGCTCGCCCTCGCGCAGGTCGTGATTACCACGAGAGCCCTGCAGGCGGTGGACCCCGGCATCGAGGTGCCGGTGATCGAGATCACCACGCAGGGCGACCGCGACCGCGTGACGCCGCTCACGCAACTCGGCGGGCAGGGCGTCTTCGCCGCCGCCGTGCGCGAGGCGGTGCTGGACGGCCGCGCGGAGATCGCGGTGCATTCGCTGAAGGACGTGCCCACGACGCCGGTCGAGGGCCTGACGATCGCCGCGATCCTCGAGCGCGCCGATCCCCGTGACGCGTTCGTCGGGAGCGGAGGGCGGCGCCTCGCGGCGCTGCCGCCGGGCGCCCGCATCGGCACGAGCGCGAGCCGCCGCGTCGCGATGATCCGCGCGATCCGCCCCGACCTGGTGCCGGTGGCGATCCGCGGCAACGTGGACACGCGCCTCGCAAAGCTCGCGGCGGGGGAGTACGACGGCATCCTGCTCGCGGCGGCGGGCCTGGTGCGCCTCGGGCGAATCGCCGAGGCGACACAGGTGTTCGAGGCGCGCGAGTTCCTGCCCTCGCCCGGACAGGGCGCGATCGCGATCGAGTGCCGCACCGGCGACGAGGCGACGCTCGCGGCGCTCGCGCGGATCGACCACGCCCCGACGCGCGCCGCGGTGACCGCCGAGCGCGGCGTGCTGGCGGCGCTCGGCGCGGGGTGCAACCTCGCGGTCGGCGCGTTCGCCGAGATCGACGGCGACCTCCTCACCGTGCGCGCGATGCTCGGCGGGGACGAGGAGGGCGAAACGCCAGTGTTCGGCGACGCCGCCGGCCGGCCGCAGGATGCGGATCGTCTGGGGCGCGGCCTCGGCGAGCGCCTGCGCGAAGGCTACGCGGGCGCGGGAGGCAGCCGCCTGTGAGCACTGCGAACATCGTCCCGGGGGCACTGTGAGCACGAGCACCGGGCACGTCTGGCTCGTCGGCGCGGGCCCGGGCGACCCCGGGCTGATCACCGTAGCCGGGCGCGATGCGCTGCGCCGGGCGGAGGTCGTGCTGTTCGACCGCCTCGCGGCGCCCGAGCTGCTGGACGAGGCCCTCGCTGGCGCGCTGCTGATCGACGCCGGGAAGGCCGCCGACAACCACACCCTGACGCAGGAGGAGACGAACGCCCTGCTGGTGGAGCACGGGCTGGCGGGACGGCGCGTCGTGCGCCTGAAGGGCGGCGATCCGTACGTCTTCGGGCGCGGCGGCGAGGAAGCTGCCGCGCTGGCGGCGGCCGGGGTGCCCTGCACCGTGATCCCGGGCGTGACGTCCGCCATCGGCGGCCTCGCGGCGGGGGGCGTGCCGGTGACGCACCGCGCGGTCGCCACGTCCTTCGCCGTGATCACGGGCCACGAGGATCCCACGAAGCCGGAGCAGGGCGTCCACTGGGATCGCCTCGCCACCGCCGTGGACACGCTCGTCGTGCTGATGGGCGTCGGCCGCCTCGATGGCATCGCGCGCGCGCTGATCGAAGGCGGCCGTGCCGCCTCGACCCCGGCGGCGCTGGTGCAGGAGGCGAGCACGCCGCGCCAGCGCGTGGTCACCGGAACGCTGGCGACGATCGCGGAGGTCGCGCGCGACGCCGGTATCCAGGCGCCCGCGCTCTTCGTGGTCGGCGAGGTGGCCGCGCTACAGCCGATCCTCGACCCGCGCCACCTGGCCCCGCTGGCGGGCAAGCGCGTGCTGGTCACGCGGACGCGCGCGCAGTCGTCCGTGCTGGTGGACGCGCTGCGTGCCGAGGGCGCGTGGCCGGTGGTGCTCCCAGCGATCGAGCTCACGCGCCGCGTGGACCCGGACGCCGCGCGTGCCGTGCGCGAACGGCTTGAGGAGCGCGCGTACCGCTGGACGGTGTTCACCTCCACCAACGCCGTGGACACGTTCTTCGAGGTGCTGTGGGAGGCGGGCGGCGACCTGCGCTCGCTGATGGGCAGCGGCCTGTGCGCCATCGGCGCGGCGACCGAGCGTGCGCTCGCCGCGCGCGGGCTGCACGCCGACCTCGTCGCGGCGGAGGCCGTGGGCGAGGGCGTGCTGGACGCGCTCGCCGCGACCGGGACGCTGCCCGGGGCGCGCGTGCTGCTCCCCCGCGCCGAGGGCGCGCGCGACGTGCTGCCCGCGGGGCTGCGCACGCACGGTGCACAGGTGGACGAGCTGACGCTGTACCTCGCCGCCCCGCCTGCCGAGGCGCCCGCGGAGGCGCTGGCCGCCGTGCGCAACGGCGAGATCGATGTGGTGACGTTCACTTCGTCGTCCACGGTGAAGAACCTCGCGACGCTGCTGGGTGGCGACCTGTCCGCGCTGCAGCGCGCGACCGTGGTATGCATCGGCCCCATCGTCGCGGAGACCGCGCGCGAGCTGGGCCTGCCGCCGCAGGTGGTGCCAGAAGACCACACCATCGAGGGGATGGTCGCTGCGCTCCGGGTGTACGTACACTCGACTTCGGCCGCCGCACCGGCGCTCTAGGAGGCTCGTCATGGTCGCGATCACCCGGACCGCCCAGTTCACGCGCACGCGGCGGACGCGCCGCACGGAGGCGCTGCGCTCGCTGGTCCGCGAGACGCGCCTCGACCCCGCGCAGTTCATCTACCCGATGTTCGTCACGCACGGCACCAACGTGCGCACGCCCATCGAGTCGATGCCCGGCCAGTTCCAGCTCTCCGTGGACCAGCTGGAGCGCGAGGCGCGCGAGCTCGCCGAGGTCGGCGTGCGCGCGGTACTGCTCTTCGGCCTCCCGACGGACAAGGACCCGGCGGGCACGGAGGCGTACTCGCCGGACGGCATCGTGCAGCAGGCCGTGCGCGAGTTGAAGCGCGTCGACCCGAGCCTGGTGGTGGTCGTCGACGTCTGCCTGTGCGAATACACCGACCATGGCCACTGCGGCCTGCTGACGCCGGGCGGCGAGGTGGACAACGACTCCTCGCTTCCGCTGCTGGCGCGCATGGCGGTGACGTGCGTGGAGGCGGGCGCGGACATCATCGCCCCGTCGGACATGATGGACGGCCGCGTGGGCGCGATCCGCGAGGCACTGGACGAGGCGGGGTTCACCTCCACCGCGATCATGGCATACAGCGCGAAGTACGCGTCCGCGTTCTACGGCCCGTTCCGCGAGGCGGCCGGGTCCGCCCCGCAGTTCGGCGACCGCCGTGGCTACCAGATGGACCCCGCGAACGGCCGCGAGGCGCGCCGCGAGGTGGCCGCCGACACGGACGAGTGGGCCGACATCACGATGGTGAAGCCCGCGCTCGCCTACCTCGATGTGATCCGCGACGTGCGCGAGTACACGGACCTGCCGCTCGCGGCGTACAACGTCTCCGGCGAGTACGCGATGGTGAAGGCGGCCACCGCGAACAACTGGCTCGAGGAGCGCCGCGTGGTGCTGGAGATCCTGACCGCGATCGCGCGCGCCGGGGCCTCGATCATCATCACCTACCACGCGAAGGACGCCGCCCGCTGGCTGCGCGAGGATCGCGCGTGAGCGACGCTCCCCCGTCCGGCAGCGCGTTCGATGCGCCCTCGATCCGGGCTGTCGCCTTCGACGGCTACGGGACGCTGTTCAACTTCGCGAACCGCGACTTCCACGCGGCGGTGTCGACGATCCTCGCGGAGCAGCAGATCGAGACGGACTACGACGCGTTCTTCGAGACGTGGGTGAGCTCGTACGGGAAGGCCGGGGTGTGGGCCGACCAGCGCCGCGGCGCGGATCGTCCCGACCCGGACCTCGTGCTGAACGGCCCGCTCCCGGGGTGGCACTCCACGTGGGAGATCTGGCGCCGCCAGTTCGGCGTGGCGTTCGAGCACTACGGGGTGCAGGGCGACGGCGCCGCGGCCGCGGACTACCTGCGGCACCTGCTATCGCGCGTTGACCCGTACCCCGACGCGCACGACACGATCGAGGCCCTCGCGAAGCAGGGCTACCTCCTGGGACTGCTCTCCAACGCCGACGAGGACTTCCTGCAGAGCGCGCTCTCCCGTGCGCGGCTCCGCTTCTCCATCATCCAGTCCTCGGAGTCGCTGCGCGCGTACAAGCCGCACCGCGCGATCTTCGAGGCGCTCTGCCTGCGCGCGTCCTGCGAGCCGCACGAGGTGCTCTACGTGGGCGACTCCGCCAACGCGGACGTCGGCGGCGCGCAGAACGCCGGGATGCGGACCGCGTGGGTGCGCCGCGACGATCGCGCCCTCCCGGAGCGCGTGCGCCCCCCCGACATCGTGATCGAACAACTGGCTGAACTCGTACCGATCCTGTGTGGAGGACGCGCATGACTCGCAACGGCTCCCGGGCCACCATGGAACGCGCACGGGGCGTGCTGCCCGGCGGCGTGGACTCGCCCGTCCGCGCCTACAAGGCAGTGGGCGGCGATCCCGTGGTGGTGGCCTCCGGCGCCGGCGCGACGATCACCGACATCGACGGCAACAAGTACATCGACTACGTCTGCTCCTACGGCCCGCTGCTGCTCGGCCACGCGCACCCCGCGGTCGTCGAGGCGATCCGCGACGCCGCCGGTCGCGGCACCTCGTTCGGTGCGCCCACGGAGGCGGAGGTCCTGCTCGCGGAGCGCGTGATCGAGGCGGTGCCGTCGATCGAGATGGTGCGCTTCGTCTCGTCGGGCACGGAGGCGACGATGAGCGCGATCCGCCTCGCGCGCGCGGCCACCCACCGCGACCTGCTCCTCAAGTTCGAGGGCTGCTACCACGGCCACTCGGACGGGCTGCTGGTCTCCGCCGGCTCGGGCGTCGCCACGCTGGCGCTGCCGGACTCGCCCGGCGTCCCGGCCGCGTACGCCACCCAGACCCTCGTCGCCCCGTACAACGACCTCGCGGCGGTGCGCGCGCAGTTTGCCGCGCACATGACCGCCGCGGGACAGAGCGCCATCGCGGCGATCATCGTCGAGCCGATCGCCGGGAACATGGGCGTCGTGCCCCCCGCCCCGGGGTTCCTGCAGGGCCTCCGCGCGATCTGCGACGAGCACGGCGCACTGCTGATCTTCGACGAGGTGATCACGGGCTTCCGCGCCTCGTACGGCGGGGCGCAGGCCGTGCTCGGCGTCACGCCGGACCTGACGGCGCTGGGCAAGATCATCGGCGGCGGGCTTCCCGTGGGCGCGTACGGCGGGCGCCGCGACCTCATGCAGCAGATGGCCCCGGTGGGCCCCGTCTACCAGGCGGGCACGCTCTCCGGGAACCCGCTGGCGATGGCGGCCGGGCTGGCCACTCTGGCCACCATTCGCGCGACCGAGGGCGCCTACGAGCGCCTGGAGGTGCTGGGTGCTCGCCTGCAGGCCGGCCTGACCGAGGCCGCTCGTGCGGCGGGGCTGACGCTGACCGTGGCGCGCTCCGGCTCCACGCTCACCCCGTTCTTCCTCGACCGCGCACCCACCAACTGGAGCGAGGCGAAGCCGGCGGACACCGCCGCGTTCTCACGCTTCCACGCGGTGATGCTCGATCACGGGGTGCACCTGCCCCCGAGCCAGTACGAGGCGTGGTTCCTCTCACTCGCCCACGACGAGGCCCTGGTCGACCGTACGGTCGAGGCGGCCGCGGCCGGCTTCGCGGCGGCGAAGGGGTAGCGGCGCGAGGTGCCGCGCCAGATTGCCGCGGCTTGATCGCACACGTATACTCCGAACAAGATCGGTGTAATTGTGTGATCGGATGATCATGCGTCTGGCGTGCCAGCAGGAAGACCTGAACCGCGGCCTGGCCGCGGTTTCCCGTGCGATCCCGGCACGATCCACGCTCCCGATCACCCAGCACGTCCTGCTCGAGGCCGCGGACGACTCCATCGTCCTCTCTGCGACGGATGCGGAGACCATTGCGATCACCTATCGCATCAACGCCACCGTCACGGAGCCGGGTTCGATCACGATGCCCTCGCGGCTGCTCGCCGACTTCGTCAGCACGCTCCCGCACGATGCGATCAGCATGACGCTCGCGGAGCGCTCACGGCAGGTCAGCCTCGCGTGCGCACGCAACACCGCATCCGTGGGCGGGATGGATCCAGACGACTTTCCGCCGATCCCGGTGGTTTCCGGTGGTGACTCCGTCACCATCCCGGCGGCGCGACTGCGCGCCGGCATCGGGCAGACCGTCTTCTCCGCCGCCACGGACGACTCGCGTCCCGTGCTCACCGGCGTCCACTTCGGCTTCGCGGGCGGCAGGCTCCGCCTCGCCGCCGCGGACGGCTTCCGCCTCTCGGTCCACACGATGGAGATCGAGTCGAAGATCGAGCGCCAGGCGATCGTCCCGGCGCGCGCGCTGAACGAGCTCGGCCGCCTCCTCGGCGAGGCCGGCGACAACGAAGTGAGCATCACGTTCAACCAGGCCGGGACGCAGGTGCAGTTCGACGTCGGGCACGCGAAGCTGATCGCGAACCTGATCCAGGGCACGTTCCCGAACTACGAACAGCTCATCCCCGCGAACTCCGCCACGCGCACCGAGGTCGCCGTGAGCGAGTTCATGCGCGAGACGCGCATCGCCTCGATCTTCGCGCGCGATGGCTCCGGCATCGTCCGCGTGATTGCCACGCCCGGCGAGGGTGGCGCGCCCGGCCGCCTGGTCATCACCGCACGCGCCGAAGAGGTGGGCGACAACGAGGGCGTCATCGACGCCGTTGTGCAGGGCGGGGAAGCGAAGATCGCCTTCAACGGCCGTTACCTGACCGACGTCCTCGGCGTCATGGACGCCGACCGCGTCGCCATCGAGACCAGCTCCCCATCGAGCCCCGGCGTCCTCCGCCCCGTCGGCAACGACCGCTTCGTCCACGTCGTCATGCCGATGTTCGTACAGTGGTGAGGAAGAACGAGGGCTATCTCTTCTGTCTTGAGGTGCCCCTCCTCGGCTGATCCGACCAGTGGGGCAATATCGCTTCCCAAGCAGAGGGTCGCCGGTTCGAATCCGGTCTCCCGCTCCATATCCCCCCACCCCCTGTGGTCACCTGACCGGGTGGAAATCCTAGGTATTCGCCCGTTCGTCGAGCGACTGACCGCCTAGCTCGAATGCCTCTTCCGGAAGGAAGAGGCCGTGGCTGCTGGGGCTGCACTATCACGCCACCTCCACGGGTCTCCATGCCCGGTGTGCGGTGGCCACGCCGGTCTTCCCCAGGGCCGCGGCATCCGCTGCGCGGGCTTCACCCTCGACTTCGTCACGTTCTGCACGCGAGAGCAGTTCGCCGGGCGTCTGCCCCTCGACCTCAGTACTGACCCGCCCAGCTACCGGCACCGCCTCTTCGGGTCCTGCGACTGTGGCGTCGCTCACGGAGGCGAAGCCCCGCTTCAGCCCTTCAGCCCCACCGGGTACCAGGATCGTCCGTCGCTCCCGATGGCGACGCAGCACGCGGTCTACTCGCGCGCGCTCCAGTTGCTCACCCTGCGTCCCGAGGCTCTCGCTGACCTCACCCGCCGCGGCCTGTCGCCTGCTCTCGCGGAGGAACTCGGCTACCGCTCAATCCCCCGTCGCGGAAGCGAGCACCAGTCGTTCCTCGGAACCCTCTGCGGCGAGTTCGGCGAGTCGACCCTCCGCGAGTGCCCGGGCTTCACGGATAAGAACGACCGGCTCACGTTCTGGACGGCCTCTTCCAGCCGGGACGGCTACGTCGTCGTGTACCGCGACGACATGGGCCTGATCACCGGCTTCCAGATGAAGGTGCTGGGCGGGCGGTACATCACGGCTACGAAGACGCGCCTGGATCGCGTCTACCACGTCGCCGGGACGGTGTCGGGCGCCGACCTCTACCTCAGCGAGGGCGGTACGAAGGCGAAGGTCGCCCATGCACTCGGGGGAGTCGCGGTCTTCGCCGTCGCTGGCCAGTCTCTGAAACCGTCGCACATCGAGGCCATCAGGCGCCTGTCGCCGGCCCGGGTCATCGTCGCGCTCGACGAGGAGGACAACGCCAACACCGACCGCGCCCGCGAGCGCTGGCTTCGTCTCCTCGTCGACGCCGGGTTGCCGGCCTACCGCGCGGTCTGGGAGGGATCGGACGTCGGTGGCCCGAAGGGTCTAGACGACCTCTTCTACAGCGGCGGCAGACCTCGCATCCGTGCCGTGCACTTGCCGCCGACCGAGTTGGGCAACCGGCGTCGCCCATACGCCGTGGATCAACCCGGGCCGGTGGATCGCGGCTCCTCCTTGCAGGAAGCACGCGGCCAGACCGAGCGGGCCATCGATCGCTTCGTCGGCGACGTCTGGAAGAACGCGGGGAAAGCGCAGCTCGTCTCCAGCTCACCGGGCGCCGGGAAGAGCACCGCGCTCGCTCGTTCCATCCAACAGCACCGCACCGGTGCTCGCGTCCTCGTCGGCACCAAGGCCCTCGCCGCTGAACTCGCAGACGAGCACGGCTACACCCTGATCGAGGGGCGCGGGCCGGACAACTGCGAGCGTCCTGACGTGGTGCATACGCTGGGCGAGGCGGGCCACGACGTGGAGCGTCTGGCCTGCGGGACGCGCGACGAGCCGCGGTGCCCTGCCCGCTCGACCTGCGGTTACTGGGCGCAGTTCCAGCAGCGGGGACCCCGCGTTGCCGCGACCGAGCAACTCTTCAACCCGCACTTCCTCGCGGGCGGCTCCCTGATCGCGCTCGACGACGCCGAGCTGCTCCGCTCGCTCGTAAACCGTTCCTCCGTTCCAGCCAGCGTCATCACCAGCTCACTGCAGCAACTCGAGCGCCGTCGTCGAGAGCCTGCTCGCCGCGTGCTGCTCCTGCTCGCACACGCCGTCACCGATGCGCCTGAACGATCGCTGATCGGCCCGGCAGCGTGGGATCACATCGCGAAGACCGCCGCTCGCTACTCCTGCGACCTCGGTGCGCTGCTCCGGGCGCTGCCGAAGGAAGGCACGCTTCCGGAGCCGGATACCGACGCGGACGGCTACATCTCGCCGGCAACTGTCGAGGCGACGCCGCCCGCGACGCTCCTGCTCGTGCTGAACGCGCTGCGCGACGAGTTGCCCGCGTTCGAGTCCGGGACCGACTTCAACAGCTCGCTGCGAATCAGCTCCGGCGGGATCGATGTCTGGACGCTCCGCGAGCCGGTGCCCGACCAGCATGGTGTGCCCATCGCGCCGCGCATGGCGCTGTTAGTGATGGACGCGACCCCGGTGGAGCCGCTCGTCCGGCATGTAATGCGCGGCCACCAGCGGCTCCCCGACGTTCATGCCCGCATCCGGCTCCCTGAGAACGTGACTGTGGCTCAGTACGCCAGCACCAGCAACGGACACGCCGTCCTGGCGGACGAAGCCAAGCTCCAGTCAGTCGTCGACGAGGTCACTGGCGAACGGACGCAGCACCCGGTCGCCGACGCGCGTGAAGAGGCGGTCGTCGCCTTCAAGCGACACCGCGCGGCGATGACCGCAGCCGGCTTCGCGCCCGAGCAGGTGCTGAGCTTCGGATCTCTTCGTGGCACGAATGCGCTTACCGATGTGCGGCGACTCCACGTCGTGGGGCGGCCGATGCCCCCCGGCGATGACCTCGTGTTCCTCGCCCAGGTCGTGCATCACGACGAGGCCCCGATCTCGGGGCAGCTCGCGGTCACGTCCCGGACCTACGGAGGTCAGCGCGCCGCGATCGACGTCGTCGACTTCGAGGACTCCCGCGTCTCCGCGCTGCTGCGGGCCACCCGCGACGACGAACTGACGCAGGTCATCCACCGCGCTCGACTCCTGACGCTCCGGCCACAGCTCAAGTTCGGCGGCGGCGACCAGCGCGAGCACGTCCGCGTCGTCCTGCACACAAACCACGTCATCCCCGGACTGCGCGTGGACGAACTGCACGTCGCCGACGGGGGGCTCGACGTGAACCAGCAGCGCCAGCAGGACGCAGGTCGCCGAATCGCGTCCGCGTTGTCCGGCCTCATCGCGGCAGGAGACCCGCTGACGGTGAGCGCAGTGGCCCGGGCGGCGGGGGCGCAACGCCGCACGGTCACGAAGGCGCTCGGCAAGGGACTGAAGACGTTGGGCAGCGAGGCCCGCATCACCACGACGAACCCGACGAAGGAAGTGGGGACACCTGTGCAGACGGTTAGAGAAGATCTCAGTAAGGGTGTGCACACCCTTCCCCAATCGATCGCACCCCCACCTGAATCTCATTCGTCCACCCCGGACGGAGGCGCGGCGACGCCCCTGCGCGATGGGTATGTGTTCTGCCGCGGCGGGTGCGGTCTGCAGGTGCCGCTCGGACAGCAATGCTCGGACTGCGCTGCCCGCGCGGTGGAGGAGTGGGTGCTTACCAAGGGACGGCGACGTAGGCCTGCAGCCGTCGGCGAGGACCGGCGGGGACTGTCGGCATGAGAACCCGAGCGCGCGTCTACCACGAGCCACGTCTCACCGAGGCTGAACGCCCCCTCGTGCAGGCCTGCCCGAGAGGGTGTGGCGACCTTCTCTCGGAAGAAACCCAGCCGGGCGCCAACAACGTGCCCGCCTCGGTCCTGTTCTGCGTCAACGAGCGTTGCGGCTGGAGGGAGTGGATGGTCGTCGATGCGTGTCCTGACGTGCATCGCCTCGCCAAGCAGGGCTGTAAGCCCGCGGAGATCGCCGCTCGCCTCGGTCTCTCCGAGCGCACGGTGTTCCGGCGCCTTGCGGAGCGCGCGTCATGACAGATCGCCTTAGCGAAGAATGCCCCGCACCAAGCACGATCGACGTATGTCGGGATACCGTAGCGCACCGTTGCCACCGAACTGGAAGCGACTGCGCGCGCGTGTTCTCCGCAGGGACGCGGGCATCTGCCACGTCTGCCACAACCCCGGTGCCGACACCGTCGACCACGTCATCCCCGCGTTCCGTGGTGGTACGGACGACCCGTCGAACCTCGCGCCGATCCACGACCGCGTGCCGCCGCACTGCCATCGCACGAAGACGGCGCACGAGGCGAACCCGTCCCGTCGCCGGCCCGCGGCGGCTCATCCGGGAACACTCGATTGATGCTCGCTGCGATCTGCTTCGTCGCGCTGGGGTGGGGGATGACCCCCTCCGGGCGTCGCAACGGAGAGCGTGGGCTTAGCAACTCGCTGTCTGTACGGGTTTTGGCCGATCGTATCCGCGCTAAGGCGACGGGCAACGTGGCCTCGATTCATTGGGCGAGCGCTGAGCGGCGGAGATTCACCACTCTGGCGGGTTCCCGTCACGCTGCGTCCGAGGCTCCCAAGGATCACTGTCCCGAAGTCGGCGCCCCCTCACCATCTGAGGCGAACACTCCCCGGACGTCTTCCTGCTCCTCGAATCCATTAACCTCGTCGAGGAGCTTCGACCAAGTTTCCGGGACGATCCCCCCGACTTCAGCGAGTAGCTCGCCAGCGAGGACGACGTAGAAGAGCGATACCTCGCGCGAGATGGCGTCCTCTGGCAGCAGTGGTTGCTCGCCATCGTGGTCGAAGTAGAGAGCGCGCTGCCGAAGCTTCTCTATCGCTCCAGACTCCACGTCGTCGAGGAATCGGCAAACCCTTTCGATGCCGAGGAGTCGGTCGAGCCGAGCATTGACGAGTGCTCCCTGACCGGCGACGAGAAGATGCTTCTTAGTGTGGCTGAAGAGCGGGTTCCGCCAGCGAGAAGCATCGGAACCTTCCTTACGTGCGGGCCAGAAGACCTGCCAACGCGCGACGCCCACTTTGCCCGTTTCCTCAAGGCAAACAATCGCGAGGGCGGTCGCTGTCGCGAACCGCCCTCTCTCGAACAGGAGCCGCGCGTCACGCCAGAGCCCGAGCGCATGCCATAACTCAGCCTCGAGTTGTGCAGCCCTCGCCTCGAGAGTCTCTCCCGTGACGAGTCGATAGTGCCCCTGGACGACGACGCCGAGGTCTGTCGTGAGTTGGAGGAAGCGTTCGCGTACCTGCTTCTGCGCGTACTGCTTCTGGAGCAACGTCAGTTCGTCTGGCTCGATCTGATCGAGCAGCCACTTCCCATGGGCGAGAACCTCTTCCTCAAGATCGGCACCGCCGGCTATCCGATCGAGGACCTCCTGAAAACGCTCCGCGAGAAGGCGGTTCCGCTCGTCCTGACTCACTCCACACCCCAATCGGAACAACGCGACCGACGCGCGTTGCACCCCTGACAGGAAGCCTTACCCGAGAATCGCTTCATCGCACACGATAGCCTTATGAGTATCGCGGATAGGCAGGACTCCACCTCCGGATGGCGTAACCGGATCACCGGACACGGCGAGGAAGCCCCCGACCAACTGCTCGCGAACCCCCGCAACTGGCGCGTGCATCCGAAGGCGCAGCAGGACGCGCTCGCGGCGGTGCTCGACCAGGTCGGCTGGGTGCAGGACGTCATCGTGAACCAGCGCACGGGGCACGTCGTCGACGGGCACGCGCGGATCGCGCTCGCGATCAGCCGCGACGAAGCGTCGATCCCGGTGGTCTACGTCGACCTCGACGAAGACGAGGAAGGCCTGATCCTCGCGTCGCTCGACCCGCTCTCCGCGATGGCGACCACCGACGCCGACGCGATGCGCGAGTTGCTGGCCGAGATCTCCGTCGATGATGCGGCGCTGTTGGCGATGTTCGAGCAGGTCGCTCCTCGCCCCCCGAAGGCAGGACTCACAGACCCCGACGCCGTGCCCGAGATACCGGAGCAGCCGTACGTCCAGCGCGGCGAGGTCTACCTGCTCGGCGAGCACCGGCTCCTCTGCGGCGACTCGACCGAGGCTGCAGACATCGAGCGACTCATGGACGGAGCATTCGCCGACCTCGTGTGGACCGACCCGCCCTATGGCGTCGCGGTGGCTAGCCGCGTCGGGACGCGGGCGCGTTCCTCCGCCGAGGCGCGCGCAGAGGGCGGCACCGGCATTCGCAACGACGAGGTGGACGTCGAGACGCTGACCGCGCTGCTGCGCGCCGCGCTCGGGTTGACGCTGCAGTACACGCGCCCTGGCGCCGCGTGGTACGTCACCGCGCCGCATGGGCCGATCGGGCTGGCGTTCTCGGTGGTGCTCGCGGATCTCGGTGTGTGGCGTCACTCGCTCGTCTGGGTGAAGGACTCGCTGGTGCTGAGCCGGATGGATTACCACTACCGGCACGAGCCGATCTACTACGGCTGGACGCCGGGCGCGGCGCATCACCCCGTGCCGTCACGCGACCAGGACTCCGTGTGGGAGATCCCGCGCCCGAAGCGCTCCCTCGAGCACCCGACGATGAAGCCCGTCGAGCTTGTGCAGCGCGCGATCGAAAACAGCAGCGCAGCAGGCGATCTCGTGCTCGATCCGTTTACGGGCAGTGGCACCACGCTCATTGCCGCGGAGATCACCGGCCGCCGCTGTTTCGCGATGGAGCTGGAGCCGCAGTTCGTACAGATCGCGATCGAGCGGTGGGAAGCGTTCACGGGCGAGCGGGCGGCACGGGAGGCACGACCGTGACGCTCCATCTCGATCGCCGTAGCCGTTTCGAGACGACTCACCATGGTGAGTCGTTGACTCCTTGCGCGACCGGAGTGAGTGATGACGCTCCGAAGCCGGGAACACTCCCCGGTACGCAGATCGAGGAGGAACGAGATGGCGATCGATGCGACCCAGCGCAAGGTGATGGCGACGGGGCGAACGCTCACCGCGAAGTACAAGGGCGAGCAGCACACGGTGGCCGTCGTCGCGGGCGCGGGGGGCAAGCTGCTGTACCGGCTCGCCGACGGCCGGGAGTTCAACAGCCCGTCGTCGGCAGGCAGCGCGGTGATGGGCGGGACGGCCTGCAACGGCTGGCGCTTCTGGAGCGTCGACGACGGCTCGACGCGGGCCGCGCCGAAGGCCACCGCGAAGCCGGCCAAGCCGGTCGCGCAGCAGCCCGCTGCGAAGAAGCCTGCCACCAAGGGCAAGCCAGCGCCGAAGCCCGCGGCGGCCAAGGCGACTCGGACGTCGGCACCGCGCGCGAAGCGCGCCCCGGCTCCCGCCCGTGTGCCGATCGCTGCCGCGAAGGCCAGCGCATAGCGACTCTCCGCGCCCACGTCGCCGACAGCGGCCCCTTCGCGGGGGCTGCTACCGTTGTGTCCGCCTCGCGCGCCCAGCCGCCACACGTCGCGCCTCGTGGCGAGATCGCGGGGCACTGCGATGGGTGAACGCGGGCCGCTTCCGAAGCCGAACGCACGCCGCCGCAACGCCCGCGAGGTCACGGGCCGGGTCACGGTGGCGCACCCGACGAAGCCCCGCTCGCTCTCCGGCGAGGCGGCGGCCGAGTGGAACCGGATCGTCCCCGAGCTGGAGCGCTCCGGCATCCTCAGCACCATCGACCGCGCACTGCTCGTCCGCTATTGCACGGCGTGGGCGGACTGGGTCGAACTCGACCGGCTGCTCGCGCAGGGCGGCAAGATCGTGCGCGGGCAGAAAGGCAATCTCGTCCGCAGCCCCGCGTGGCTCATGCGACGCGACGCCGAACAGACCCTCGCCGAACTCGGCCGCCAACTCGGGCTGACGCCGATCGCGCGACTGCGCGCCGGGATCACGCATGAGCCCGCGCCGCGCGCGACGGACGAGCCCGGCGACCACCGTGTCACAGACTTCGAAGCAGAGCGTCGGCGGAGGTTGCTGGCCGATGCCCGTTGAGTCGATCCGCGCCGCCGACCACCTCCGGTCGCGTTCGATTGGCTGGCTCGCCGCGAGCTGGCTGGAGCACTTCTGCGTCCACGGCCCCGGCGACATCCAGGGGCGCGCGTTGAGCATCGCCGCACCCGACGGCATCCCGCTCTCCGACGAGCTGACGATGCTGCTCGTCGACTCCTACGCGATCGACGAGGACGGGCGGCGGCTCTACGACTCGGTGTTCTTCTCGCGGCCCAAGGGCGCCGACAAGTCGGGACAGGCGGCGCGCATCGCGCTGTTCGAGGCGTTCGGGCCGTGCCGCTTCGGTGGCTGGGCCGCGGGCGGCGAAGTCTTCGAGTGGATGGACTTCCGGTACAGCTACGAACCCGGCGAGCCGATGGGCCGCGCGGTGACCTATCCGTTCCTGCGCTGCATGGCCACCGAGGAAGGCCAGACGGGGAACGTCTACGACGCCATCTACTTCAACCTGAACGAAGGACCGCTGTCGGAAGCGTTCACGCGCAAGGACGACGTGGGGCTGACGCGCATCTACCTCCCCGGCGGCGGGGAGATCCGTCCCTCGACCGCGAGCTCTGCGTCGAAGGACGGCGGCAAAGAGACGTGGACGAACTTCGACGAGACCCATCTGTACCTGCTGCCGGAACTGAAGCGGATGTACGCCACAGTGCGTCGCAACATGGCGAAGCGCGCCGACGCCGAGCCGTGGTCGTTCGAGTCATCGACGATGTACGAGCCCGGACGCGGCTCGGTGGCCGAGGAGTCGCACGCCTTCGCCCAGCGCATCCGCGAGGGCAAGGTCCGCCGGCCACGCATGCTGTTCGACCACCGCGAGGCGCCCGCCGACGTCGACCTGCGTGACGAAGCCTCGCTGCGTGCGGGTCTGCACGAGGCTTATGGCGACGCTGCCGCGTATGCGGACTTCGACCGCATGGTGTCGGAGATCTGGGATACCCGAAACGACGAGACGAACTCGCGTCGTTACTTCCTGAACCAGGCGACGGCCGCGATCGACGCCTGGCTCGCGCCGCACGAATGGGATAGCTGTGCGCGTCCCGATCACGTCGTGCCCGACGGTGCGGCGATCACACTCGGCTTCGACGGCGCGAAGTCCGGCGACCATAGCGCGCTGATCGGCTGCGAAGTCGAGACCGGGCACCTGTTCACGCTCGGCGTGTGGGACCCCGAGGACTACGACGGCGAGGCGCCGCGCGCGGCGATCCACGGTGCGGTGGAGCACGCCTTCGGACGCTTCGACGTCGTCGGCTTCTACGCGGATCGTCACCCCTGGCAGTCCTACATCGACGCCTGGGCCGACGCCTACGGCGACCGGCTCGCGGTACAGGCATCCAGCAAGCACGCGATCGAGTGGGACATGGCTGGACGCCGCACCGAGGATGACTCCGAGGGCGTAGGCGGCTCTCGGCCGATCACGCGCGCGGTCGAGGCGTTTCACGAGGCCGTGATCGAGGGCGCGCTCACGCACGACGGCGACACGCGCCTCGCGCGGCACGTCTACAACGCGCGCCGCCGTCCGAACGCATGGGGGATCACGATCGGCAAGGACGCCCGGGTCTCACCACGCAAGATCGATGCGCTCGCCGCGGCTGTGCTCGCGCGCCTCTGCCGCCAGGACTACATCGCGCTCCCCGATGGCAAGAAGCGACGCAAGAAGACCGGCCGCGCCGTCTTCGTCTAGGAGGTGTCTCGATGGCGCTGAGTCAGTCTGCGGCGCTGGAACAAGCGAAGATGATGATCCGCTGGCGTGCCGCCGAGAAGGAGCAGCTCGACAAGATCCATGCCTACCGCAGCGGCACGCAGGCACTGCCGGTGATCCCGTCCGGCGTTCCCGCCGAGGTGCGGCGCCTGACGCAGATGTCGCGGGTGAACATCCTCGACCTCGTCATCTCTGCGGTCGCCCAGTCGCTCTATGTCGACGGATACCGGCCGGAGCGTGAGTCCACCAATGCGCCCGCGTGGGACATCTGGCAGGCGAACAAGATGGATGCGCGACAGACCGCCGTCCACCGCGGCGCGCTCTCTTACGGCGTCTCGTACGTGACCGTGCTTCCCGGCGACAGCGCCCCCGTCATCCGCGGCTATTCGCCGCGCCGGATGACTGTCGTCTATGGCGAAGATGACGACTGGCCGATGTTCGCGCTGCGCGCCGAGCCGTCGGGTGGCGAGTGGCTCTACCGGCTCTATGACGACGAGGCGGTCTACTTCCTCAGTGGCGGGGAGGACTCGGGGGGCGGGCTCACCTTCGTCGAGACGCGCGAACACGACCTCGGCGTCTGTCCCGTGGTGCGGTTCCTGAACCGCATGGAGCTCGACGGGGAGATCGTCAGCGAAGTCGAACCGCTGATGCCGATCCAGGATCAGATCGACCTCACGACGTTCGAGCTCCTGGTCGCGCAACACTTCGGCGCGTTCAGGCAGCGGTACATCCTCGGCTGGACGGCCGACACCGAGGAGCAGCAGATCAAGGCGTCCGCGTCCAGGCTGTGGACGTTCGAGGACTCGCCCGGGGACATCTCGGTCGGTGAGTTCGCGCAGACCGATCTCAAGGGCTACCTCGACTCGCGAGAGTCATCGCTGCGCCATGCTGCGACGATCTCGCAGACGCCCGCCCACGAACTCATCGGGCAGATGATCAACTTGTCTGCCGAAGCGCTGGTCGCGGCCGAGGCATCGCAGCGGCGGAAGATCGCCGAGCGTGAGATGTCGTTCGGAGAGAGCTGGGAGCAGACGCTCGCGCTCGCCGGTCGCATGCAGGGCGTTGAAGTGAGCGACAGCGCGCAGGTACGTTGGCGCGACACGGAGTCGCGAGCACTGGCGGCCACGGTCGACGCCCTCGGCAAGATGGCGGCGATGCTCGGTGTCCCGGTGCAGGAGCTGTGGGAGAAGATCCCCGGCGTCACCCAGCAGGACGTCGAGCGCTGGAAGGCGGCGGTGGCGGCAGGCGACCCGATCGCCAGCCTCGAGGCATTGCTCAGCCGCCAGGGGAACGCGGCGTAGATGGCCGCGACGTTCGCCGGGGCGCGGCTCACTGCGCAACACCGCGAGGCACAGCTCGCGTTGCGCGCGGTCACGCTACGACAGGTGCTCCGGGTCTGGCCCGCGTTCGACCCAGAGCACATCGCCACGTCATGGCCTCCGGTCGAGACCGCGTTCATGTCGGTCATCGGCCAGCGCCGTAAGGACTCAGCCGCGATCGCCGCAGGGTACTTCGAGGCCTTCCGAACAGCGGAACGCATCGGAGGAACAGCCGCGCCGGTGCTGAGCGCGTTCGACGTTGCCGCGACGGCGCGCGCCGAGACATCGTTGCAGGTCACCGGCTACGTCACGACGGAACGGCTGACTGCGCTGCGGCGTCCTGACCCGGCGCGCACCGCGCTCGTGCGCGTATCCGGTGCGGTAGCGCGGCACGTCCTCGATGGCGGCCGGGAGACACTCCTCGCGTCGGTGCGCGCCGACCGGCGTGCGCTCGGCTGGGCGCGGGCGACCTCGGGCGATCCGTGCTCGTTCTGCGCGATGCTCGCGTCCCATGGGCCGGTCTACGGCGAGCGAAGCGGCGACTTCCAGTCACACGATCACTGCGCATGCGGTCTGGAGCCCGTCTACCACCGTGACCAGGAATGGCCTGCGGGGAGTCGCAACTATCAAGATTTGTGGCGCGAGGCGACCGCCGGAATGGGGGGAGCAGAGGCGCGGAACGCGTTCCGCGCGGCGCTCGCCGCTGGCTGAGGCCGCCGCATCAGCCGTCGCCCGGGCTCCGACGATGTCTAGGAGGTTCCGGATGCCGGTGCCGTAGTTGCTCCGTGCGGAACGGTCGCAGCAGCTACGGGCTGCTCCCATGCCTTCCGCAACTGGTGATCCATCTCTTCCTCTAGCAACTCCCACATCGTTACTGACTCAGTCACTCGAAGGTCGCTGAGACTCAGGAATTCCATAGGGTCGGGGTGCTCTGCGCTCGTGTCGCGGTGGATCAGAACCAGTGACATTTCCCCGCCTATCTCGATGTTGTTGCCGGACACCTTCGTGACGACCCGCGCAGCAAGTGCTTGGAGCGTCACGACGGGGTGCTCCGCCACGTCGAAGTACGAGTAGGCGTCGAGATAGATGCGAGCGGAGGTGGCTCCGGAGCCCTGTGCTAGGTAGTGCGGGGCGTCAGGCCCGGCGTAGTTACATCGCCAATCAACGGCCCACGCAAAAGCGCCATCCGATGCAATTCCTGCAATAACGAGAATCGAAGTCTCAAACTGGCTATCCAAGCTGACACCTTCGACGAACACCGCATCGGTCAGGAAGCCGCGAGTCCAACTTGCGATGACTTCGCGGATCAGAGCCAACCATTCGGCCTTCGTGCGTCCCGTTGTGGGTTCACTGGCGAGGGCGGAACCCTGCAACGCCTCGATCATCCCGCGCGCCTTGTTGACTTCATTCACGAGTCCGACGGCACAGCGATCTCCGAGGCGGGCCAACTTTTCGCCGGGGAGCTGCTGAGAGCCCGGAGCGCCGGAGCCGTACGTCAGGAGTCCATCGGCTGCGAGTGCAACACCCGCCTCGTTCCAGACGGCGAGAACGAGAGTCAACTAGCGTGCCGCCCGGTGGACGCTCTGGGACGCGGAGTCGGGGTAGCGGCTGTAGACGTACTCCAGCAGCCCATTGAAGCCCTTGGTGGTAACGATTCGATAGGCGTGCCGAAGGCGCGCGACCTCATCCGTCGTGAGACGCTCAACTGCCGCTCGCGACTCCGCCTCGCCCTCCGCTGTCAGGCGCCACGTCTTGAAACTACGCCCAGGCGCCTGCCGTGATTCGACAAAACCAAGCAGTTCTAGCGTTTCCAGTTCGCCGTAAATCGACGGAGTAAACGGACCGTACGAGTACGGCACGAAGACGAATGCAGGGTCCTCAAGGGGACGAATCGTGTCGGTGTCTACCTCGTTCTGCGCGAGGTAGAGGCCCTTCATCACCCTGATGGGGTCGAGCCGTTCGATAGGGGGATCGGAGCCGTCACCCGCAAGGAGGGTGAGTAGCCAGTCGGTTCGTCGTGGCACGTTGACCTCCGGGCTCCCGGCGCATGCCGAGGGCTGCTACACTAAAGCAGCCTTGAGAGCATCCGCAACGCGCCAACGTCGCAGCTGCAAGACCCGGTCCTCACAACCCGACAGGCCGCGTTAGCGGTCTGTTCCGATCTTACCGCCCTTCTCCCCAAAACGCGGGTTCGATCTCCAACTCGTAGATGCTCTGAATCAGCACAACGATGTTGTGTTCAGTTCACCGAGGTGCTCGGGGCTCCAGAAGTCTGACGCGGTTCCCGCCTGCAACCGAGGCCGATGACGACTCGCCTGCTGACAACTCCCCCTGTAACCGCCTTCCCCGTCCTGCCTACGATCTCCACATGCCCGACGACGAACAGACTCCACAAGAGGACGACCTCGGCGACGACCAGCCCGACAAGGACTGGCGGGCCGAGGCGGACAAGTGGAAGCGTCTGTCGCGCGAGAACGAAGCGAAGGCTAAGGCGAACGCCGCGGCCGCGAAGCGGCTCGCTGAGATCGAGGAATCGCAGAAGAGCGAGCAACAGAAGCTCGCTGATGCGCAGAAGGCCTTCGAGGAGCGTGCGCTGAAGGCTGAACGCGAGGCAGCTCGACTGCGCGTCGGGATGAAGAAGGGCTTGACCGAGGCCCAGGTGAGACGACTGGTGGGCGACACCGACGAGGAGCTGGAGGCTGATGCCGACGAGCTGCTCGCGACCTTCGCACCGCCGGAAGGTGAGGCCGACACGGACTTGCCTCGCCGTCCGCGAGAACGACTGCGACCCGGAGCGCGGCCCGAGGCGGAGCCTGAGCCGAGCGTGAAGGAGATCGTCGCGTCGATCCCGAGGGGCGGCTTCTGACCTAACGCTGGCCCGCAACGGGTCAGCCTGCTCGCACATACCGACGCCGAAACGGGGTCGGAGACCCGCACAGAGAAGCCGAAACGGCATCTCGCGCGGACCACTCTGAACATCCGCGGAGGCGTCTTTCAATGCCCAATGTGTTCCTCACGTCAGAAACGATCGCGAGCACGGGTCTCGAACTCCTGCGTCGCGAGCTCGTGCTCCCGCGCCTGGTATCTCGCCTCGGACTGGCAGACTTCCGGGGCGCGATGGATGACACGGTCAACGTCCGTGTCCCGGCGCTGCTGACCGCGCGCGACTACGAGTGGCGGACGCGTACGGCGCCGATCGTGATCGACACGATCACGGAGACCTCCATCCCGGTCGCGCTGGACTCGCACATCTACTCGGCGGTCGGACTGACCGACGAGGAGCTCACCCTCGACATCACCGATTTCGCGGTGCAGGTGTTGAACCCGCAGCTGCTTGCGGTGGCGGAGGGCCTTGAGAACCTCGTCGCCGATGTGATCGTGGCCGCCCCGTACGACCCCGCACTGACGGTCGCCTACGTCGAAGACGCGGACAGCGCGGGCGCTCCCTTCCACCGCGCGCTCGTCGACGCTCGCAAGGTGCTCAACGACGCGAAGGTACCGATGGCCGGTCGCGTGGTCGTCGTCGGCTCCGCAGTGGAAGCGGCCGCCCTCAAGGAGGAAGGCTTCCGCAGGGTCAACGAGTCCGGCAGCGAGAGCGCGCTGCGGGACGCACTGCTGGGCAACGTCGCCGGGTTCACCGTCGTCGCCAGCCAGGCAGTCGCCCCCGACTTCGCCGTCGCGTTCCACCGGTCGGCGTTCGTGCTCGGCAACGTCGCACCCGAGGTCCCGGCCGGCGTGACGTTTGGCTCCTCGCAGGTGTTCGACGGACTGGCGATGCGCTGGATTCGGGACTACGACCCGAACTACCTGCGTGACCGCTCGGTGGTCTCGTCGTTCGCCGGTGCGGCGTCTGTGGACGACGGCCCCCTCGTGGACATCGACGGTGCCGGACCGAACCCGGCCGTGGCGACCAACCGTCGGGCGGTGCTGATCGACTTCACGGCAGCGGCCTAATGCTGCCGCTCGCGACCGTGGAACAGCTGGGCGCCCGGCTCGGCATCACTCCCACCGGGGGCGATGCCGAGCGGGCGCTCGCCGCGCTGGAGGATGCCTCGGCGCTCATCCGCAGCGAGGCGGCCGTCGATTGGATCGACGTAGACAGCGACGAGCTCAGCGACGTGCCGACCGTCATCGAAGCGATCACGCTCGCCGTCGCCTATCGAGCGTTCCAGAACCCCACCGGCGCGTCGCAGACCAGCCTCGGCGACGCCTCCGTGTCCTACGCCCGCGAAGGGAGTGGGGGCGCGGTCTATCTCACGCGCGACGAGCGCAAGGCCGTCCGCAAGGCCGCAGGGATCTCGTCGGTGGGGAGTATCGCGCTCGCGTCGCCGTGGATGGCTGAGGCGGCGAATTACTACTACGCCGAGGTCGAAGGCGGCGGCGATCCGATTCCGCTCGGCCCGTTTCCCTGGGAGCTGTGATGAGCAGCCGCGAACACCTCACGGTCGAAGAACTGCGGGCGCTGGCAACTGAACGCGGCATCGTTCTCCCGTCCGAAGCGCGCAAGGCGGAGATCATCGCCACGCTCGAGGCGGAAGTCCCAGACAAGGTCATCGCAGAGCGCAGCGCCGTCCGCGTCCGTATCGACCGCGACGGCTATGCCGACGTGCGGGGTGAGCGAGTCCGCGTCGGCCGCACCCTCGCCGGTGCCGAGGTGCTGTTCCCGTGAGCATCCCGCTCGCCACCACACAGATCAGCGTGCTGCGCGTCGCCGCCGACCCCGCACGCGACCCGTACGACGCGAAGCCCGCTGCCGCCGTGATCGCCTCCGGCATCCGTGCCCACATCTCCACGCCGAATGGTCGTGAGCAGACCGCAGGCGGCTCACAGGAAGTCGTCGAGTTCCGGCTGGCCTGCGACCCCGTCGACCTCAGCCACACCGACCAGGTGCAGGACGAGCAGACCGATGCGCTCTACGAGGTGACGTGGGCACGCCTGCGCCAGGGACTCGGTCTCGATCACGTCGAGGCTGGCCTGAAGCAAGTAGCGGGGGTGGCGCGATGAGGCTCCAACTCCACAGCGACGCCGGCGAACGTGTCCTCCAAGAACAGGCTCCGGAGATCGCTGCGGCGCTGCAGGAGCACGCGACTCGCATCGCGGGCCGCATCCGCCCGCCCGCCAGCGCCGACCTCACGACGTTCGCGTTCGCGGGCGTCGGACCGCGCGGACCCTACGCGCAAGCGGGGATGCGTGGCCCGGGTGCGATCGCGATCGAGTTCGGCACGCGCACGAGCCCGCCGCAGGCTTCAGTGCGCCGCGCGTTGGGAGGCGCGTGATGGTCGCCGAGCCGCGCACATGGGTGGACGTCGAGAGCGCGGTGCGGGCGTGGGCGCGCGAGGCGCTGCCGGACCTCGAGGGCCGCGTCTTCTTCGGTGCCAACAACGACGCCGCGATGCCGCAGGTCGTGCTGTCCCGGATCACCGGGCCGGACGACCGCTGCCTGATCCAGTTCGAGGTGTGGGCGGACACCAAGGCCGCAGCCGCGCAACTGGCCGCCGCTCTCGCAACGGCACTGGATGCGCTGGGTCGGTACACGCACGACGCAACGCTCCTGCACGGAGCGCGCGTCGAAGGCGTGCGCTGGCTACCCGACGAAGAGAGCGACACGCCGCGATACGTCGTAGAGGCCACCTTCACCACGAGCGCGACGAGCTGACAGATGAGCAGCCGCCCGCCGTGGCGGCAGATAGGAGCTGGCGATGCCGAACGGAGATCCGCTGGCGGTGCGCGTCGGGCCGGGATGGCTCTACATCGCGCCGCTGGAGAGCACCGAACCCGCCGACCTGACAGCCGCCTGGGCCGTCGCGTGGACGCCGCTCGGCTACACCGACGAGGGTTCGAACTTCGTGTTCGAGAGCAGCTTCGAGGACGTAGTCGTTGCGGAGGAGCTCAATCCGATCGCGATCGTGCAGACCTCGCGCACGGCGACCGTGAACTTCGCGCTCGCGGAGGTGACCGCCGCGAACATGCAGCGCGCCTTCAACGGTGGCGACATCGTCACCGCGGCGGGCGTCGTGACCTTCGAGCCGCCCGACTCCAGCGAAGTGCCTACGCCGGTGATGCTCGGTTGGGAGTCCGTGGACGGCCTCGAACGCTGGGTGTTCCGACGGGCCATTCAGGTCGGGACGGTGGACATCGCCCGCAAGCGGGCGCCGGACAAGGCGACCCTTCCGATGAGCTTCCGCTGCACCAAGCCCGCGGACGCGGCCACCTTCAAGTTCATGCACGCGGAGGACTACGCCTGATGACGCACGCACTGACGGTGCGCGGCGAGCACTTCGCCGCCCAGGAGACGCTCCCCGCGTGGGCGCTGATGAAGCTCGCCAAGAGCCAGGGCTCGGGCGACGCGATGCAGCAGGTCGCCGGGGTGCACGACTTCCTCATGGCCGTGCTCGCGGTGACCGAGCGGGAGCGCTTCGAACGGTTCATGGAGCAGCACGCCGACGTGACGTTCGAGGAACTGGAGACGGCGGTGGGAGCGCTGATGCAGGCGTACACCGCGCGCCCTACCGAGCGGCCCTCGCCCTCGCCTGCTGGGCCGACGCCCAGTGGTGGGCCGTCGAGGGTCGTCTCGCTCTCGCGGGGCACGGTGCGGGAGGTACCGGCGTCATCGACGGCTGGAGTGCCAGTCGGCTCCTGAACGTCGTCTACCTGCTGGTGACCGAGCACATGACCGAACGACAGCGCGCGGCCCTCGATGAAGAACTTGCCGGTGGCGGCCGCGAGCGCCGCGCGCGCATCGCCGCGCGGGTCGGTGGTGACGTACGGAGCGCTAGCCGATGACAGCGATCGGCGACGCCTTCGTCACTTTGCGCCCGGACGCCTCGAAGTTCGCGGACGAGACCGGCGGCTTCTTCAAGTCGAATGCCGCGAAGTTCGCGCTCGTCGGGGCCGGGATCGGGGTAGCGATCGCGGGCGGGTTCGCGGCGCTCCAGCTCGCCGAGACGTTCGACGCCGCCTTCGACACGATCCGGCTCGGCACCGGCAAGACCGGTGAGGCGCTGAAGGGCCTGCAGGCCGACTTCAAGGGCGTGCTGAAGGACGTCCCCACCGACGCCGCCACGGCGTCCACGGCGATCGCCGACCTGAACACGAGGCTCGGGCTCACCGGGGACGTGCTGCAGGAACGATCGAAGCAGTTCATCAACCTCTCGCGCATCACCGGCACCGACCTCAAGGGAAACATCGCGGACATGACCCGCGTGTTCGGGGACTGGAGCGTCGCCAGCGACCAGCAGGCCGGCACGCTGGACATGATCTTCCGCGCCTCGCAGACCTCCGGGATCGGCATCAACGCGCTGTCGCAGAAGGTCGTGCAGTTCGGGGCGCCGCTGCGGCAGATGGGATTCGGGCTCGACGAGTCGATCGCCCTGATGTCGAAGTGGGAGAAGGAAGGCGTCAACAGCGAGCTGGTACTCGGCTCCTTCCGCATCGCGATGGGCAACTTCGCGCGCGACAACATCCCGATGCGCCAGGGCCTCGACGAGACGATCGCGAAGATCACCGCGATGGGGCCGGGCGCGACCTCGACCTCACTCGCGATGGAGGTGTTCGGCGCGCGCGCCGGTCCGGACATGGCCGCGGCGATCCTCGAGGGCCGCTTCGCGATCGATGAGTACCTCACGGCGATCGGCGGCGGCAGCGACACCATCGACCAGGCGGCGGCGGACACCGACGACTGGCGCGAGAAGCTCACGGTCCTGAAGAACCAGGCGCTGGTCGGACTGGAGCCGGTGCTCTCGGGCATCTTCAACGGTGTCGGCGCGCTCGCCGACGTGATTGCGACCCGGCTCGTGCCGTGGGTGCAGGAGCACCTCGTCCCGGTCGTTCGCGACCAGCTGATCCCGGCGTTCCAGCAGTTCGTGGCGATGGTCGTGCCGCAACTGCAGCGGTTCGCCGACTTCGCTGGAGAGCAGTTCGCGCGGTTCCAGGTCTACTACGAGAAGAGCATCCGGCCGGCAATCGAGAACATCCAGCGGCTCGTGGTTTGGGTCGTCGGCGAGATCGAGGAGCGCTGGCCGCAGATCGAGCGCGTCATCGGCCCCGTCCTGGAGCAGGTGCAGAACGTCGTGCAGACCACATTCCGCATCGTCACCGGCGTGCTCGACGCCGTGATCAAATTGATCGGCGGCGACTTCTCCGGCGCATGGAACGCGATGCAGGACGTGGCACTCGCGGCGATGGACGGCGTGCAAGCGTCGCTCATGAACGGCCTCAACCTCATCAAGGGGCTGCTCGGGTTGTTCTTCGACCTCGGCAAAGACCTCGTGCAGGGGTTCATCAACGGCATCCGGTCGATGGCCGGAGCCCTGATCGCGGCAATCGCCTCCACCATCACTAACCGCCTGCCCGGCTTCGTGAAGGACGCGCTCGGCATCGGGTCGCCTTCGCGCGTGTTCGCCGCGCTAGGCGAGGACACGATGGCGGGCTTCGGCGTCGGCCTGCGCCGCGGCTATGGCGATGTGGAGCGGCTGCTCGGCGGGATGACGGCGCGCCTTCCCGCGCTCGCCGCGCCGACGCTCGCCGCAGTCACCGCGAGCCCGCTGGCGGCTGTGGCCGCGCCGTCACCCCAGGTGAAGGTACACCTCGTGATCGACCCGGCGATGGCATGGCTGCGCGACTTCGTCCGCGTCGAGGTGCGCGCCGAAAACGACTGGCAGCAGACGAGCGGGGCGCGACTCGCGGGAGGGGTGTGACGTGGCGGAGACCGGGAACACTGATGCAGCGACGACGGCGCTAGCACGCATGAAGGGCATCGTTCTCTCCTGCTACGCGGGCGAGGAGATCGATGCGCTCGATGCCGCGTCAGCGGAAGGGTTCTCGGCGCGCTGGACGCTCACCGCTTCCTCCGGCCTCGACGCCGACCAGGGAAACTTCACCGACGCCTGCACGGTCGTTGTGCGCGCGTGCTCCGAGCCCGAGGCGCTGCGGAAGGCACGCGCACTCGTCCTGCGCCACTGGTATCGCGTGCAGCAGGTGGAGGAGGCCCCCGATGCCTGACCTCTACGCGCGGGAGGTCGCGCGCTACGTCCACGACCGCAGTCGCTTCGAGCTCGTTGAGGTGGATGTCTACCAGCGCGGCGCGGGCCGCGAGGAGGATGACCTCTGCCATCTGCGCGGGTTACGCGTGGTCGTGCCGAGCGGCGCGCAGCCCCCGATCGTTGACGCGGTCATCGGCGCCGCGCTGTTGCAGCTTCAGCAGCAGGCCGGCGGCGAGGCGGTCGCACTCGTTGACCAGGGCCATCGCACTCGCCCACCGGTCTTCAGGCGCAACCGCGCGGTGGGCGCACAGCCCCTAGAGCCCACCGCGATCGCCGAGGCAGCGGCGCACTACGGATTGGTGACCACGCTCCGGGCGCTCGAGGCTCGCGCTGCGCAAGCGGAGCAGCAGCTCGTCGCGCTCCGCGCCGACGAGCCGGTTAGCGTTTCCCCCGCGGCGAGCGCGGAGGCGTAGGCGTGCCCGTCCCAGCCGGGATCATTTCGGCGTTCGTGAAGGAGGCCCACGACACGGGCCTCGTCAGCCCGACCGTAGGCGCGAACTTCGCCGCGATCGGTACGAACCCGTGGACGAACCCCGGCAATATTCTGTCGTCGAACGATGTCTACGCGACGGTAGCGACCGCCGGGCTCGCGCAGGGCCTGCGTGCAAGCGGCTTCGGCCTGACGCTCCCCCCGAACGCCGACATCCTGGGCGTCCTCTTCGACATCGAACGCAAGGCGTCGAGCAAGGCCGTCTCGTACATCGGCTCCACGCAAGCGACGAACGCGGTCGTAAACGACGGCTCCGTGACGATCAACGTCCCCGCGACGGCGGCGAACGGCGACCTTCTGATCATGGTGATCGAGACGAACGGCGGCGGCTCGCCCGGCCCCGCGATCCCGACACCGACCGGCTGGACGCGCATGATCGACGTGACCGTGCGCGTGGCCGACTCGCCGACCTCGTACTTCTACCGAGTCGCGAATAGCGAGCCCGCGAGCTACACGATCACGCTGTCGGCGGCTTCGATGGTGATCACGATGACCGCCTACCGGGGCGTCGATACCGCGAACCCGTTTGACGTGGCCGCGACGGCGGGAACGCGGGTGACGAGCGGCACCACGATCACCGCTCCCACGATCACGACGATCAGCGCAAACGCATTGCTCGTGTGCTCGTACCTGATCCGGCAAGGATCGACCTTCTCGACGCCAGCGGGCATGACGGAACGCCTCGACTACACGGGCATCGTGAGTGTGTACGCGCAATCGCTCGACGACGAGTTGCGAGCAGCGCCCGGAGCCACGGGTACGCGCGCTTCGACGACGAGCGCCACGATCGATGCGAACGGCGCGGTTGCCGTCGCGTTCGCACTGCGCCCGGCCGCCGCGCGCGACAACACGATCAAACTCATCGACGACACGGGCTCCGTGATCGGCGCGAACAAATCGGCTGGTGCGATGTGGGACACGGCCGAGGGGTACGTGACCTTCGGCGGATCGTCAGACACGTGGAGCGCCGCGCTCACCGCCGCGATGCTCAACTCGCCGAACTTCGGGATCGCGCTCGCGCCGGACGTTGATACCGGGATCACGGCATCCGTCGATCACGTGCGCGCCCGCGTGTACTACCGCTGGGCGTGGGGGCCGGGTTGGTCGCGCGTCGCATCCCTCGACGGGCGCTACACGAAGGGCACGGCGGCCGGGGTTGACCCCGACGTGACGGGCGGCGCGCTCACGCACGGGCACTCCTCGACGGCGCACGCCCACACGATCGCCGCTCACACGCACGCCTCGAACCCCGCGCTTTCGACGCCGACGAACATCACGACCCAGATCAACGTGGGCGGCACGTCCGACACAGCAGGCACGTCGCACACGCATACCGTCCCGACTTCCGACTCGATCTCCGGGAACACGGCGAGCGTCGCGGCGACGTGGCAAAGCGCGAGCAACGAGCCCGCGTACTACGAAGTGATCTTCATCGCGAGCGACGGCTCGCCTACCGGCATCCCCGTGGGCGGCTGGGGCATGTGGGCTGGGGGATCGCTCCCGACCGGCTGGACGCTCTCCGCCGCCGCACAGAACAGGCACTTCAAGGGCGCACCGGCAGCGGGTAACGGCGGCGGATCGGGCGGGGGCGGCGCGCATCATCACGTCGCCGACGCGCATTCGCACGGGGCGAATCACTCGCACTCCGCGACGTCTGGCGCGTCCGGGTTGCAGACGAACAACGACACGCCGCACGGCAACCTCACGGTCGGCGATCACTCACATAGCGTGACGTTCTCGGGGGGTACCGTTGGGAGCGGAACGTCGGCTGACATGGGCGACGCGACGATCGAGCCGCCGTGGTACAAGCTCGGCCTTATTCGCAATGACAACGCGGCGGCCGGTCTGCCGCTCAATCTGATCTTGTGGAGCCTCGGCATGCTCGGCGCGATCCCGAGCGGCTATGCGTTCTGCGACGGCACGAACGGCACGCCCGATCTGCGCGGGAAGTTCATCAAGGGCGTCGCCGCGCTCGGCGAAGTCGGGAACACGGGCGGCGCGCTCGGCCACGGCCACGCCGCCCCGGCCGCGCACCTGCATACCGGCGCACACACGCACACCTACTCGACGAATCAGCCCGCGACACCGCTCACCGGGCAAGTCCCGCTCACCGGCACGGTTGAGGGGCAGCATGTCCACGGCGGCACGTCGGCGTCGGGCGGCCCGGCCAACACCGGGACGACGGTTCAGGACGTGCAGGACGCGACCGATTCGCAACCACCCTTCCGTACCGTCGCCTTCGTCATGGTGCTCCCGGCGCTCGTGCCGGCGATCACCGCGCCGACGACAACGGTCGCTCTGCCCGCGTTCACGGCGACATGGGACCTGGCCTACAGCCCGGCTGGGGGAACGCCCGTTCAGTCGGATTATCGAGTCCGCATCTACGACGAGACGGGAGTGACGCTGCTCTACGACAGCGGCACGATCGCGAGCGCGACGCAATCGCACACGATCGGTTCGTGGAGCCCAACCAATAACACCGACTACCTGCTCCGCGTCGATGTGACGGACACGACACTGCGGACGGCCTTCGATACGCAGGACTTCACGACTTCATGGACTCCCCCGGCAATCATCTCGGGTGTAATTGTGACACCGTTCGGAGGTGGGCTGTCGCTGCCTGGCCTTCACGTCACGTGGGATGCCTCGGAGCCGAGCGCCGGCGAGACGTTCGTGCAATACAACGTCAAACGTCGTCGTGCGGCGCACACCGATGCCTTCGGCCGGGAGGTCGCGGCGGGGCCGTACGTGCGCATCGCCGCGCTCGCTGACATTGACGCGACGGCGTTCAGCGACCACCACACCGGCTCCGGGATCAGTCACGAGTACGCGGTGACCTGGACGGCGAACGTCTCTGGCGACCTGCTGGAGAGCGACGAGCAAGAGCCGCCCGGCACGGGAGTGGTGAGCTGGCGCGGCGCCTACCTCCACGACCCGGCCGACTCCGACGTCTACACGCAGCTGCTCGTGCGCGAGATCAGCGTCGACCAGCAGCAGGAGCAGTCCGTGCTGCGCGCCCGCGGTCGCCGCGAGGACACGGTGTTTGTGGGGGAGGGCTTCGCACGCCTCTACGAGGTCACGCCGGTGACGGAGCGCATCCAGGAACGCGGCGCGTGGGAGCGGCTACGCGGGATGCTCGACCGCCAATTCACCGGCGCGAGCTACTGCCTGCGCATCGCCTACTCGGGCGACGTAGTGTTCGGCACGCTCGAGGCGCTGCGTGTGCAGGACCGCACGGCGCTCAACGAGCCCGCGTTCCGCTTCCGCGAGACGCACTTCGAAGAGGCCGTCTAGATGGTCACGTCGGGGGAGATCGCGCAGGGATTAAGCGGGCTGCGAGGGACGGTGCCGACGCGGTTCGTCTGGCAGCGGCGGACGCTCGACTACCAGTTCCGCGACTCGCTCAGCGACGCGGGCGCGGTCCTCGCCTCGCGGGCGCCCCGCCTCGAGCTCGACAACGATCGCTCGGTGCTCCGGTCGATCCGCGGGATCGAGCTCCGGGAGTCGGCGCTGGCCGACCTGCCGGGTGGACTGTTCGACCCGACCGCCGACAGCGTCGCGGTGGTCGAGCAGAGGTACATCCTCGGCGCCTGGCGTGACTTCCCACTCGGGCTGTTCCGGCTGGAGCTTGGGGATACGCGCTACGGGACGGACGGCGAGCCGGTGGTCGAGTGCGACGCCGCCGACCTCGGCATGATCCTCACGGAGAGCGGACCCTCCGCGACCTACACCGTCGCGAGCGGCACGGATTACGGCACGGCGACGATCGCGGTGCTGAATGCGCTCGGCCTCGTGCACGACCTCAGCATGGTGGGATTGATGCTCCCGACGGTGCAGAGCTGGCCGCCGTACCCGGAGACGAGCTGGTGGCAGGTGCTGCGCGACTTGGCCGACGGCGTCAACTACCGGACGCCCTGCCCGAACGCACAGGGACGCTTCGTGTGGGCACCCCAGGACGTCGACCCCTCGCTGGCGACCGAGGCCGTCGTGTACTCGGACGCCGACGAGCCGCGGCTGATCGAAGGCGACACCCCGTACCGGCGTCGCCAGCACGCGGGGACGCTGCGCAATCGCGTCGTGGTGCTCATCGACGACCCGCTGCATCCGGACTTCCCGACGCGCGTGGTGCGCGAGAACGCCGACCCGGCGTCGCCGATCTCGACGGCGAACCGTCCCGAGCCTCGGCACGGGTCGCGACCATCGATGAGGTACTCATGCCGCGTCCGCCAGCGGCGTAGCCGCCGGCATCGGCACGCGGTGGCCGCGCAGCGCGCGGCCGAGCGCCGCCTGCAGCGCCTCCGGATCCGGGACGCAGCGCCAGGCGTGGATGCCGGACGCTTCGAGCGGCCGGACCTCGCCGCTCGTCAGGCCGCGTTCCCACAGCCAGGCGCCCCACGACGCGTGCAGCGGCAGGTCGATCCGCCGGCTAAGGAAGCGGTAGTACAGCTCGGGGGCCTCTGCCTCCGAGCGCGCGAGCAGCAGGAAGTCCTGCCGCTCGGTCGCGTAGAGCGCCGCGTCGGGGACGAGCAGCGCGTGCATCGCGCCGGTGACCGGCAGCCGCGTCGCGTGGAAGTGCGAGGCGGCGCGGACGTCGGGCGCGAGCGTGTAGAGCCGGCCGCCGGTCAGCGCGTCGTCGCTGATCACCGCGGGCTCGCCCTTCAGCAGCCGCGCCCACAGGGCGCGCAGCGACTGCTGGTTGCCGAGCAACGAGACGAACCACAGCTCGCGTTCGTCCGCCGCGTAGGCATCGACTGCCGCCACGAATCCCGCACAGCGGATGTGTCGCGTGCTCATGCTCATTCCTCCATGAGACTGGCGATGCCGTCGAGGTCGTCGCCGAGCAGGTCGTGGAGCAGCGCCGACTTCGCGGCGGTGTCGCCGTCGATCGGACGGTTGTGACGCGAGCCGAAGAGCGCGCAGCCCTCGATGCGGAAACGGCGGCGCGCCGTGTCGAAGTCGGTGTCGGGAACATCGTGCAGCGCGTCGAGCGCCCACGGTTCACCGCAGATCGGGCAGTAGAGGTCCATCGGTCTCTCCTTCAGATGTGCACGGGGATGCGCAGGCCCGCCCGGATCAAGGGCAGCTCTGGCGTGATCGCGACAGCGTGTGTCAGAGGGTGCGGGGGCGGCCAAGACGAGCTCATGCCGCCCGTCGTTCGTCGACCGTCGCGTCGTCGTCGAGGCAGCCTTCCTCGACGAGGTAGCGTGCGACGGCTTCAGCAACGAGGTGGGTCATCGGACGGCCGCGTGCGCGGCCGAGCCGGTAGAGCACCGGGATGAAGCGCTCGGGGACCTTCGGGCTATACACGGCGCACCTCGCCGTGCTCGTCGAGGACGCCGACCTCGGACTCGCCGACGCCGGTGCAGTCCTGCCAGCGGCCGCTCGCCAGCGCCGCCTGGATCGCGGCGTCGAGCCATGCGTCCCACGACGCGCCGTGCTCGTCGACGTCGTCGGGAATGCGGATGTCGAGCGTGCCCTCGATGTGCAGCCGCAGCACCCGCTCTCCCACCGCGGGCGCCGGTGTCGCCGCAGCCGTCCGTTCCATGGCGTCGTGGAGATCGCGCCACACGGGCGCGTCCCAGCCGCCCATCGTTGCCTCCCATGCCAGCAACCGCCGGCAGATCGCCAGCAGCTCAAACCGTTCCGTCGTCATCACTTGCTCGTTTCGTGGTCTCGTCGATTGGCTCGGGATCGCGCCCGAGGATGTGGTCGGCCGCGTGCTGGGCCTGCGCCGCGGCGACGACGGCGAGCCGCCGGTCGTCGCGCAGCGCGCGGAGCCACGACGCGATGTACGCCGCGGACTGGTCGAGGCCGGACGGGTCGATGCCCGCCGCGTAACCGAGGAACGCCGCCGCAAACTCCGCGACGAGCTCCTCGCGTGAGTAGGTCTCGGAGCCGAAGCGCGCGGCGGTCTGGTAGCCCTCGCGGTTGAGGCGGCGCGGGTGCCCCGTCGAATGTGCGAGCTCGTGGAAGAGCGTCGCGTAGTAGCCGTGCGCGTCCCCGAACGCCTCGCGCGGCGGCAGATGGACTTCGTCCCGAGAGGGGACGTAGTACGCGGCGTCGGCGTCGTAGAACACGGGCGGTCCGCCCGCATACCTGGCGGCGATCGCCTCGGCCCCGACCGGCGCGTCCTGACCTGCCTCCGCGTCGGGCGACGGCAACGCGAGATCGTCGCACTGCGCGACGTTGAAGACGCTGAAGAGCCGGAGCAGCGGGTAGCGTTCAGCGGCGTCGCCGCTCTCCGTGCCCGTGCGCTCGGTGCCGGCGCGTTCGATCCACTTCCAGAGCACGACCTGCGTGCCCTGTTCGCCGCGGCGGACGTGGCCGTGCGCGGCCTGCGCCTGCCGGTAGGTGAGCCAGCGCGGGTCGGCGAAGCCGCCTTCGCGCGCGGTCAGCCCGAGCAGCAACAGGTTGATGCCGCGATACGGATGCCCCGAGATCGCGTTGCGCAGGCCGCGTGACCGCCACGGTCGACGCCACGGCACCGTGCCCCGGTCGAGCGCCGCAATGATGCGGTCGGTAATCACAGCGTACGTATCACGCCGCGTGGCGACGGTGGTGCTACGCGGCATTGAGGTCCTCCGGCGTGGGGAGCGGCATGTCGCGTTCGTAGAGCGTGAGCCGGATCGCGCGGCCCGGCATGTCGGAGCGGACCGCCTGGACCGCGCAGGCGCGGAACCCGGGGATCGCGCTGACGGCCAGCGGGATCAGGGCGACGCGGTAGCAGCCGGAGCGTGTCTGGATGGTCTGCACTCCGGCGCCGAGGGTTGAACGAAGCACGGCTATGCAGCCTGTGTCTGTTCGTTGCGACGATGGAGGCCCCGCGTGAGCGCCTGCACCGCGTGGAGTAGCGGCTGTCCCCCGAGTTCTTCGAGCGGAAGGCCGTAGCGTTGCGCGACCCAGTCGCGCGTGCGTGCCTCGTCCGAGCCGGCGCTTGCGGCGATCGTCAACACGCGTTGCCGGAGCTCTTCCACCGGCATCGGCTCCGGTAGCTCGCTCGCGTCGTCGAGGCCGGCCGACAGCCGGTTCCCGAACTGGTCGCCGAGATGCCGCAGCGCGCGCTTGAGCGCGTCCGTGACCGCCGTCTTGTAGGCCGTCGCATGACCCTCCGGCGTGGATTCGCCGACGGTGCCGACACCCACATCGCTGTGCGGGAGACAACCGTCGACCGTCACGCGAACCGTGGCGGTGTAGATGCCGCCCGCTGGCGTACGCGCGCGACCGCCGCCGGGAAGAACGCGATATGCGACCTCGCCGACGACCTCCGCGCCCCAGCGGTCCATGCCGAAGATCGCGTTCGCCTGTTCGATCGCGCGCCAGCCCTCGAGGTAGCGCACGACGTCGCCATCGTCCGTGGTGCGCTCGGCGATCAACAGGTCGTCGAGCGGTAGTCGCAGGCGGCGCTTCGCCTCACGACTCAGGCTGCTCGGGCGCGCGGGTCGGGGATCGTTAGGCTCGACCATGATTCCTCCATTCGCAGGCGGTACTCGCGGAGTGAGCGGACGAACAGGGCGCGTCCCTCGCGCCGGCGTCCCAGCTCGTTGAGGTCGTGGATCCCGTGCGGGAGCGCCACGATGGTCGCCCGCAGTCCGAGATCGGCCGCGAGCGCGACGGCGGCACGACGGCCGGGGCCATCGGCATCGAGCGCGACGTAGACGCCGCGAAAGCCACGCAGGGCGAGCAAGGCGTCACGCGAGGCGTGCGTCCCGAGCAGCGCGACCGCCGGGAGACCCCAGCACCGCGCCGTGAGCCAATCGAATGGCCCCTCCACGACGATCACTGCCTGTTCGCCGCGCAAGCGCGCCGTACTCAGGCCGAGCAACGGCGACGGCACACGCAGATTGAGGTAGCGCGGCCCGCTCTCCCCCAACGCCCGTCCGGTCAGCCAGCGCGCGCGCCCGCCAGCGTCGAGATCGGGGACGATCACCCGGCCGGCGAATGGCTCCCGGTCGCCCGCGAGCAAGCCGAGCCGCTGCGCGACGTCGAGGCTCATACGGCGTTCCGTGAGGCGCCGCGCGAGCCCGCCGGCTGCATAGCCCAGCCGTAGTCGTTGTGCGGTCGTCAGGTCGACCCCGCGCTCCAGCAGGTAGGCCCGCACGTCGGCGTAGCGTATGAGCGCGTTCGCGTAGTGCTCGACGGTCGCTTCGATGATCGCGAGTTCGTCGGGCGACACACCTGGCGTCGTTGATCGCGACGGAAATCGCGTCACGTTCGCGGGAAGCCTCGGTCGTGCGCCTGCTGAGGCCGACAGTTGCGCGACCGTCTCCTTGAAGGTCGTGCGGTGCAGCCGGCCGACGAAGTCGATCACGTCGCCGCCGACGTGGCAGCCGAAGCAGAAGTAACTTCCCGTCTCGGCGTACACCACGAGGCTCGGCGCGCGATCCTCGTGAAATGGGCACCGACCGGCAAGCCGCTGGCCGGTGCGTCGCAGATCAACGCCCGCGTCGCACACCGTCTCGACGATCGGGTGCGCGACGCGGATCGCGTCGAGGTCGTACACGTCAGCGCTCGCTGCGCAACACGAGCATGCGCAGGCAGAGCGCCGCTTCTTCGAGCACGAGAATGTCGTCCTCGTCGAACCCCGTCGGCAAGTGCGGACGGAGGATGTTGCCCGGTGCGTCGCCAATCTCGACGTAGCGGCTAACGAGATCGGTCTCGTTCGCCGCGTCACTCAGCCATGCGAGCAGGGCCTCCAGACCCGGTTGCACTGTCTCGCGCTTGGTATCGGACCACCGCCGGTATTCCAGGTAACTCCGCTCCCATACCGCGCGCATGGCGCGGTGGTAGCGACTCTCTTCGTTCACGATCGGTCTCCTAGATGTTCGATGTCCACGGCCCTTCCCTCCTTTGGTTCCTGGTCCCGCTGCGCTTCGGCAAACGGGCACACGCGTTTCTCCCGCCATCGGGCACGACGAAATCGGGGCCGCCCGAAGGCGGCCCCGATAGGAGGAGGGAGCGGGGGACGGAGGGTTAGGTAAGCGGGCGAGCGCCGCGCAGCGCCTGCGGCGCAAACCGGCGGCCGCGATCCCAGCGGCTGAGGCCCAGCGCCGAGACGACCTCCCAGCGGCCGTCTTCAGCGGGCATCAGCACCGCGCCCTTCGCGAAGGCGGGCGTGTAGTGAATCGCGGCCAGCAACCCCAGCCTGCGGCACGCCTGCAGCCAGCAGCCGTAGACGTGTCGCGCGATCTCCTCGACCACACCGTCGAGGTCGAGCGGTTCGAGCAGTTCGATCGCCTGCGCGGGTTCACGCCGGTAGCAGCGGCGCGCGGCGCGGAGGGCGGTTTCTGCCACCCGCGTCTTGACGATCTGCTCCCGCAGTCGTAGCGTTTCAACCGTTCGATTGACGAAGTCCGGCGCACTGCTCTTGTCTGCCAAGATGCGGAGCAGCGACCGGGCTTCTTCATATTCCTCGTGTTCCATCAGCTCCTCCACTCGGTGCGATATCTCCTGCACCGTCCGTTCCTCCTCCTGCTGCCGTTCCTGTTCGAGCAGCCGCGCGATGGCGGGCTCGGACTCGATGCGGGCTGCCTCCGCGACCAGGCGATCGCGTCTGACGTCCGCCTCGGTGGCGAGTGCCCCGCACGTCGGGATCAGCGCCTCGGCACGCGCTTGCGCGCGTTCGTCGAGCACCGACCCGGCGAGCGAATGCGCCCGCCTCGTGATCTCGTGCAACTGTGCGGCAACAACGCCGAGTCGTCCGGCGTCCTCGCGGAGCTGCCGCGAGCGCGCCAGGTGACCTTCGAGCGTCTGTCGCTGTTCCCGTTCCTCGCTGTCGAGGGCGCGCAGCTCGTCGAGCGCCTGCTCGGCAGCTTCCGCGAGCCAGCCGATCCGTTCCTCGGACGTCGGCTCCGATGCGATCGGCACGAGCGCCCGCGAGGTGTCGACCGGGAACCGGTCCCGAACCGTTTCGAGCTCACCGAGGCTGGTGAGCACCACTCCCTGGGTCATCGTCCTTCCTACCTTTCCGCTGCGACGGGGTACGCCCCGTCATCCACGTGTTGCCAGTCCGGGTCGTCCGGGGGCGGCGCGTCCTCGTAAGGCGGCTCGTCCATCGACCGGATCGGCGTGACGGTTGCCGACCGGGCCCGTGACGGGCCGATCGGCACCGTGAGCGCCAGCGTGCCGAGCGCGTTGCCGACGACGCGATGCAGCTGCTGGCGCAGTGTGGCGACGACCTCGCCGTCGCTCACCGGCTCACCGTTCACGCTGAGCGCGATGAAGAGGACGTGACGGCGCACGCCGTCGGCGTCCTCGAACATCTGCAAGAGCGCGGCCAGCGGCCGGTCTTCGTGGACCGTCCGCTGCACGATCACCAGCAGATGCGCCGGTGGGGTCACGCCAAGCGCCCGGAACTGCGTCCGCGTCGCCCGCGCGATCGAGCGCCGCAGCCGGCGGGCCCGAGCCCGCTTCGCATCGACCAGCACGACCGGCGACCAGGGCCGGCAGCGTCCGACGACGAAGCGCCATGCGGCGATGCCGTGAGCACGGCACTCGCGCGCTCCGCGCATCACCGCCGCTCGCACGCGCACGACGACCCCCTGCCGTCGCTTTCGCTTCCGTGTCTCCATCGATCCTTTCCTTTCACCCGCACCATCCGGCGCGGGACTACGCGGGCAGTACCTTCATCACCACCGCGGCAAGCGACATCACGGCGGTCGCGAAGACCGCGAGACGCGCCACCCGAGCGTGATTGCCGCCGTATGGACCGCGTGATCGGTTGAACGTCACGACTACTGCTCCTTCCGGAGACGGAACGACCCCGGGGACAGATGTCCGTCGGGGTATGAGATGGGCTACCCGCTCGACAGGCGTTCCGGATCGCGTCACGACGCGCTCCGCAACACGGATTTCGGCGGCTGGCTGACGATGTGACTGTCGTGGGCTAGGCCACGTGCTCGCTGTTTCCTGCTGCTGCTCGGTTCCTTCATCCCGTCGATGCGCTTGATGCTCACGTCCGGTCCGTGATGCTGTCTCCTTGGTCCTCCTTCCCTGCACTGCTCACTGGCTGGCTGCTGACTCTTCGACCCGTCTACGGAGAGCGGAGCTCGTTTCCCGTGGGTTGATCCATCGTCCATGTCTCGGGGAGTCATCCCGAACCGGCTTTCTCGCTCCTGGGAGCTGGCGATGCCGGCAAAACGCGCTTCGTACGAGGGGAGGGTACGAAGGGACGTTCCGACAGACTTCCGATGGTTCGCTGATGGAGGCCTCGATCAGTCCGATATCTCTCCGATTTCGGGGGGAGTGGCTGCTGGAACAGCGAGCGTGGACGGCCCTCCCACAGGATTCCTGGCGGCCGGACTGTCCGGGGAACGGGGTGGCCGTGCTGGCGGTGCTCCGTTCGGAGGATCCCGGAGCGTCAGACGGAGGATTCGCAGAGGTTCGGAACGAATTCGGACTGAACTGGTCGCGGATTATTGTGCGTAGGACTACGCACCCAGGTCATGAGCACGCACAGGCAGGTCGGTTGCGAGGCGTGCCAGTCGGTCAGCGCTCCCGTTCGAGCGTCGCGGCGATCCAGCCACGGATCGTGGCACAGGCCGCATCGAGGTCGATCCGTTCGCCCCAAAACATCGGTGTGATCGCCGCATGGGCACCCTGGATCGCTCGCCAGCGTGGATCGTCGCGCAGCGTGAACGCTGGATCGTCGGAGGCTGGTCGCTGGCGGATCTGCCGCTCGGCCAGCATCTCGTCCACGAGCGCCGACGTGTCAGCGTAGTCCGCGAGCGCGCGCAGGCCGGCCTCCGCATTGATGATGCGGGCGGCGTCCTCGAAGTGCCGGACGAAGGTCGCCGGGTCGATGTCGGCGCGTGGCACGCGGCTGTGCAGGTTGTCGAGCTTCTCAATCAGCGTCACGAGCGGGTGGACGCAGCGCACGGCGCGAGGCCGGTTGTCCTGGTACTCCCGGAGCCGGTCGGTCTCGACCAGATACTCGTGGACGAATGAAGTCAGGTCACGCGCGAGGAACGGCGTGACGCGGGCACTCCCGACCTCGAGCAGCACGAATGGTCTCAGGAGCCCGAGGTCGTCGAGATGCTGGCCGGGATAGCGCAGCTCGATGTTCGCAGCGGTCCATCTCGTCTCGCCCGACGGAACGTCCAGGCGCGCCTCGGTGCCAGGTACCTCCAGCAAATCGGGGAGCGCCTCGAAGTAGGCCCGACGCTGCTCCGTCGCCCGGCGGCTCGCTCGATGCCAGTCGGTCACGGGCAGCAGGTCGGTGACGCGGCCCGGCTCGATCTTGAGGTCGAGGTCTTCCGAGAACCGTTCGATCAGCCCGAACCCCTTCGAGAGCGACGTGCCACCCTTGAACCACACATCGAACCCGCGGTCGTGGATCGCCCAGAGGACGTGCGTGACCCAGTAGTCTTTCTCGACGAGTCCCAGCGCGAGGCCGTGCCGGGCGGCGACGATGCGGAGCAGGTCGTCGAACTCGGGATCGTCGTGGACGAATGCCACGGCTGCCTACGCTGCCTGCGCGGCCAGGCGCAGGGCGGTCTCCACGCGGGCCTGGGTGTCCCGGGAGCCGTACTCCCGGGACATCGTGCGGAGCAGGTCGGGGTCGAACCGCCGCTGTCGTACCGCCTCAGCGAGCGCCGCCGTGAGGTCGTCGCGATCGGCGGCGGCCTGCTCGGCGTGCTGGAGCAGGTCGACGACGAACCACTCGGGCGACGGCTGCTTCGGGAAGGCGACGCGTCGGAGCAGGAAGCGCCGGCCCCCGAGCGTGAAGGCGCCGGAGCGCTTCGTGTTGTAGACGAGCTGCGCGGCGAAGGAAGCCGACGTGCCGAGTCCGAGCGCGTTCCACCGTTCGGGGCCGGTGAGGATGAACGGCGTGTCGTCGAGGAAGGCACGCATCAGTTCCTCGTCGGACGGCGGCACCGGTCCGAACCGGCTCTGCTTCGGAGACACGAACAGGCCGTGCGCGAGCGGCTGGAGCTGGCCTTGCTCGACCAGCCGGTGGGCGAAGCGGGTGGGATTCGAGTTCCAGCAGGCGAGGTCACGCGTCCGGTAGACGCGCCCGGGCTGAAGGGGCAGATGATTGGTTGCCATGTATGAAATCTCCCGGAGAAATCATACAGCGCTGAAAGCCCGCTCGTCATGGGCATAGCAAATGAGGCGAGATCCCTGCCGATGACACAGAACGCGCGTTCTGTTACCGTACTCGCGTCAGCAGGCCTCTCCCCGAGTGCCATCCGATGCCAGTATCTCGCAGCACCAGTGTCATCGTCGGCACCGCGTCGGCCGTCTTCATCTGGGCGGTCTACCGCCTTACCCACCGACCGGTGCTCGCTCGAGGAGGCAACACGATGCCCGGCAAGGTCAGAGCGTTCATCAGCTTCGACTACGACTACGACCTGGACCTGAAGAACCTGCTGGTCGGGCAGGCCGCCAATCCGGACTCGCCGTTCGAGATCGCGGATTATTCGATCAAGGATGCGTCGGCGGACTGGAAGGCGAAGGCGCGCACGCGGATCCGCACCGCGCAGCAGGTCATCGTGATCTGCGGTGAACACACGGACATCGCCGCCGGCGTCAGCGAGGAAATCCGCATCGCTCAGGCCGAGCAGAAGCCGTACTTCCTGCTCGCCGGCCGAGCCAACAAGACGAACAAACGGCCCGTCGCGTCGACGGCCACCGACAAGGTCTACACCTGGACCTGGGACAACTTGAAGACGCTGATTTCGGGCGGCCGGTGACCACCGCGCCCCCCGGCGGCGAACCGCCCGCCTACGTACTCGAGCTCTACAAGCTCAGCGTCGAGATGGCGGACCGCGTGTCCGCGCGACGCGCCACCGCGAACAGCTTCTTCCTGACCCTGCAGACCGGGCTGGCGGCGGGGCTCGGCCTGTTCTCGACGCGGTTCGCGACGACGGGCGCGGCGCTCGCACCCGACCCGGTCGTCCTGACGCTCGCGGCGGTCGCGGGGATCCTGCTGGCCAGCTCATGGTGGCTCGTCCTGCGGAGCTATCGCGATCTGAACCGCGCGAAGTTCGCGGTGATCAACGAGATCGAAGACACGTACTTCGGCGTGAAGCCGTTCCGACGCGAATGGGATTCCCTGAAGACCGATCCGGTGAAGGGGTTCCGAGGCCGCTATACCGAGCTTGGCGCCATCGAGAAGACCATCCCCATCGCATTCGCCATCCTCCACGTCGTACTGGCACTGTACGTGTGGCTCAGATGACCTACCTCGACGACATCGGCGCACGCATCCGCGCTCGGGTGCCCGAGCACCTGATTCCGCAGGAGAGTGACGGGCTGTTCGCCGTCTACGCGATGCTGCTCCTCGCGAAGGGCCGGAATGTGACGTCCAGCGACGTCCATGATGCGTGGTCGGCTTGGATGCAGGTCAGGGGCGTACACCACCCTGCGATCGTCCCCTATGCCGAACTCCCCAGCGCCATCCAACGCGAGGACGATGTGTTCGCGGCCGCCATCCGCGCCGCCGCGAGCGAGGAGTGACGCACGACATGGACGTCTACCACGTGCCCGACGATGTGGAACGCGATGACGCGCTCCGGCTCGCGTGGAGCTGGCTCGACGAGCGCGCTGCACACCCGCGGCTCGTCATCGTCCCCGTCCGGGACTCAGTCGGGCACTCGCCCGTCCTCAGGGCGATCGCGAGTCGGGTCCGCACAGAGACGAGTCGAACGCTCTACGGATCCGGCGCGCTTCGGCGAGATTCTGCGGTGGCCATCGTCTGGCCATCGCGGGAGACGCTGGATGAGGTTGCCAACCATCGTCCGGCTGAGGTGCTCGTCGTGCCCTGGCGCACGGAGCAGTCGGATGGGTGGCTTCGTGCGCACGGCTCACAGCCCGTGACCGGCGGTACGCCGCTCGCCTCGCCCGGCATTTCCGATCCAGTCGTACACGCTGGCATGCGGGACGTAACCGCCTGGATCAACCTCAACAACAACCTCGTGCAGTCGGAAGATCGGGACTACACCATCCTCGCGCTCCGCACGTTGCACGGACACGGGCATCGGCTCGACGGCGCAGAGTTGGAGACGTGGGCGCTCGCTAACAGCTGGGAAGGGAAAGGAGCCACGCGACTTCGGACCTATGCGGAAGAGGTCGTTGCGGGCAAGCGCCACCGCATCAGTTCGTTGAGTCCGAAGCTCGGAGCAGAGTCGTATGTTCACTGGCTTGCGGACGCAGCCCTGTGAGATAACGAGTGCTGACGCGATGAGCATCGGCCGCACTCCCGGCTACGAACGGAACACCCAGGGACACGACATGCCGGCAACAGCCAGTCAGCGCCAGGAAGAGGCAAAGCCGAGTTCCACCCCGGTGGCGCCATTCCTGGCTCGATTTGCATGGCGGAACGCGGCGGCACCAACACCGCGAGGGGAAACCTCATATTCGGCGGGTTATCCACCGGAGACATCGGACGAGCAGACATGACATCCTCGGCGTCCTCATCGATCGGTGCTCCGATGATCGACCCTCGCCTGCCGCGCGCTCCGTTCCTTGTTCGTTTTGCCACGCGGCGCAACGCGTCGCCCACCCCCCGCGGAGAGACCACCCAGACGAAAGCGATCGAGACTTCGGATGAGTAGCCTGCCGCGCGCGGGTACGAACCGCTCCGCACCCAGGCAAGAAGTTCCAGCGAGTCGGATTCGTAGCACACGGGATGTGCCGTTCCTTGCTCGCTTTGCGGGGCGCCGTAGCGCGGCGCCGACACCCCGCGGGGAGACAACGTTCACCGAAGCGGTCGAAACCACGGACGAGCACTGAGATGCCCGGATCCCCACGCGACGCGATCCTGTTGGTGACGGCCTCGTACGATCTCTCGGCTCAGTTTGTCGAAGCAGCCCTCAGAAAGCGTGGCGCGCGGACGTTTCGATTCGACACGGACCGCTTCCCGTCCGCGATCGAGGGTAGCCTCGATGAAGAAGGACGGTTGTTGCTGCGGTCGCAGGGACAGCAAGTGTCATCGGATGACGTCAGCGCGGTCTGGTACCGCAGGCGTGCCGCTCCCTTGCTGCCCGACGACATCGAGCCGGCACACGCCGAGTTCGCGGAACGCGAATCGCGCGCATTCATTACCGGGGCGCTGCTGTGCCTCGACAGCACCCGGCGCTGGGTCAGCGATCCCACGAACGTCTGGCGCGCGGAGAAGAAGCCCTTTCAACTGCGCGTCGCAACGTCGATCGGGTTCGACCTTCCTCGAACGCGCATCACGAACGACCCGACGGTCGTGCGCACCCTGGCCGCTGAAACCACGACGGTGGCCAAGGCGGTGAGTTCGGGCTATATCTCGCGAGACGAGTCGTTCGAGACGATCTTCACGTCGTCAGTGTCCGATCAGGACCTGCTGGATCTGAGCTCCCTGACCATCGCGCCCGTCACGTTCCAGGAACATCTGCAAAAGCGATCAGATATCCGTGTCACGGTGGTGGGGGACGAGGCTTTCGCCGCCGAGATCGAATCCCAGGCCTTCGATTCAAGCCGCGTCGACTGGCGCGCGGCCGAAGACCCACGACTGCTGATGCATCGCGAGCATCAGCTGCCTCTGGCCGTCGAAGCGATGTGCCACGCCCTGGTTGACCGACTGGGGCTTCGGTACGGCGCGATTGACCTCGTGCGCGCGATCGACGGGCGGTACTACTTCCTCGAGATCAATCCCAACGGCGAATGGCTCTGGCTCCAGGATGCGTTGGGCTGGCCCATCGCCGACAGGATCGCTGCGGAGCTGCTCGCATAATGCGTATTCCCCAGTGGCTGTGGCCGAGCAACGATGGCGTTGAAGCGCCGCCCGGCGATCTCCCGGAACTCGCGAACGCTACTACCTCAGCACATCTGGATTTCATCGCCTCCGAGATCCACCGACACCAGGATCGGGAGGTCGAGCGGGATCGCGGTGCGCAGGCTCGACTCACCGCGCTGCTTGGATTGTCCTCGACGCTTGCCACGCTCGCGACGGCGTTGATCGGCGTCGGGTTCTCATCCGAGCGGCTCGACGCGAATCGAGTTCAACTCGCCGCTCTGTTTCTGGTGCTGGGATACCTGGCGCTACAGTTCATCGCGGCGATGTACCACACGGCGCGGGGTCTGCTTCCGCGTGAGTACGTCGATATCGACCCAACGGTGCTTGACCCGCATCCCGAAGAGGCTGCGGATGCGTTCCGCGCTGCGATCCTCAGCACTCACCGTTCGAACCTTCGCAAGACGATGTGGGCGACGAATCGTCGGCTGGACGATATGTCCTGCGCCATCCGTGGATTCCGAAATGCGGCGCTTGGCTCGGCCGTTCTCTTATGTGTCGTGGCGATCACGATCCTGAACCAGCGCTTCGGCGTGTGTCTTCCGATTCCGTGGCCTTAGCCACGGATCAAGACGCTGGGACGCGGCCGCGGCGGGCGAACCCGACAACACTGACAAGCCGGGTGCAGAGCCACGCTGTAGACAGTCGGGCGCAGCGCAGCCTGTCTTCAGGGGGAGTCACACACTTGCGACCACGATTCCCACGTGGCACGGCCGCGCAAGGCGTAGCAGGCGGTCACAGACGGGTACGAGGCGCAGGACGAGGCGTCCGAGACAACGGCGAAGTCCGCTCGCCAACCCCGAGGCGGGGGTCCTGCGCCTTTCTGGGAGAGCCCGCGGCCGGCGCTCGGCGAGGGCGTCGTTTCAAGCCGTCACCTGCAGACGCTGCTCACCGGCCAGCGCGTGGAGCTGGCCGGGCTCGTGGTCTGCCGCCAGCAGCCGCTCACCGCGCGCGGGATCATCTTTCTCCTGCTGGAAGACGAGTACGGCATGGTGAACGTGCTCGTGAATCGTGAGCTCGTCGAGGCCCGTCGCGACGTGGTGCGTACGGCGGCGTTCATACGCGTGCGCGGCACGCTCGAGGCGCGCGGCGGGGAACAGCGCGCCCTGATCGCAGAGACGGTCGAAGAACTGCTGCCCGCGCAGGCGCTGGCGATGCCGAGCGGGAAAAGCTGGGGGTGACGTTGCGCGGGCCATCATCGCGCCCCGTCGATTCATGTCGATGGGGATCTCGAATCGGTCTCATCGCGTCCAACGGACCGAGGACGTGAGTCCATCCATCGCCACCATGGCGCCACAGGTGCAGTCGATTCGTGCCCCGGAGAATTTCGGCAAATCGTAGTGCGTGAATGTCCCGCAGCCGCCGAGGGCGATCGCGGACGAGATCACATCGTCCCAGCCGGCCGGCATGACCGCGGCGGCATACGAAAGCCCAGTGGCGCAGCCGGCATCGTTTTCGGCTACCCAAATAATCACGCCGCCCTTCAGATAGCGCGGAGCGGCGAAGCTGACGCCGATGGCTCGCGGCCCGTTCGACCGGCTCAGGGCTGCTACGAGCGTGTCAACCTGCGCCCCGAGCGCGAATGACGCGGTCGAACCGACCGCTTCGAACACCGCGGCATCGAGCGAGTCGAAGCAAAGGGGAGTGGCGACAGCCGAGACAGTGTCGCCGGACGCGAGCGGTGCCACGCGAACCACGCAGTTCAGTTTTGGTTCAGCACGTTTCGCGTCAGCGGTCGCTGCAACTTGCCCACCGTAACCGTCGCTGCGCAGCGCGCCGGGATTCAACCGCGCGGGATCGGCACCGATCGCGGCGAGGGCGTCGGACTCGTTGTCGTAGGGCCCAGATGTCTTCGGTG
>Ga0172380_10001032_pt1 | contig 49641 bp, 41 predicted proteins | sample Leawe162metaG_FD_119747 | JGI IMG/M metagenome (GOLD analysis project Ga0172380, IMG submission 119747) | Leachate microbial communities from a municipal landfill in Southern Ontario, Canada - Leachate well 162 metaG | ecosystem: Engineered > Solid waste > Landfill > Unclassified | place... | reverse complement strand
TTTTAAGTTAATGAGTTCTGGCAGGGAAAAGTTTATTTCATGGGCAAACTTTTCTCCCCTTTGCACTGCCATGGAAATTGCCGGTACGGATAACCCCAAAGAACGGGACATTTCGGTCATGGTCATACCGAGTTCCGAGGGTGTAAAATAGTTTGTGTAAATGGTCATTCAGGGGTACAGAAGTGGCCCCACTCTAAAAAGGAACTCACATGGCCATTGAAAAAGAACTGTTGGACCGTGCGCGGCAAGAAAATGGCTTGCTGTTTCTTGCCACTCTTGGTATTCTATTTTTGGAATACTAAAAGGAGGAGGCCATGCTTGCCGAAAAAGTTTCCATCTCCCTGCCCCCATCCCTGCTCGATTTCGTCGAACGCTACAAGGAAAATCACGCCTTGAAGAGCCGCTCCAAGGTGATCGAAATGGCCTTGGAGCACTTGCGGCAGGAGAGTTTGGAGGCTGCATACCGGGAAGCGGCGACCGAGGTGGACCCGGCCTTTGACGCTGCCACTGCCGATGGGTTGGCCGATGAAACGTGGTGAGATTTACTACGCCGATTTGAGTCCCACCGTGGGGGCGGAGATCAACAAGCGCCGACCGGTGCTGCTGGTCAGTAACGATGCCAACAATCGCGCCGCTGGGACGGTCACGGTGTTGCCCATCACATCCAATGTAACCAAGGTCTATCCCTTCGAGGTTTCTCTCGATCCTCAAGACTCCGGCCTGCCGAAGCCTTCCAAAGTCCAGGCCCAGCAGATCCGGACCATTGCCAAGGAGCGTATTGCCGGGGCTGCACAAGGCCGCCTCGGCAAGGAACGGATGACGGCGATTGACGCCGCAATCCGTCTGCATCTCGCGCTGTAATGGTTGTTTTCATTGCATGGGGATTGCAGGGCGGCCAGGCGATGACTAGTTTCATGGTCACGAACATGGGTTGCGGTTACTCTGTAATTTTTTCCGATGGATAGCCATGCTGCAACCGGAGGATGATCGGACAAAAACCTGTTGAGTTTCTGTGATAATTGTGTATTTTGTCCCTCTTCATCATCATGGGTTGAGCCGTCCTGCCGCCGGTGGCGGCAGGACCATTTTTTCCAAGGAGGGCACGGGGATGCAGCAGACGACAGCAGAAGCAAAGGCCTGGAGTATCGACAGGGCCCGGGAGCTGTATGGTGTTGCCCGCTGGGGCCTGCGCTATTTTGATATCAATGGCAAGGGACAGGTGACCGTGGCTCCGCTCAAGGAGCAGGGCGGCACCGTGGCCATCGTCGACGTGATCAAGGAGGCGGTGGAGCAGGGGCTTCATTTTCCCATGCTCATCCGCTTTCACGACCTGCTGCGCAACCGGGTGGAGCGGATCAACAAGGCTTTCAACGACGCCATCGTCGAGCTGGAATACAAATCCGTCTACCGCGGCGTCTATCCCATCAAGGTCAACCAGCTCCGCGAGGTGGTCGAGGAGATCATCGACGCGGGCAAGCCCTTCCATCACGGCCTTGAGGCCGGCTCCAAGCCGGAGCTTTACGCGGCTCTGGCCTTTCACGAAGACCGGGAAAGCCTGATCATCTGTAACGGCTACAAGGATATCCTCTATATCAAGACCGCGCTTCTTGGCCGCAAGCTGGGCAAGAAGATTATTCTGGTGGTGGAGAAGGTCGAGGAAGTCAGCAATATCATCCGCTACGCCAGGGAGTTGAAGGTGGAGCCGATGATCGGTCTCAGGGTCCGGCTGATGAGCGGCGGCAAGGGCAAGTGGGAAAAATCCACCGGCGAGGATGCCAAGTTCGGCCTCTCCACCCAGGAGATCATTCAGGTTTCCGAAATGCTCAAGAAGGCAGATCTTGCCGATTGCTTAAAGCTTGTCCATTTCCACAGCGGCTCCCAGATCCCGGACATCCTGACCATCAAGAAGGCGGTGCGGGAAGGGGCGATGTTCTATGCCAAGATCAAACAACTCGGCCACGCCCTGGAATACATCGACGTTGGCGGCGGCCTGGGGGTGGATTACGACGGCAGCCGCACCACCTTCCATTCCTCCATCAACTATTCCTTGAACGAATACGCCCGGGACATCGTATACAATATCATGGATGTCTGCGATTCCCAGGGGGTCGAGCATCCGGTGATCATCAGCGAGTCGGGCCGGGCCGTGGTGGCGCATCATTCCGTGCTGGTGGTGGAAACCTTCGGCGACATCAAGAAGATGGAGCATGCCCGTGAGCCGGCCAAGCCGGAGATCAGCCACAAACTGGTGGAGGAGGCCTGGTACAACTATACCCACGTTAACCCCAGCAACCCGCTGGAGGCCTACCACGACGCCCTGCACAACAAGGAGGAGACCCAGGTCCATTTCGAGCTGGGCCTCATCGGCCTGGAGGTGAAGGCGGCAGTGGAGAAGTTTTTCTGGCTCACCGGCGCCAGGGTGCTGGAGCATTTCAAGGAGGCCGAGTACAAGCCCGACGATATCGTCGAGCTGGAGAGCAAGTTCTCCGACCAGTACCTCTGCAACTTCAGTGTGTTCCAGTCCCTGCTCGATCATTGGGGCTACGGCCAGCTTTTCCCGATCATGCCCTTGCACCGGCTGAACGAAGAGCCCCAGCGGCGGGGAACCCTGGCCGACATCACCTGCGATTCCGACGGCAAGGTCTCCAAATTCATCAACCTGTACGAGGAAGGGGTGGACACCCTGCCGCTTCATGACTTAAACGGCAAGCCCTATTATCTCGGGGTTTTTCTCACCGGCGCCTACCAGGATATCATGGGCGACCTGCACAACCTCTTCGGCCGGGTGAACGAGGCCCATGTCTTTCTGGATGAGGATGAAGATTCCGGGTACTACATCGAGGAGACCATCGAGGGCACCACCATGGAAAAGGTGCTGGCCCTGGTCCAGTACACCGGCACCGATCTGAAGCGGAAGATGAAAAGTCAGGTGGACAGCGCCATCAAGGAAGACCGGCTGCGGCCCAATGAGGCCATGCGGCTTCTGGGCGAGTATGAGAAGGGGCTGAAGGGTTATACCTACCTGGACCTCAAAAAGGTGCGAAAGAAGAGCTGATCAAAAAATAACAGACTGGGAGTAACCGGGAAAAGTCACAGGTCCACGCTGCAGGAGCGAGAGGAGAATTAACAACCGAGGTAATCGCGGCTTCTGGCGATTTCATCAGTTCTGGGGGCGGAGTACCTTAAACACGGATTCAACGGCCTGGTAGATTTCCAGGTCGTCGCCGTAGACGTCCTGAACCTTGTCGTTTTCCACCAGATCCTCGCAGATGTACTGGGTCACATAGAGGCTGAGGAAATTGGGGTCGGCCACCAGCTGCCGCAGCGGAGCGATCTTGTACAGCATGTCGAACTCTTCCATGTTGGAGAGCTTTTCGAACAGCTCGCTGAAGAGTTTCCGCATCGCGGTCTCGTCGGTGATCTCGAGGATCTTTTTATCCAGCAACCGCTGCACCATCTTGGTTGCCAGCTCATCGGCGTTCTTGTAGAGCAACTGCATCATGTAGCGCCGCTCCCGCTCGCGTTTGCGGTCGATTGCTCCACCAGCCGTGTCGTTGTGAGGTCTGCTGTGACTGCCCATGTCTTTTTTTCTCCCGCGCCTGCGTAAAATAATGATGTTTGGATGAATTTTAGTTAAATAACGGAAAATTACATAAAGGGAAAGGGTAAAGATAAGAGAATTCTTGTCTTACGCTAAAAATGTCTTATGAACAGCGGAAAGATGATGGTTTCTTTTCCGTGCCGAATCCTATTTTTTCTGCAACACTGAGGTGAGAGATGACAAACCATATTGCTGCAACCCGGCTGACCATCCTGCTGCCCGCGGGCCGTCTGCCCCTGGCGATTATGGCCAAGGCCCATGAACTGGCCAAAAAATATCAGCTGGAAATCTATCTGAGCACCATGCAGAATCTGCGGCTCATGGGAATCCGGGAGGAGGATCTGCCTTTGATCCGTGGGGAGCTGGCCGCATTGGGCGCCCAGTTCAAGGGGCCGGGCAGGTTCCCGGTTCCCAGGGTCTGCATCGGGGTGCGCGACTGCACCATGGGCGTCGGCGACCCGGAGCGGATCTCCGCCCTGATCCTTGATCATTTCAAGGGCAGGGAGAAAACCAAGCAGAAACTAAAGATCGCCATCTCCGGCTGCACCCTGAGTTGTTCCTGGGCGGCGACCTCGGATATCGGGATCATGGCCACTCGCAAGGGCTTTGATCTTTACGTGGGCGGCAAGGGCGGTCCCAGCCCCAGGGTGGGGCGCAGGATTCTCCGGGATCTCGACGAGCAGGGGGTGGTGGCGGCGGTGGCGGAGCTGGTGGAGTTTCATGATGCCCATACCGAGAGCAAGCAGCGGCTGGTGAAGCTTATCGATCATCCGGATTTTCCTTATAAAGAGGCGGTGTAAGTTTCGTTTGCGCAGACAAGCTGCTCAACTCAGCTTTACGTGAATCACAAGGGGTGTAACCCGGTATGACTGGTCTTCCGATGTTGCAACCCGAGATTCTTTTTTCCGCCGGGGTGCTGTTTTTCGCCTACTTTATCCGTGGCATTGCCGGATTCGGCTCGGCGCTCATTTCCGTGCCCCTGCTGGCCATTTTTTTCCCCGTCTCCCAGGTGGTGCCCCTGATCGGGCTGCTGGACTGGCTTGCCTCGGTGAGCCAGGGGCTGCCCAACCGGCGGCTTATTCGCTGGCCCGATCTGCTGCCGCTTCTGCCTTTTACCGTGCTGGGAGTTTCCACGGGACTCTATCTGCATACCGTCCTGACCCCGGCCAGTCTGCTCTTCGCCCTCTCCATCTTCATCCTCCTCTATGCGGTCTATGCCCTGCTGCCGCTTCCGCCCCTGCACGGCGGGCGGTGGCTGGCCGGGCCTGCCGGGCTGCTGGGGGGGACGGTGGGGGCGTTGTTCGGCACCGGGGGGCCGTTTTACGTGATCTACCTCACCCTGCGGCAGCCGGATAAAACGGAGTTCCGCACCACCATCGCCACGATCTTCGTGGTCGACGGCCTGTGCCGAATCGTGGGCTTCTCCCTGGCCGGTTTTTATACCTGGCGCACCCTGGCGATCTTTGCCGGGGTTGTGCCCCTGGTTGCCCTGTCCCTCTGGCTCGGCGGCCGGGTGCATCTGCGGATCAGTCACAAGACCTTTGTCCGGCTGGTGAGCCTTATTCTGCTGGGCAGCGGCATTGCCCTGCTGCTTAAGGCGTTGACGGCTTAGAGCTTATTTGCGGATAAGCTCTAAGCCGCAATTCAGGCATGATATAATCAAACCAGCACCGGGTTTCCTCCGGAAGCAAGACCCCGGCAAGAAACAATAACACCATGAGTTGAAGCGGCGTAGCCGCCAAGGAGGCAGTATGATCAACCTCGCCGAGTTGCGAAAATATTCCGCCGAACTGGTTGACCTGCACCATACTCTGGCCCTGATGCAGTGGGATCAGGAGGTGCGAATGCCGCGCCGGGGTGCGGAAGAGCGGGCCGGGCAGTTTGCCACTCTGAGCGCTCTGGTGCACCGGCGGGAGGTATCCCCGGAGCTTGGCGCCCTGCTGGTCGAGGCCGAGGCGCAGAAAGATGGGCTGGCCGTGGAGGAGCTCGCCCTGCTGCGGGTCATGCGGCGCAGCTATGACCAGAACACCAAGCTGCCCGAGGAGTTTGTCGCCGAGTTTTCCCGCCTCACCTCCCAGGCCCAGATGGCCTGGCTTGAGGCCCGGGAGCAGTCGAATTTCGCCATCTTTCAGCCCCTGCTGGAACGGTTGGTGGTTTTGTCCCGGCAGCAGGCCGAGTACCTGGGTTACGCGGTCCATCCCTATGATGCACTGCTCGATCTGTACGAGGAAGGGCTCACCACCGCCAAGGTGGCGGGGATGTTCGCCGAGCTGCAAGCGCCTCTGGTGGCCCTGGTCAAAAGGTTTGCCGGCCGCCTGACCCCCCTGGTCTTTAGCGAGCCGTTTTCCCAGGTCGGCCAGGAGCAGTTTGCCGAACACCTCCTTAAGGCCATGGGCTTTGATTTCAGCCGCGGCTGTCTGGCCCGCTCCCCTCATCCCTTCACCACCACCCTGGGGCACCACGACCGGCGCATCACCAACCGTTATGCCCCCAGGAGTCTGGATTTTATCTTCGGCGCCCTGCACGAGGGCGGCCATGCCTTGTATGAGCAGGGCATCGACGAACGTCTGGCCCGCAGCCCCCTGGATGACGGGGTTTCCCTGGGAATCCACGAGTCGCAATCGCGTTTCTGGGAGAATGTCGTGGGCAGGAGCCGGCCGTTCTGGCAGCGGTTTTTCCCGGAGCTGCAACAGGCGTTTCCGGCCCAGTTTGCCTGCCTCGGCTTCGAGGATTTCATCCGGGGCATCAACGCCGTTACCCCCGGCCTGATCCGGGTGGATGCCGATGAGTTGACCTACAACCTCCATGTCCTGATCCGTTTCGAGATTGAAAAGGGGCTGATCGAGGGGAGCCTGGAGGTAGCGGCGCTGCCCGGGGCCTGGCGGGAAAAGTACCGCCAGTATCTCGGGGTGGAGGTCGAGTCGGACGCCGACGGGGTCTTGCAGGATATCCATTGGTCCCACGGCAGCTTCGGCTATTTTCCCACCTACACCATCGGCAACCTGGCCGCCGCCCAGATCTGGGAGGCCTATAAAAGGTATGACCCCGGCTTTGCCCGAACTCTTGCCGAGGGGGATCTGGCCAAGGTCCGGGAGTGGCAGGGCCGGGAGATCCATAGCCACGGCAGCATCTATCTGCCCGAGGAGTTGCTGGTGCGGGTGACGGGCTCCCCCCTTGCCGCCGGCCCTTTTCTTGCCTATCTTGAGGAGAAGTTCAGCACTCTGGTTGGTTGATCCTTGGAGTTGAGTTGGACGGTTGGTTTGTTTCGCCCCCCCCCCCATTTGTCCTGCCGCGCCTCGCAGCCGGGGGCGGAAAAGACGCGGGAACTGTCTGAGGGCGCAGCCCGAGTTTTTCCGCATCCCGCCCTCTTCTGGAATTCCGGTCTGAACCTGATTTTAGCGGCAAATCCCGGCAGGAGTGAGTATATTAAGCCTCCTTATCCGATGTGAATACTGAGTAAATAAAGAAAATCATGAGAGTCGTTATGGCATATCTTCGTTTATTGGCGGCAACGCTGTTTTTCTGCCTGGCCGGTCTTGGTGTCTCGCCGGTCCGGGCCAGCCAGGACCCCTTTCCCCTCTACGACTGCGTCACGCCCAATGTTGCCTTCTGGTGTGATATTTACGGCAAGTATTCTTCCAGCAAGGGGGTGCTTCACGACAAGCGGGATCTGCGCATTATCTATGAGGTGCTGGATGTCGAGGGCACCTGGGAAAACGGCGCCCGGGAACGGGACCGGCAGAGGATAGAGCGGGCCAAGGAGAGATATCTGGAGATCTTCGACGCCCTGGCCGCGGGCGTTCCCCCGCAGACCGGGGAGGAAAAACGGGTTGCCGCGCTCTTCGGCCCCAAGGCCACGAGCGAGGATTTCCAGCTGGCCAAGGACAATATCCGTTTTCAAGCCGGCCAGAAGGATAATTTCCGCAAAGGGTTGATCCGTTCCGGTCTCTATCTGGAAGAGATCAAGCAGATCATGGCGAGCTACGGGGTGCCCGAGGATCTCGCTTATCTGCCCCATGTGGAATCATCTTTCAACTACAAGGCGTACAGCAAATTCGGCGCAGCCGGCATCTGGCAGTTCACCGAGGAATCCGGCAAACGGTTCAAGTTGAGCGTGGATTATGCCATCGACGAGCGGCGCGACCCGATCAAGGCCACGCACGCCGCCGCCAGGATGCTCAGGCATAATTACGAAAAGCTCGGCACCTGGCCCCTGGCGGTGACCGCCTACAATCACGGGATCAACGGCATGCTGCGGGCCAAGGCGGCCAAGGGCGATTATGAGAAAATCTTTCAGGAGCATGAAAGCGAGTTGTTCAAGTTTGCCTCGCGGAATTTTTATTCCGAGTTTCTCGCCGCCCGGCAGGTGGCCAAAAACTACCAGAGTTATTTCGGTTCGCTCCCCATCGAGCCGCCGGTCAACAGCAAGGCTGTAACCCTGCCCAACTATGCCCTGGTGGATGATCTGCTCAAGCATCTCAAGGTTGATCTGGCAACCTTCAAGGCCTTGAATCCGGCCCTGCGCGAACCGGTTTATCTCGGGCAGAAATTGATTCCCAAAGATTACGAGGTTCGGGTGCCGAAACAGGGCAAGGTTGTGCGGCTGGCGGACAATATCCCTCAGGAGATTCTCAAGGAGGATCAGGCGCAAACCAATATGTATCAGGTGCGCCAGGGAGATACCGCCTATTCCATCGCCTTGGCGCATGGGGTCACGGTGGCTGATCTTTTGCGGGGCAATGGGCTTGATGAACAGGCGGTACTTTGCCCCGGCCAGAATCTGCGGATTCCAGGGGCGGATGAACGGAGAGGGGGGCCGGCAGCCGGGGGGAAAAAGGTGGAGCTTCCGCAGCTGGCCGCCTTGAAGTCGCAGCTCTCTGATGAGAAAAAGGCGGTGCGGCCGGTAATTGAACCGCCCCCCCTGGCTAAACCGGAGGGTACGCCGGTAATAGAGGCCTCCCCGAAAAACAAGGTAAAAGCCGCGGAGCCGGTGGCTGCGCCGGTCAAGGGGGCGCAGTGTCCGCCCCTGGTTCCAGCCAAGGTTTTGGGCAATCTCGGGGTGGAGGTGGTCAAGAAGCAGGGCAAGACCTATGGCCTCGTCCGGGTGGAGGCCGAGGAAACCCTGGGCCATTATGCGGGCTGGCTCGGGGTGCGGGCCTGGGACCTGCGGCGGCTGAACAATTTGCGCTATGAGCAAGCTCTGGCGGTGAACCAGCAGGTCAAGATTCCCCTGGGTAAAGGCGACAAGAAGCGTTTTGAGTCCCAGCGCTACGAGTTCCACAAGGAAATGGTGGAAGATTTCTTCGCCGCCTACCGGCTGCTGGAAGGCACCAGCAGCTATCAGGTTAAGGCGGGGGATACCATCTGGTCTCTGTGCAGCAAGGAATTTGAGCTGCCTTTCTGGCTGATCAGAAAATACAATCCTGCCGTTGACTTTACCCATCTGAAGTCCGGTCTGCGCCTGCGAGTACCCCGGGTTGAAGCGGTCCGATGAGCCATTCCAGGATTGATGATGCCATGACCGCTCAGCCCAAAACCATTTCGCTCAAGGATTACCGTCCGCCTGCCTACCTGATCGAAGAGGTGGCCCTTTGGGTAGACCTGTTCGAGGCGCAGGCGAGGGTCCGTTCCCGGCTGGTCTGTTGCCGCAATATCCAGACCGCGCCGGAGGCTCCCCTTGTGCTGCAGGGCAGGGAGCTGATACTCAAATCCCTTGCTCTGGATGGGCTGGCCCTTACTCCGGACCGGTACCGGCAGGACGATGAATCCCTTACTATTGAAGCGGTGCCGGCGCGCTTCGTCCTTGAAATCGAAACTGAGCTTTATCCCCAGCGCAACACCTCCCTCGATGGTCTGTACCGCTCCGGCGGCAATTTCTGCACCCAGTGCGAGGCCGAGGGGTTCCGCAAGATCACCTGGTTTCTCGACCGGCCCGATGTGCTGGCCCGTTACGAGGTAACCATCACCGCCGAGCAAAAGCGCTATCCGGTGCTGCTGGCCAACGGCAACCTGCTCGAGGCCGGGACGCTGCCCGAGGGCCGCCATTTCGCGCGCTGGCGGGATCCTTTCCCCAAGCCCTCCTATCTCTTCGCCATGGTGGCCGGCAATCTGGCCAGGATCGGTGACACCTTCGTCACCCGCTCCGGCCGGCCGGTGACGCTTTCGATCTATGTGCAACCGCATAACCGGGATAAATGCGCGCATGCCATGGCCTCGCTGATTAAGGCCATGCGCTGGGACGAGGAGACCTTTGGCCTGGAATATGATCTCGACCAGTACATGATCGTGGCGGTGGACGATTTCAACATGGGTGCCATGGAGAACAAGGGGCTGAACGTCTTCAACTCCAAGTACGTGCTGGCCCGGCCCGATACCGCCACGGATGCGGATTACGAGGGGATCGAGGCGGTCATCGCCCACGAGTATTTCCACAACTGGACCGGCAACCGGGTCACCTGCCGGGACTGGTTTCAGCTGAGCCTCAAGGAAGGGCTCACCGTGTTCCGCGACCAGCAGTTCACCGCGGATCAGGTCTCCGCCGCGGTCAAGCGCATTCACGATGTCCGGCTCCTGCGCAACGTGCAGTTTCCTGAGGACAACGGGCCCATGGCCCATCCGGTGCGACCGGAGTCCTTCATGGAGATCAACAACTTCTACACCGTCACCATCTATGAGAAAGGGGCCGAGATCATCCGGATGCTCCACACCCTGCTTGGCCCGGAGCTGTTCCGCCAGGGGCTGAACCTGTATCTTACCCGGCACGACGGCCAGGCCGCCACCACCGATGATTTTGTCCGGGCCATGGCCGAGGTTTCCGGCCGCGACCTGCACCAGTTCAAGCGCTGGTACACCCAGGCCGGCACTCCGCGTCTTGCCGTACAGGGTGAGCATGACGACCAGGCCCGGACCTATACCCTGACGCTCGGGCAAAGAACCCCTCCCACTGCCGGCCAGCCGGAAAAGGAACCGCTCCATATTCCGCTGGCCCTTGCCCTGCTCGATGGCGAGGGCAGGGAGATAACGCTGACCTGCCCGGAGCGGCAGGGGGAAGCGGCGCGCGGCCTGTTCGAGTTGCGCGGGGCCGAGGAGACCATCCGCTTCAGCGGGGTGCAAGAAAAGCCGCGCCTCTCGCTGCTGCGCAATTTTACCGCGCCGCTCAAGGTGGAGTATGCTTGCGAGGATGAAGAGCTGCTCTTTCTCTTCCGGTATGACCAGGATTCCTTCAACCGCTGGGAGGCGGGGCAGTGTTTGGCCAGCCGCTTGCTTCTTGGCCTGGTGGAGGATTTTCGCAACCAGCATCCCTTGCAGCTTGACCAAAGGTTTGTTGCGGCCTGCGCGCGGCTCCTTGCGGAAGAAGGCGGGGGAGACCGGGCTTTTCTTGCCCTCTTGCTCACCATGCCTTCGGAGGAGTATCTGGCCGAGCAGATGGAGGTGGTGGATGTCGAGGCGATCCACGCCGCCCGCCTTTTTGTTCGGCAGACCCTGGCGGGCTCCCTGCGCCCCCTGTGGGAGCAGGTCTATCAGGCCAACCGGACCGAGGGGCCATACCGTTACGAGCCGGAGCTGGCAGGGCGGAGGGCGCTCGGTAATCTCTGTCTCGCCTATCTGGTGAGCCTGGAGGATGACCCGGCGGTCCAGCTCGCTCTCGGCCAGTTCGCCAGGGCGGACAACATGACCGACCAGCTGGCCGCCTTTGCGGCCCTGGCCCATACCGGACGTCCGGAGCGGCAGCAGGTCGTCGCAGATTTTTATCACCAGTGGCAAGGAGATCCCCTGGTGCTGGACAAGTGGTTTGCCGTCCAGGCCACGGCCCCGCTGCCGGAAACTTTGCGTGCGGTGGAGGGGCTCATGGCCCACCCGGCCTTTCAGTTGAAGAATCCTAACCGGGTCCGCGCCTTGATCGGTTCCTTTGCCGGCGGCAACCCTCTTTGTTTTCACGAGGTCTCCGGTCGTGGCTATGCCTTCCTGGCCGAGCAGATCCTCGCCCTTGATCCGCTCAACCCGCAGATCGCCGCCCGTCTGGCGGCGCGGCTCGGGCGGGGCGGCCGCTATGATGAGACCCGGCGTGCTTTGATGCGAGCCCAGCTGGAGCGGCTTGTCGCCACCCCCTCGTTGTCCCGCGATGTGTACGAAGTGGTGAGCAAGAGTCTGGGGTGAAAAATAGTGAAGATGGCAGCTTCTCCAAATTCCCTCCCCCTTGGCGGGGGAGGGTTAGGGTGGGGGGGAAGTCGCCAGATGCAAGACAGTCGGCCCCCTCACCCACCCCCAGCCCCTCCCGTCAAGGGAGGGGAGCTTCTCGACTCCGGGTGGGTGTGGCAAGAGCATTAATACTTGAATAGCCCGATTTTCCCGACCAACCGAAAACGAGGTACACTGATGGATATTTCCAAAACGATTGCCGAAATGAAGAAAAACCCCGCCTTTGCCGAGAACGTGGGGATGGTCCTGGTTCACAACGGCGTGGTCCGGGCCTGGTCGCGCAAGACCAGGGAAGGGGTTATGGCCCTTGAGGTCGCCCCGGATCAGGCAAAGGTCGAGGCGATCAGGAGGGAGTTTCTGCAAAGGCCTGGGATCTTCGATATCGTCATCGAGGCCAAAAGCGGCCGTTTTCAGCCCGGCGACGATCTGCTGTTCATCATCGTGGCCGGAGATATCCGGGAGAATGTGAAGCCGGTGCTGGGGGAGCTTCTGGATCGCATCAAGGCAGAGGCTATCAGTAAAAGAGAAGTGATGCTCTCCTGAACTTCATCCTTGCAAAATTGCGTCAATCCGGTTAGTAAGGTGCCGCACAATTTTTTTTTGATGTAACTATCCAGCTCAATGCCGGAAATGACTCTGACCACTTTGATTTTGATTGCCACAGGAGATAGCAAGTATGTATTCCGCTTCTGATTTTCGCAAAGGCTTAAAGGTTCAGATAGACGGCGAACCGTATATCATGACGGATTTTTCCTTTTCCAAGCCCGGCAAGGGCCAGGCCCTGTACCGCGCCCGTCTGCGGAACATGATCACCGGCAACGCCTTTGAAAAAACCTTTCGCTCCAACGACAAGCTGGAAAAAGCCGCCCTTGAGGAGCGGACCATGCAGTACCTCTACTGTCAGGGAGAGGAGTACATTTTCATGGACAATGTCTCCTTTGAGCAGCTGGAGATTTCCAAGGCGCAACTGGGTGATGCCGTCAACTTTCTTACCGACAACATGGATGTGGAGGTGCTACAGTACAATGGCCGCCCCATCGGCGTTACCCTGCCCAACTTTGTCAATCTCAAGGTCACCCAGTCCGACCCCTGGGTTAAGGGGGACACCAGCGGCAGCGACTCCAAGCCCGTAACCCTGGAAACCGGCTATGTGGTGCAGGTGCCGCCTTTTATCGAAGAAGGGGACAAACTGCAGATCGACACCCGGACCGGGGTGTATGTAACCCGGGTAAAAGAGTAAGCTGTAAATCCCCTCGCCCCTTGCGGGAGAGGGATAGGGTGAGGGGGAAGGTGCCGGATGTGATGCCCTTGGCAAAGTCACCCACCCCCAACCCCTCCCGTCAAGGGAGGGGAGTTAAGGTAAAAGCTGATCCGAAACCGGGACCCTGCGCAACTACTATGATTCCTATTCACGGCCTGCGATTGCGGGCCGTTCTCATTCAGGCCCTGCGCAACTTCTTCATCGACCGGGGCTATCTCGAGGTTGAAACCCCTCTCCGGATCCCTGCCCCAGCCCCGGAAGCCCATATCGTACCGTTGTCCAGCGAGAGCTGGTATCTGCAAACCTCGCCGGAGCTCTGCATGAAACGGCTGTTGGCTGCGGGCATTCCCAAACTGTTTCAAATCTGCAAATGCTTCCGCAAAGGCGAACGCGGCGACCGCCACCTGCCCGAGTTCACCATGCTGGAGTGGTATGGAGCCGGCAGCGATTACCTCGGCCTGATGGCGGATTGTGAGGCTTTGCTGCGCTATCTGGCGGCTGCCATGGACAAGGGCGGGGTGCTGGCATGGCAGGGACGCAAGATCGCTCTTGACCCGGAGTGGGAGAGAATCACCGTGGCTGAGGCCTTCCGCCGTTATGCGCCCTGCTCGATGGAGGAGGCACTGGTCCGGGACCGGTTTGATGAGCTCCTGGTGGAGTATGTGGAACCGCATCTGGGCTTGATTACCCCAACTTTTCTCTACGACTACCCGGCTGAGCTTGGCGCCCTGGCCCGGTTGTCTCCGGTTGATCCCACCGTGGCCGAGCGCTTCGAGCTTTACGTGGCCGGGCTGGAGCTGGCCAATGGTTTTTCCGAGCTGGTTGATTCCGCTGAGCAGCGGGTCCGGTTCCTGGCGGAGCAGGAGGGCATCCGGTTGCAAGGCCGCGAACCTGGCCCGATGCCGGAGGTGTTTCTTGCCGGCCTCGAAACCATGCCGTCTGCTGCGGGCATTGCTCTGGGGGTGGACCGGTTGGTTATGCTCTTTGCCGGGGCGGACCATATCGATCAAGTGGTGGCCTTCATGCCGGAAGGGTTGTAGACGATTTTTTTGCGCCTTGCCTAAATGACAGAATAGGGTATTTTTTCAAACATCAACCTTGGGAAATGACGGGAGGTTAATAGCGGCCTCTGTCAAGCCTCGAGAAATGGTTCGCCAGGTTCCCTAAGCACCAAAGCAAGTCAGCCGCAGGCGAATAGGGAAATCGGCTTGCTGCCGGAGTAGTGTGGATGAAAATCAGCAAGGAAAAGAGCGAACAACGAAGAGAGGCGCGCGCCCGGACAGGGTTTAGTCCGCAGTGGAGAAGCGGCAGCTGGTCCAGGCTGTTGATCGAAAACACCCTTGATCTCATCACGGTGATGAGCAGCGAGGGCAAGGTCGTTTACCAGACCCCCTCCGTGGAGCGGGTCCTGGGATATCGCCCTCGGGAATTGCGCGGGCGGAACTTCCTGGATTTCTTCCATCCTGATGATCATGACAAAATTCTCGCGGCCCTTGAGGAAGACGGGGAAAATCCGGAGCGGATCCGGAGCGTAGAAGTCCGCTGCCTGCACAAGGACGGCTCCTGGCGCATTCTGGAGGCGGTGGGCAAAAGGGTTGACGGCCGAAGCCCGGGCAGAATGGGTTTTGTGGTCAACAGCCGCGACATTACCCAGCGAAAGCTTACGGAAGGCCGGCTACGCCGGTTCCAGGACATGCTCACCGCCTCGAAAGAGTTGATGGCTTTCGTGGATGACCGATATATCTATCAAGCGGCCAATGACACCTATCTGGCCTATCATGGGAAAGAGCGCGCCGAGATTGTCGGGCGCAGCGTGACTGAAGTGCTGGGGCAGGAGGTCTTTGCAGATTTGCTCAAGGCGAATCTGGACCGGGCCCTGGGCGGAGAGCAGGTCCGTTTTACAAACTGGTTCTTTTTCGGCGGCATGGGGAAACGGTATATGGAGGTGATGTACTATCCTTCTTTTTCCGAGGATATCTCCATAGCCGGCGTGGTGGTCAAGATCTGCGACATCACCGAGCACCATCAGACCGCCCGCTCCCTGCAGCTCTTCCGCAGTCTGATCGAGAAACTCGATGACGCCATTTTCATCATCGACGCAGAGCGCGGCCAGATTCTCGACGTCAACGAAAAGGCCTGCTTCAGCACCGGATATGACCGGGAGGAGCTCCAGGGAATGGGCATCTCCTCCCTGCTCAATCTGCCGGAAGGATTTTTCTGGCGTGATCAGGTGGCCAGAGTCCGGGGCAGTGGCGCCGAAGTGAGGGAGTTTCCGCAGAGAAGAAAGAACGGCACCGTGTTCCCCGCGGAAATAAGCCTTAAATTCGTTGCCCAGGAGGATTGCAACTATATCGTGGCCGCGGCCCGGGACATCACCGACCGCAAGCGCGGGGAAAAAAACCTGCTCCGTTACCAGGAACAGCTTCGCAAGCTGGCTTCGAAACTTTCCCGGGCCGAAGAGCAGGAAAGGCGACGGATCGCGGTGGGGCTCCATGATCAGATCGGGCAGCCCTTGTCCGTAGTCAAAATGAAATTGGGGCGGATGCAACAGGATAACAGCCAGGATGCTGAGTCTTTTGCCGAAATCCGCGAATTTCTTGACCGGGCCATCCAGGAAACCCGCTCCCTGACCTTTGAACTAAGCCCGCCGATTTTGCACGAACTTGGCTTGAAGGCGGCCCTGGAATGGCTAGGCGAGCAGTTTGCCAGCCTGCACGGTTTGCATTGTCATCTCGTTGACGAAGACGGCGAATCCAAGACGGTGAGCGGCGAATTGCAGATGGTTCTTTTCCGTTCCATCAGGGAGTTGCTGGTCAATATCGTCAAACACGCCCGGACTTCCCAGGCCTGGATAACCATGCAGAAGGAGAAGGACCGCTTGCGCATTGAAGTACTCGACCAGGGTGCGGGCTTTTCCATGGATGAGGCTATGGCAACCAGGGACGGCTTCGGGCTTTTTAATATCCGGGAAAGGCTTGCCCATTTTGGCGGCGATCTTGCCATCGATTCGGTCCCTGGCCGAGGGACGGCCGTTATTTTGCATGTTCCGGTTACCGAAGGCTGGTAACCGTTCAGCAGCACCACATCTTTGGACGATCGGCCCGGCTTACGTACACGAGGTACGCAGCGCCGATCCGCTTGTCCAAATCTGCACCACTGCTGAACGGTTACAGTCCGGTGGTTTTGGCACTTTGGTGACCGCCCGGTGAACGATTTCGAATGCTGAGCAGGGGAGGACGGATGAAAATCAAAGTCATCATCATCGACGACCATAAAATGGTGCGGGAAGGACTCCGCTCTCTTTTGGTCGGGGAAAAGGACATGGAAGTGATCGCCGAAGCCGGAGACGGCTGGGAGGGGGTGCGCCTGGCGGAAAAACTCGCCCCGGACGTGGTAATCATGGATATCGCCATGCCAGAGTTGAACGGCATCGAGGCCACCCGGCAGATAATGGAAAAAACCACCGGCATCAGGGTTATGGTCCTTTCCATGCATTCCGACAAGCGCTTTGTCGAGCGCACCCTTAAGGCCGGAGCCTCAGGCTATCTCCTGAAAGACTGCGCTTTCGAGGAGCTTGTCCGGGCCATCCGCACGGTCATGGCCGGCCAAATTTACCTTAGTCCCGGCATTGCCAGCCTGGTGGTGCGGGAATACATCGAGAACGGTCTTGATTCTCCTCCGGTCCTCAGCGCCCGTGAGCGGGAAGTGCTCCAGCTGATTACCGAAGGAAAATCCACCCGGGAGATCGGTCTTCTGCTCCATATCAGCATCAAGACCGTGGAAACCCACCGCCAGCAGATCATGAAGAAACTCCGCCTTCGCACCGTGGCCGAACTAACCAAATATGCCATCCGCGAGGGGTTGACCACCCTGGACTCATAGAGAATATGTAAGCGGTCACAGGGTGGGGCAACCTGCCCCACCCTGTGACCGCTTACGAAAATATTTTCCCCGCCGCAATTTCCCCCGCCGTCTGCAAAGGTGGCACCTTCGATACCCGGCCTCTTTTCTCTCAGGGAATCCGCAAGCAAAAATAGTGGTCTCCCTGATTGAAGGGAATCGTACATTCATGCTAGGTTAGCGCCCGCATCTCATTAGTATTCGTTATTCTGCAATAATTTGGAGAAAAAACATGTTGTCAGCCGGCAGGCTCCCATGGGTTAATGGCAAAAAAAGCTACCTGAAATAGGTGATTGATGACGCTGACAGCTCTCAAGTCTTTACCGTCCCCTGACCCTCTGCCTCTAAATGGCCAGCCAGGGACCTCTGCCAAGTTTCAAAAATCCCTGACGATTCATCCCGGCTCTTTGCCGCTTATCGAGATGCTGGGGATGATTTCCGATTTCCTGGACCCGGCCGTCGTGGAAGAGCAGTTTTTCCGTCTCGTGGATGAGCTGTTTCCCTTCGACCGGGTAGCCTTCTTTTTTGTCAAGCATGGCAAAGGGGTGCTGCAGGGCAAGCTGAGCCGGGGATTTGCCGCGCACCTTCCGGAAGAGGTTGAAGTTTCCCTGGCTGCTGGGCAACCGCTCGCGGAACTGCTGACCTCAGGTCTGCCGTATCATTCCGCCGATGGGAAGAACGAGGTGGAAATGGGCGTTCTGGAAATTCTGCAGCTGCGGAATTTTGCCTTCATTCCCATCATCAAGCGCAAGAATCTGCCCTGCTGGAAAATTGAGGAATGCACCGACACCGATTGTCCGGCCCATGGGAAGAGCTGGCTGCGCTGCTGGCATATTCCCGGGACCAGATGCCCTCTTTGCCGGGATTCTTCTTCCGCAGGCAAGGCGGACGGCTGTGCCGTCTGTCCGATTTTTTCGAGCTTTGAGAGGTTGGAAGGCATGCTGCTCGTGGATAATTCCCTTTCCGGCAATCCCATCAGCAACGAAGCTGTTGCCGCGCTTTCCGTGGTCAGCCAGATGGTAGCGCTGGCGGTATGCAATTCCAAACAATTCCAGAAAACTCTGGCTTCCGCCATCCGGGATGAATTGACCGGCCTCTACAATCGCCGCTATTTTAACGAGCGGTTACAGGAGGAGATCGAGAGGAGCAGGCGTGATGGCGGGATTGTCAGCCTGATCTCTTGCGATATCGACCAATTCAAACGCCTCAACGACAGCCATGGTCATCCGGCCGGTGATCGGGTGCTGGCCTTGTTGGGCACCATCCTGCGCAACAGCCTGCGGAAGAGCGATGTCATCGCCCGTTACGGCGGAGAAGAATTCATGATTCTCATGCCGGATACGCCCAAAGAACAGGCGTGGAAAACGGCGGAAAAGCTGCGCCAGCATATTGCCGCAGCGGAAATTGACTACGGAAGGACATTGCTCAGGATCACGGTCAGTTTTGGCGTGGCCTCCTTTGCCGGGGAGGGAGATTCCATCGAGAAACTTCTAGACAAGGTGGACAAGGCGTTATACACGGCGAAATTCGGGGGCCGCAATCAGGTTTGCGTGGTCTGATTTATAAAGTTCCGAGTACTCGGTACTTTGCACTAAGCACTCAGCACTCGGAACTCGTGATCGGTTAAAAGGATGGGGATAAAAATCATCATTGTGGACGACCATCAGATGGTGCGGGAAGGAATCCGCTCTCTGCTGGCCGAGGAAAAAGACCTGCGGGTGATCGCCGAGGCCGGGAGCGGTCTGGAGGGGGTACGCCTGGCGGAAGAACTTGCCCCGGACCTGGTCATCATGGACATCGGCATGTCGGACTTAAATGGCATCGAAGCCACCCGGCAGATTACCGACAAAACCACCGGCATCAAGGTTCTTGTTCTCTCCATGCATTCCGATCATCGCTTTGTCGAGCGCACTCTTAAAGCCGGGGCATCCGGCTATCTCCTGAAGGATTGCTCTTTTGAGGAGCTTGCCCGGGCCATCCGCACCATCATGGCCGGCAAATTTTACCTGAGCCCCGGGGTTGCCGGCGTGGTGGCCAGCGAATACCTCGAAACTTCATCCTCCGAGGTCACGGCCCTTACCTGCCGCGAGCGGGAGGTGCTTAAGTTGATCACCGCCGGCAGAACTACCAGGGAGATTGCCGACCTTCTCTTCATCAGCATCAAGACCGTGGAAACCCACCGGCAGCAGATCATGAGAAAACTCCATCTTTACACCGTGCCCGAACTCACCAAATACGCCATTCGTGAAGGGCTGACCACCCTGGAGTCATGACCGGTAGCCAGCAATTGTCATTGCTTTGAGCCGCGCCTCTCTGTATATCATGCCATGAGATCAAGCAAAACTGCGGATGTGAGAGGTCCGGCGCATCTTCACGGGATGATCCCGGCGAATTCATTTCCTTACCACAACAGGCAGGTCTGACCATGGCTCGCATGAACATCAATGTTTCCGGCATTGTCAAGGAACTGTTCGAAAGGAACAACATCCAGGTACATTCCCTGGACGCCCTGGACGCCGACCTGCGCAACCAGTTCGCGCACGGGAAGAAAAAGGCCCTGCTTTTTTTCAGGGGTGCCGTCCTGCAAACGATCATCGCCGAGACCGGCAACCGGCAGCTGCTTTTGCCGTCTGAAGTGCTTCCGGCAGGCAGCAAGGCAGGGGAAAAGATCGTCGTCATCCTGCCGGCGGAGCATGACAATAGAAGGTACGTTCTGCAGGCCTTCATCAAAAACGTCTTTACTGACCGAATCGAACTGCAGATCATGGACCCCCGCTATTATCGACGGGTCCGGCCAGTAGCGAAACACACCATTCTTGTCCGGAATGTTCCCCATCATCTTCTTCTCGAGTTGCAGGCGGAAAAATTACAGCTTGTCCGGGAAATTGAGGGGTTGCCGGAGGACGAGGAGGCCACGGAACAGGAAGGAGCGCTTCTGCCCGAAGAAGGCAAAACAAAGAGGCGCAAGGCAGTCGCGAAGGACGTTTACGATGATTCCGTCCAGGAACAGAAGATTACCGATCTTCTCTTCGACGAGAAAGGAGGGATTGCTGTCGGCTATAAAGCCTTGCTTCAGGAGTCTCCCTTCTCCGGAACGCTGGTCGATTTTTCCAGCGGCGGAATGAGTATGGCGACAAGAAACGGTGACGGGGGTGAACTGCCAAATGGCCTGCTGTACTGTAATTTTGACCTGTCGCGGAAAGATGGCGTCGGCAATACCATCAGTCTGGAAGTTAATATTTTCGCCATAGTCCGTTCGCTAAAAGTCACCGCAACGGGTCATCTGCTCAACCTCATGTTTCTGGCCCGTCTCCCTGAGGATATTCTCCTCTTCCTGGAATAGCTCTCGGGAGATTCGGGCAAGATTGTTCCAGGAAAGGGCATCATAATGACTACCCCCAACCCAAAGTCAACTCGCCGCAGCTTGTCTGCTCATAAGCAGAACTCCTGTGTTTGTCAAAAATCGACAAATTTATCGTCCGTTAGCGAAGTCGCCGGCAGCATTCTCTTCGCCGTGATTGTCCGGACCAAGGCAGCCTTTTTCGCCGGCGGTTTGGAGATAAGTCTGGGTGCGTCGGGGCTCTTTTCCTTAATCCGCACCGTACCAATCTTTTCCTGCTTTGCGGCCTGCTCGCCATAAATCACCCCGGCCATGTCCTCGACATGTTCCTGGGCCTGACGGCTTTGGGAATGCAGTTCTTCGGCGGCAGAGGCCGACTCCTCCGAGCTGGCGGCTATCTGCTGCACCACCAGGTCCATCTCGGCAATGGCCTTGTTGATCTGCTCGATGCCAACGGACTGCTCTCTGGAGGCCCCGCTGATTTCACTGACCAGGGCGCCCACCTTTGCGGTGCTGCCGGAGACCTGGGAGAAAGCGGTGCTGGTTCTGGCCACCAGATGAGAGCCGGTATCGATCTTTTTCACGGTATCCTCGATGAGGCCTGCCGTGTTTTTGGCCGCCTCGGCGGCGCGCATGGCCAGATTTCTGACCTCGTCCGCCACTACGGCGAAACCGGCTCCGGCTTCACCGGCTCTGGCCGCCTCCACTGCGGCATTGAGCGCCAACAGGTTGGTCTGGAAGGCGATCTCGTCGATGGTTTTTATGATTTTCTGGGTATCCTCGCTGGCCTTGGTGATTTCCGCCATGGACATGGTCAGTTCCTGCATGGCCATGGTGGCCTCCGTCACCACCTTGTTCGCGTCATTCATATGGCTGTCAGCCTGGATGGCATGGTCGGCATTCTGTTTGATTATGGAGGTGATTTCCTCCATGGCGGCGGAGGTTTGTTCGAGAGCCGCGGACTGCGCTGAGGTGCTGTCCGCCAGGACCAGGCTTGAGCCGGCAATCTGTCTGGAGGCTTGGCTCACCTGGGAGGCGCCCTCGGTGATGCCGTTGATTGCCCGGATCAGGGGGACAGTAATACCCCTGGTAATAAAAAAGGAGGCAAAAACCCCGAAGACTATGCCGATCAGGGAAAGGCTGATGGTGGCAGTATTGATGAAGGAGGCGGTTTTCTTGAGATTCGCATCTTCCTCGGCAATCTGCTTGTCATGAAGCTCGCGGAGCTGGGTAAACAGATTTTTTATCTCGCCGTAGGCGGCAAGAGCTTTGGTGTTGTAAACCTGTTTTGCCTGGGCAATATCCCCGGCCCCATGGACCCGGCCGATTTCAATGGCCGATTCGTGTAGCCGCCGGTGCGGGCCCTCAATGGCCTTCAGCATCTGCGCCTCCTGGCCATCTTTTTGCAACATGGCCTGGGTCTTGTCGCTGTAAAACCATTTGCCGAAGCCGCACTTGTGGTCATCGGTTTCGACCTCAAGCCTGGTAACATCGTCCCGGATGAAAAGTTCGTTGACCTTGTTCAGCCAGTTGAGGTGATCGATCTGTTTTTCCAGAAAAAAAACCTTGTCCACATTGTGCCCCAGCAGCTGAAGGGAATGATTTTGAATGGTTTGCAGACCGTAATAGCCCCCCACGGAAATAATCGCCAGCAAAACCAGAAAAAGCCCGAAGCCACCGCCGATCTTAACCTTGGTTGAGACATTGCTTCCGATCATACTATTCTCCTTTTCACATGCTGTTTAAAGAAACGGCGCTTGGCTACCCATTATTTTCAATCGGTCTCAAATCTCGACTGTAGTTCTCCCGGGTTTTGCTGATCAAGATCGACGAGCCGTTTCTGGAAACGGTTGAGGCCACGCCTTTGTTGTTCCTGCCGAGAACGGAAAATGGAGCCCGCCTGTTTCTTAATTCGCCTCTGTCCTCCGCAGGCGGTTATTCAGCAACAAAAGAGGCGGATTCAAATTCCATATCCAGCGCATCCTTCATTACCAGGCGCGTCCCTCTCTTATGGAGCTGTGCCACCGGTGCCGGAGCCAAAAGCCTCGTTTTGCTGTTCCGGACTACGGTTGCCCCAGCGATCAGGCTGTTGGAAAGATGTGCTCGCCTTACGCCTTCCACCTTAAAAAATCCGGCGGTCTCCCTGAGCTGTGCGGCATGGGCCGCCAACTCCTCGCTGGTGGCGGCCAGTTCTTCGCTGGCCGCAGCATTGGATTGGAGCACCTGATCAAGCTGGGTAATAGCCTTGGTATTCTGCTCGACCCCCTGTGCCTGTTCATTGGCCGATGCCTCGATTTCCGAAACCAGGTCAGCGGTTTTCTGAATCTCCGGCACCATTGACTCAATGAGCTTGCCGGCCCGTTCGGCAACCTCGACACTGGCGCTCGCCATGCCGCCGATCTCCCTGGCGGCATTCTGGCTCCGTTCGGCAAGCTTCCTTACCTCTGCCGCCACCACGGCAAAACCTTTGCCATGCTCGCCGGCCCTGGCTGCCTCGATGGCGGCATTCAGGGCCAAGAGGTTGGTCTGCCGTGAGATCTCCTCGACAATCAGGATATTTTGCGCGATACTACGCATGGCTTTGACGGTCTCGACCACGGCCATGCCGCCCTCCTTCGCATCGGCGGCAACTTTATTGGCTATTGAAGCGGTTTTTCTGGAATTTTCAGAGGTATGCGCCACCGTGCTACTCATCTCCTCCATAGAACTGGAGATCTCTTCAATCGCGGCGGCAGCCTCGCACCCTCCCTGGCTCATCTCCCCAGCGGATCCGCTTATCTGCTCGCTGCCGGAAGCAACCTGCTCGGCTGCCTCCTGGCATTGACCGGCAAAGCCGGTCAGATTGTCGATCATGGCATTCAGGTTGTTTTTGATGGTGTTGAAATCCCCCTTATATTCCCCGGTTATTCTGGCCGGGATATTCCCCTGGCTGATCTTGTCCACGCAGGCCGCCGCCATGTTGAGCGGGTTGATGATGGCTTCGAGCATTTCGTTGATTCCCGCCACCAGAGGCGCATAGACCAGGTCAAATCCGGCCACCTCGCACCGTTTATCGAGTCGGCCGGCAATAGCCGACTGGACGAGGCCAGCCATTGCCACCTTGAGCCTTTCCACCTGAATTCGGTCGATGATGACCTCCATGCCGCCGTAAGGCTTGCCCTCCGCATCGAACAGAGCCGAGCAGACCGCCTGCACGGGCAGGGCGCTGCCGTTCCTGGTTTTGGCCACGGTTTCCCCGGCCACCACCTCCCCGGTGCGCATGCATTTCTTGATGGTGCAATTGCCTGTGCCGCATAGCGGGGTCTGGGCAAACTGCGCGCAGGTCATCCTGCCTTCAACCTCTTCCCGGCGGTAGCCCATGGCCGATAGGGCTGCGTCGTTGATCGAGGTGATCAACAGCTCCTTGTCCGTTATAAACATGGGGGCGCCGATGGATTTCAGGATGTTGTCCGCCTCAAACTTGGCCATGACCGCGGCGCTCCGGTCGATGATGACCTCCATCCCGCCGCAAGGCTGGTCGTTTTCATCAAACACCGGGGAACAGGCGGCCTGGATGAAGATCTTCCGCCCCTGCCGCGTGGTCGCCTCGGTTTCGCCATGGACCGGCTTGCCGGTCCGCATGCAGCTCTTGATGGTGCAGTTGTCGGTGCCGCACAACGGCGTTTTACTGAACTCGGCGCAGGTCATCCGGCCGATCACCTCATCCCTGTCGTAGCCCATGGCCGCTAAAGCGGCATCGTTTATCCAAGTGATGACCAAATTTTTGTCGGTCACGAACATGGGGGCCGCAATCGCGGCGAGGATGCCCTCCTGGTATCGCTTTTGCCGGGTAGCCTCATTCAGTTCCGCCTTCTGGCGTTGTATCTCTTCCTGGGCCTCCATAAGATTCTGCCTGGTGATAAACGCCTCCTCCTTCTGTCTGCGGCCAACCAAAAATGACATCATGTGGACCCCTCCTTTGCCTTAACGGTTTATTTTTTTACCGCCCTCTATCGCTGCCCCTTGGTCGGTTTGCGCAAAAGCCTTATCATGAGACCCTGCCAAGATGGCCAACAACCTGCTCCGTATCTAGGATCAACACCGTGGAACCGTCATGTTTCCGGTGCCCTATCAGCGTGACGAATCGGGCCTCCTCCTCCCCGGCAAAGGATGAAGGCATCTCGGCCATGCTGTCCACCTCAAGATATTCCACGGAATCGATGGAATCGACCGCCATGGCGACCAGCTTTCGTTGATGCTTCAGCACGATGGCGATTTCGCGATTCTGACTGCGGTAGTACTCTTTAGTCTTGGCAAAGAGGGTGAGCATCTGCGCCAGTTCCTTTTCACGGCACTCTTCAATCAGCTTGTAAGCTCCGGCCATATCGCCCTTTTTTCCCAGGGCAAAGACCTTTTTCGCAATGTCATGGATTACCCGGTGGGGCGCTTCAAATTGCTTCAGCAGGCTCGCCAGGGTGTAGCTCATGGGCTGATAACTGTCATACCATTTTCCAAAGGCACACTTATGCGGGTCGGTGGCCAGGGTGAACTCACGCTGCTCCCGGACCGAAGCCTCAAGTTCCTGCAGCCATCGGCGATGATCCTTCTCCCGTTGGTCCATCAACGCGCAGAACTCTTTCACCTCGGTCAGGAAAGAGGGCATGCCCAAGCGTATCCGCAGATCGACAAGGGGGACGATGGTGCCCCGCAGGTTAGTCACCCCCCTGATATGATCAGCAACATTGGGAATCTTCGCTGGTTCGGAAACGACCACCATGTACTGGACATGCTCCGCCGAAATCGCCATCTGGCTTTTATGCAGCATAAAAATTACCCATGGGTAATCAACACTGGGTAAACCACTCATCCCCGTTTCTCCTTACTCAAGGTTGATCCCACTTTTGCCTTGCTATGGTAGGCATACCCGCCTCCGCCTTGTCCCTTGACGGAATACATGGCCGTGTCCGCATATTTTATGAGGGATTCCGGGTCGTCGCCGTTGCCAGGGAAAATTGCAATCCCGAGACTTCCCTTGATGGCAACCTTCTGCCCTGGAATCTCCAGCGGGGTCTCCAGGGTTTTAATAATTTTATCGGCCGTGATCGCCGCATCCTCGAAAGAGGAAATGTCCGGCACAAGCACCAAAAATTCATCCCCGCCCAGACGCGCAACCGTATCGCTTTCCCGCAAGATGGCCTCCAGGCGCCTGGCCACGGCTATCAGCGCCTCATCGCCCGCGTCATGGCCCAGAGTGTCGTTGATCTCCTTAAACCCGTCCAGATCCAAGAGCATGACCGCCAGCCTGTTTTTATCCCTGAGCGCATGCTCCATTTCCAACTTTAAGCGGATATTGAACAGAGCCCGGTTCGGCAGATCGGTCAGGGCGTCATGGGTTGCCAGATGGGCAAGCCTTTGTTCCGCCTGCTTTCTCTTGGTTATGTCGAAGCAATATTCGACCATCTCGATCACTTCGCCAAGCTCATCAAAGATCGGGAAGCCATGGACCTCGACGCAACGGGGTTCGCCCTTGCTGTCATAATGAATGTGTTCAACCAGAGTCGGCTTTTTGCTTTTCTTCACCACCTCCAAGGGGCACGGATGTTCCGTGCTCAGGCAGGGGCTTGTCCGGTTATGGGTCAACTCATAACAGGTATGGCGGTCTCCCTTCTTCTGTCCGCCCAGCGCGGCCTGGTTGGCAAGCACAATTGAATAATCATTCGCATTGATCACGTAAAATGAGTGCGGCAGGGCGTCCAGAATCCTGTCAAGCTGGCGTTGCAACACCACCTGATCCTTGACCATTTCAAGTCCGGACCTCTCTCTCTCGTACTCGTCGATTGCCTTCCGGGCCTGATCACCGTTGTTTTCTTTCATGTATGCTCACTCAAATAAGGAATAGTTTCTCCATGGAGCCAGTTTTTCATTGTCTGGATCCATGGGAAGATTTCACCGCGTTGCCTCAAGTACCTGCCGCACTGCCTGGGCCAGCTCTTTCACGGTAAGAGGCTTCATGACGAGTTTGTTGATCCCGAGCCGATGCGCTTTTTCTTCATTCATGATCTCACTGAACCCGGTACTCATGATGACCGGGATATCCGGCCGCGTCGCCCTGATCGCCGCTATCAGCTCGACGCCAGAGATCTTGGGCATGTTCATGTCGGTGATAATCAGATCGTTCGCCTCGGAATGCCGGGAAAATTCGGCCAAGGCTGCGCTACAGTCCGTAAAGCCTTGCACCTTATAGCCGAGGCTCGTGAGAATCCGCTGTTCCGCAGCCACCACCCCTTCCTCGTCGTCCACCACCAGCACCCGCTCATTGCCGGTAGGGATCTGCACTGCGGTCACGGCGCCGATCGGCAGAATGTCCGCCGGAGACGGCAACACCGGCAGGTAGACATGAAAAGTCGTGCCCTGGTCCGGTTCGCTGTACACTGAGATATGCCCGCCCAGCCCCTGGATAATGCCGTGCACCACCGAAAGACCCAGGCCGGTGCCGTCTCCTTGCTTCTTGGTGGTGAAGTAGGGTTCAAAGATGCGCTCAAGGATTTCCGGGTCGATGCCGCTGCCGGTGTCGCTTATGGAAAGGCACACATAGTTTCCATGCTTGAGAGCCATCTTGTTCGCCACATCAGTCGGACCAAGTTCCACCGGCTTCAGCACAATTCCCAGGACGCCGCCCAGCTCGCGCATGGCCTGATAGCCGTTGGTGCTGAGATTCATGATCACCTGATGGATTTGGGTCGGATCGGCAACCACCATCCCGCATTCTTCCGCAATCTGCTGTCGTAGTTGAATGGTGGTGGGAATAGAGGCTCGCAGGAGTTTGAGTGTCTCTTTGACAATGGGTTGCAGGGTAAGCGGCTGAACCATTTGTTCGGTTCGCCGGCTGAAGGTCAGGATTTGCCTGACCAGATCCTTGGCCCGCAAGCTGGCCTGCAACACCTGTTCAAGGTCGGTCCGCGCCGAGGATTCGCTGGGAATTTCCCGCATGGCCAGTTCGGAAAAGCCGATGATCGCCGCGAGAATGTTGTTGAAGTCGTGGGCAATGCCGCCGGCCAGGGTGCCGATGGCCTCCATCTTCTGAGCTTGGCGAAGCTGCCTCTCAAGGTTTCTTTTCTCGGTCAGGTCGCGGGCGTAATGGACCACCTTGACCACCTTGCCCTCCTGGTCAAACAAGGGCGAGGCGGAGACGGCAAACCGTTTCTTCAGGTTGACATGCTCGATCTCGGCCACATGCACCTCGCCGTTTTTCAGGGTGGCAAGTTCAGGGCAGTTCGGGCAGGGGGAAGCCGTTCCCCGGAACACCTCGTAACAATATCTGCCGAGCAGCTCTTCCGGCCGGGCATTGAACATGGCGCAGGTGGCCTTGTTGACCTCGATAATCCGCATCTCGTGATCCTGAATCGTGATGACGTCCCCGATGGCGTCGAAGACCTTTTCCAGTTCTTCCTTGGCCGTGCGCATATCCTGTTCCGCCAGAACAATTGCCGTATCCCGCCTTTGCATCCCCCGGAAAGACCAGAATATCCCGGCCGTCCCCAGGAGCCAGAGGACGCCGTGCACCAGAAAATCAATTCGGTGTTGTTCCTGTCGTACTCCCGCAAACATCGCCATGGGCAGGGTTCTGATATTTTCTCCGCTGTAGCGGAGATTGACCAACAGGGTGATGGCAAGAAGGAGGGTAAGCCCACAGATCTGGAAAATGGTGATGAAGAAAAGGCGGGAAGATAAAGCAGGTCGTATCATGTATCCGGCAGGCTCCTTTGCGGGGGTAGTTACTTTCCCACTAGCCTGCACTATCGACGTAAAACACAGCTTTGTCTGTCAGGAAACCTTGACAGACAAAGGGTTTTTTAAGCATGCCGTTAAATACTAACCATCATTTTTCGAGTAGAGTGGGGGGCTTACCTTCTATCACAGGGGAGTGAGGCCGTGTTGAATGGCAAATTTGACCAGGCCGGTTATATCGCTCAAGCCCAGCTTCTGCATCAGCCGGCTGCGGTAGGTCTCCACCGTTTTTGCGGAAAGGTCAAGCCTGGCGGCGATTTCCACGCTGGCATGTCCTTCCACCACCAGTTGCAGCACCTGCCGTTCGCGCCTGCTGAGACTTTCCAGCGGGGATTTCGCAACACCCGGCGATGCATATCTCCAGCCGGTCGCTTCGATTTTCTCGCTCAAATACCGTCTTGCGCCATGGGCGACGCGGATGGCCATGAGCAGCTCTTTGCCGATGGATTCCTTAAGCACATATCCCATGGCCCCGGCGCCAAAGGCTTGGGAAACATGCTCCGTCGTGGAGTGCACCGAAAGGATGACCACCTTGACCATCGGCCATTGCCGGGCAATCTCCCTGGTCGTCTCGATGCCGTTCAGCTCCGGCATGGAGATGTCCATGATCACCACCTCCGGCCGCCAGGCCTCGAGCATGGCCAGACACTCGATTCCGGTCGCCGCCTCGCCGACCACTTCGATGAAAGCATTTTTCTCCAGAAGGGAACGAAGCCCCTCCCGGATCATGGCATGATCGTCAACCAGCGCCACCCTGATCTTCATATTTCGACCTCCATGGAAACAGTGGTCCCTGAGCCGGAAGCGGAGGTCACCGCCAGTATTCCGCCGATCGAAGCAACCCTTTCCCCCATGGAGACGAGGCCCAGTTTCAGGGCATCCGGCAGGGCCGCTTCATCCGCCCTCGGGAAACCCCTGCCATTGTCCTGCACCACCAGAGAAAGCCGATTCCCGGCAAGAGAACTCCTGACCTCGACCCTGTTCGCGCGGGAATGCTTGGCCACATTATTCAGCGCCTCCTGGACAACCCGGAAGAGCGCCATCTCCGTCGGCGGCGGCAGGCGCGGAATCTCCTCTCCCTTGAGCATACAGAGGATGCCGCTGCGCTTGCTGAATATGTCCCTATACCAGCGCAGGGCGGCGGTCAGACCGTAATCGTCCAGCACCGGCGGCCTGAGATCCGCTGTGATGTCGCGGACCTGTTCGGTTATTTCCTCCAGAAGACGCAAGGTGTCGGTTATGCGTTTTTGCTGCGCCATGATCTGCTTTGGCGGCAGGCTCTGTTCAATAATATTGAGATTGAGGGCAAGGGCGGTCAGCTGCTGGCCGAGTTTGTCGTGCAGATCCCTGGCCAGACCCCGTCGCTCGGTCTCCGCCGTTTCGACCAGCCGGGCAGATAACCTTTGCAGCTGCGCCCGGTGGTCTGCCAGTTTGTCCTCGGCGGTTTTTCTGGCCGAAATGTCGGTGAGCGAAAGGATGACCCGTTGATAACTATCTTCGTAACCGGGCACCACGTTCCAGCGGAGGATGCAGTATATCCTGGCCCCGGTCAGGAGGTGATGGAGAACTATTTCTTGTTCGAAAGATGTTTCTCCCCTCCCCAGCGCGCTCATGCCTTCGGCTGTCTGCGCCGCTGTTTCCGGCCCGATAATCGAGAACAGTCCTGCAAGCAATTCTTCCTGCGTGGCCGCGCCGAAAAGCGCCAGGGCAGCCTGATTGACCCTGGAAAGCCGCAGCCGCGACAGACAGCCGGTCAGTTCCCCCGGGTTATCCCGGAATAATGCCTCGTAATCTGTCGTGCCGCCTGTGGCGATAGCGGCAAGGCATGCTCGCATTCCGGAAAAATCGGCCACGCAGAGGACGTTGGGCGAATTCTCGAACAGAGCCTGATAGTCGTTCTCGCTTTCTCGCATGGCCTGTTCGATCCGTTTCCGTTCGGAAACGTCGCGGACCAGATTCAGGATGGCCGGCTGCCCGTCGATCTCCATCTTGCCGATATGGACTTCCACGGGAATGAGGGAGCCGTCCTTGCGCCGGAGCCGCCGTTCGATGGTGATTGTCTTCTCGTCGAGGTCAAGCTCTTTCCAGATGGTCTCTCTGTGCCGGGGTATGGAAAAATCCGGGTCTATATCCCCGATGCCCATCCGGAGCAGTTCCTCTCTGCTGAAGCCGAGCGAGAGAATGGCGCGCCTGTTTATGTTGACAATGCGGGCGTTCTGGTCAGTGATAAAGATCGCGTCCGTGACACTGTCAAGGATGGTGCGGAATCGATGTTCACTCTGCTGCAGGGCAACTCCGGCCATATGGCGGTCGGTGATGTCGCTGCCGATTTCAAGGGCTCCGATAATCGTACCATCGGCATCGCGCACCGGGTTGCTGATAACCTCAATGATCCTGCCGCCGATTCTTCTTTCATGGCTGTATTTTCCTCCATCCCGCAAGGCACTCAAAACATGGCAGCCATCACAGATTCTTTCCCTGCCGCGCCGGACTGGATCGCGGCTAAACTGCCCCCAGCAGTCATAGCAGTGCTTCCCCCGCGCCTCCTCGTTCCTGATTCCTACCAAGGCTTCCATGGCCGGATTCAGTTGGATTATCCGCATCTCCTTGTCAATGAAGCTGATGACAAGGGGGGCGTTGCTGAAGATCAGCTCAAGGTTCTGGTGACTGACGGCGAGCTCCTGCCGCAGCTTTTCTTCCACGGTGATGTCCCGCAGGACCTGAATCAGCCGGTCAACCGTTCCATTCTCATCCCTGAGGGGAGAGGCGGAAATTTCAAGGATCCTGGTTGAGCCGTCCGGGAGAAGATGATTATGCTTCAGGGTGACGGGCTGCTTTTTATTGAATACCTCCAGATGGGAACACAGACCGCCTGGCTCACAGGGGGCGGCGCTGGAGTGAAAGACCGCATGGCATTTTTGCCCGATTATCCCGCCGGGCGGGATCCCGCAAAATTCCGCCACCTTTCCGTTGGCATAAATAATCGTATAGTTCCGGTCAATGATCAGTATCCCATCACTAAGGCTGCCCAGAATATCATCCAGGTGCTTGGTCATGCGCTTATCTCCCAAGGGAAAAGTGTTTTTCCCGCGGACTTTATGCCAAGGGGGTGGCCTAAACGGCCTGGATTTTTTTCTGGATCAGTTGCAGATCCAGCCAGGTTGCCTTTTTCAGCTCTTGGTTTTTCAAAAGAAATTCCGGCGAGAAGGTGGGCATCAGCGGAATGCCCTGGAAATCGTGGAACCTGCCGCGCAGCTGGCTCAAGGGTTTGCTGGTATGGAGCAGCTTCTGGGCGGTGAGTACCCCCATGGCGCAGATAATCCTGGGGGCAACGAGCAGAATTTCCTTGAGCAGGAAGGGCAGGCAGGCTTCCACGGCCTCTTTGTCCGCAGGCTCCGGGGCGTGGCATCTGGTGAGCAGGCTCAGGTGGACGTCTGCCCGGCTCAGGGCTATGGCGGCCAGCATCTTGTCGAGGAGCAATCCAGGTTCGCCGCTTATGGGCAGGCCGGAAAGGTCATCCTCGGCAGAGGGCGCATCGGTTATGATCAGGAGTTTGACCCCGGTCGCGGCTTCGCCGGAGATTACTCTGTTTCGGCTTTGCTGGCGCGGGCAGCGCTGGCAGGCTTGCATCTCGGTATACAGCTCGGTCAGGTTGGCGTTCGGCATGACTGCGGGAGCAGGACGGGGCCGGGCTGCTGGGGTTTTGGCTAAGGTCTTGGGTTGGCCAGGTGGCCCCGTTTGCTGCTGACCGGCAACAAGCCGCGTAATCCCCGGGGTGCGGGGGTAGCCTTCGATCCCGATTGCCTGTTGGAAGGCGACAAGGTGCCTGATATCCTGGAGAAATTCCATGGCGGTCTGGGCAGGAATCGGCGGGGTTGCAGGATATTTTTGCTCTGGCGTGGTCATGGGTAATCCTTGATTTTTGCCCATTATAGCCCGGAGCATGATTAACGCCAAAAGAAAAGAGGCCGGCAGAGGGGCATGGCCGGTTGCTGGCCCCTCTGCTACAATTCCACCGGGATGGTAAGGATAGAGTCCTCCGGCTTGAACCAGGAATCGGATTTGCGTTTGATCCGGACCATCACCGGCTTGCCGGTTTCCTTGGCGAGCAGGATGATTTTCAGATCGTCGATGGTGTCCACTGATTCTTCATCTAAAGCAATAATGATGTCCTTTTCCAGGATGCCTGCCGCTTTGGCCTTGCTTTGCTCGGACAACCCTTCCACCTGTAGACCCCCTGCAGTGTTGGTAAGCAGCACCCCTAAAACTGCGGCTGGGGGCAGTTCGACGGGCCTGGAAAAGATCAGATAATCAGCTTCGGGCTGCGCAAGTTCCCCGCCTTTGCTGTTCAGGATGACGGCCTGACTGATGGCCGGCAGGCGGCGGGCGACTCTGGGCGGGATCGCCGTCCCCTTGTCGGTGTGCCCGTGGCCGGCGAGCACCACCATCCGGCTCTCCGGATGAACGTTGAGGAAGTCGGCTACGGACTCGGCCATAGTCTCGTCCCAGAGAGCCTGGGCCTGAAAAAAGCCGTTGAATTCTCCTTTGGGCGGGCTGCCATGCTGGCCGTGCATGGTAAAGACCTCCGTGATCCGCTGGCGATAGCCGGGGATGGCAAGATCGCGGTCCGCGGGGATTCTGGCAATCTCCTCGGCGGTCAGGGCGGCGGCGCCCTCCTTGAAAATCTTGCCGACAATCGCCTTTTCCTGGTTGAGGGCCACAATGGGCAGTCGGTGGCGGCGGGCAAAATTGATGATCTCCCGGTACAACCGGTAATCGTAGCCCCACTTGGAAAAATATCCCGACTGCTTCAAGAGTTCCTGCTCGTTAATCTCCCCGGCCACATAGCGATCGAGAACGGGCTGCGCCTCCCGGCTGAACATCTCCATGCCGATGGCAAGTTTGGGGTTCTGGGTGAAGAGGGCCCGGATCACCCGAAGTTGCAGGAGATGGTCTTCATAGCGGGTGTGAGTTTCTCCCACATACACCAACCGCTTGTCGGCGAGCTGCGCCATGATGGCGGCAAAGGAAGATGCCTGGGGCAGGGCGATCCCCATGGGCTGGGGATCAATGGTCAGGCGCAAGCCCTGGTCGGTCTCGGCGATGATTTTTCGGTCTACCCGTCCCAGATTAAAATGAAGCGCGCTGTATTTGCCGTAATGGGCGAGTTTGGGCGCGGCCGCCGCGGTTTCTGCTGCACTGGCCGAAGTGGTCAGCACTGCAACCTGGCCGGGGGCAAGGGGGTTTTCCTTTGTCTCCAGGGTAAAGCCCTGGGCGGCTTGGGGCTGCCCGGCAAAGAGAGAGCGGGCCAGGCGGCTGTCGGTGCCGAGAAAGATTACGGCCTTGCCGGCCAGATCCTTATCCGTGGCCTCGTTTGCCCCCTTGGTCGGGCAGTTCAGGTCGGCCAGAAGTTCGCTGAGCGGGGCATAGATCTGCCTGGCCTCTCCTTCAGCAATGATGGCCAGCTTTTCGCGAGCGCCGAGGAAGCGCGCCCAGGTGGGGGGCATTTCTTCGGGGGCCAGGGTGCGCAGCAGGTCATAGTCGGAGTCGACCATAACCCGCAAGGGATAATCAGCCAGGCTTACGGTCAATTTGGTCTCGGTTTCGCTCAGGGTCACTTCCAGCCGCTCCTTGTCCGTGGCGGTGACGATATCCAGGGGCAAGCTCAGCCGGTAAGGGTTCTCCTGGAGCTGCTTGATGGTGAGCACAAGTTCCAGTTGGCCCTCTTTTTCCGCAAGGAGACCGGAGGTGATTTGCAGGCGGGGAAGGTCGGTCCGGTTGAGCCATTGGCTGAAAAACTGGACAAGATCCCGCCCCGCGCTGTTGGAAAAACTTGCGGCCAAATCCTGCCAGCCTGCCTGCTGATGCCGGAAACGCGCGTAAAAATCACGGAGCCCGGCATAAAAAGCGGGATCGCCAATCTCCCGGCGCAACATGTGGAAAACCATGCTGGTCTTCTCGTAACCTACAGCCCTGGCCGCCTTGTTCCCGGAAGCAAGATGGCTGCCTGCCCCGCTGAAATCTTTGATCGCCATGGTGTTGTCGGCGCCTACATAGCTCTGGTAGGTGATAAGCTGCTGCTTTCTAAACGTCGTGTCGGTCCCGGCCTCCGCGGCAAAGGCCTGGTCCGCCAGGTAGGTGGTCAGCCCCTCGCACCAGTTGCCCTGGGCGGGGTCCACGTCAACCCCGTTGCCGAACCAGCTGTGCAGCACCTCATGGCCCAGGGAGGTCTCGGTGATGAAAGGCAGCCGGACCACGGCCTGGCCGAGCAGGGTGAAGGTGGGCATGGCGTAACCGGTGGGACGCCGGTTTTCCACGATGCTGTAACGCTGGTAGGGGTAGGGGCCGATCAGCTCCTGGTAGCGCTTGAGATAGGCAAGGGTTTTCTGCCGGTATTCCGCGGCCAGTTCCCGATCTTCCGTAAAAAAATAGGAATAAAGGGTCTGCCCTGGGCCGAAGGATTCCTGCTCCACCAGATAGGGTCCGGCCACGAAGTTCAGGCCATTAAGGGGATGGTCGAAGCGGAAGCGGACGGTGCGGATATTTCCGGCAATCGTGTCGCTGATCTCTTCGGCTTCGGAGACGGCGGTAAAGTGTTTGGGGATGGTGGCGGTGAGCGCATAATGGCAGTCGGTGTCAAGCTGCGGATGCCAGAGGCCGGTCAGGGCTATGCCGTTGGCGGCAATGAGTCCCTCGCCTTGGTCAGCAGCGTAGATTTTATGAAAGCTGACGGCCAGTTGTTGCTCGTGCTGGGAGGTGGGAATGGTTATCTGCCCTGCAACTTTGATGGGGGTGCCATCCAGTTGCAGTCCGGTGATCTCCAGGCCGGTAAGGATGACGGTGGCTTCAATCCGGGCGGGGATGGTGATAAGGGATTTACCGGTGAGCCGGTGGTCTTGAAGATCAAAGGCGATATCGAGCTGTTGCCGGGGGCGGAGCGGGGTTGCGGCGGAAGAGTGGACCACGGAAATAATCAGCAGGCCGACGAGCAGGAGAAGGCAGAAAAAATGGTGGCCATGCTCAAGCCGGTTCCAGATTTTCCGCGTCGCAGAACTGTTTAAGGGCAGCCAGGGCTGTTTGCGCACGGTGTTGTCCTCGTAGTTTTTTGGGGAGCTTGGTCTCCCAGGCCGGGAAAAGACCGAAGTTGATGTTTGAAGGCTGGAAATGTTTTGGCTCGGTCTGGGTAAGATGGCCAAGCAAAGCGCCCAAAGCGGTATTGACGGGCAGCACAAGAGGTGCTTGGCCATTGGCCAGACGGACCGCGTTAATCCCGGCCAGCAAGCCCATGGCCGTGGACTCTACATAACCTTCCACCCCGGTGAGCTGTCCGGCCAGCAAGAGATCGGGCCGGTTTTTCACCTGCAGGCTGGGGAGCAACACCTTGGGACCGCAGACAAAAGTATTGCGGTGGATGCTGCCGAGCCGGGTGAACTCCGCCTGGGCCATGCCCGGAATCAGGCGGAAGACCGACTGTTGCGCGCCATAGGTCAGCTTGGTCTGAAAGCCCACCATATTATAGAACAAGCCGTCCCTTTTTTCCATGCGGAGCTGGACCACGGCGTACGGGTCACGACCGGTTCTCGGGTCTGGCAGCCCCACCGGCTTCATGGGGCCGAAGCGCAGCGTGTTCTCGCCGCGCTCCATCATGACCTCGATGGGCAGACACCCCTCGAAGTATTTTTGTTCCTCGAATTCCTTGAGCGGCACCTTGTCGGCGTTGCGCAGACCCTCGATAAAGGCTGCGTATTCGTCGCGGTTCAGGGGGCAGTTCAGGTAGTCGCCCGGCCCGTCGTCATAGCGGGAGGCCCGATAGACGATGCTCATGTCCAGGGATTCGACGGCAACGATGGGGGCAATGGCGTCGTAAAAGGCCAGGTGCTCTTCCCCGGTGAGCTGGGCCAGGGATGCGGCAAGCAGGCTTGAGGTAAGCGGGCCGCTGGCCAGGATGACCGGCCACTTGCCGGGTTGGGGAAGTTCGGTGACTTCCTCCCGGACCACGGTGATGGCCGGATGGTTCTCGATCTTTTCGGTGATGAACCGGGCAAAGAGGTCGCGGTCCACGGCCAGGGCCCGGCCGGCCGGAACCTGGGTCTGGTCGGCCGCGGCCATGATCAGGGAGCCCAGGCGGCGCATCTCTTCCTTCAGGAGCCCCACGGCGGAAGAGATATCGGCAGCGCGCAGGGAATTGCTGCAAACCAGTTCCGCCAACTGCGGCGACTCGTGGGCCTGACTGAAGCGCACCGGTTTCATCTCGTGCAGCGTTACTCGGCCGCCCCGTTGGGCGATCTGCCAGGCGGCCTCGCAGCCTGCGAGGCCGCCGCCGATGATGGTAATCTCCGGGATATTAGAGGCCAAGTTGCTTCTTGATGGCGTCAACCACCACATCGCTGGAGGTGCCGACGATGGATTTCAGCAAGCCGGCCTTCTCGTAGAAACCGGCCAGGGGGGCGGTTTTCTCGTTATAGGTGTCCAGCCGGTGAGCGATGGCTTCCTGGGTTTCATCCTCGCGCTGGATGGCCGGGCTGCCGCACTTGTCGCAGATCCCTTCCACCTTGGTCGGGTTGCTTTTGGTGTTGTAGATCGCCTGACAGGAAGGGTTGGTGCAGGTTCTTCTCGTGCAGAGCCGGTCGAAGATCACATCGCGGGGAACCTCGATGGAGGCGACCATGTCCAGGGTGATGCCCAGTTTCTGCAAAAGCGCGGTCAGGGCCTCGGCCTGGGGAATGGTGCGCGGGAAGCCGTCCAGCAAAAAGCCCTTGGCGCAATCCGGCTCCTGAAGGCGATTTTCCATGATCCCCATGATCAGCGAGTCGGGAACCAGATCGCCGCGGTTCATGTAGCCTTCCGCTTCCTTGCCGAGCGGGGTGCCGGCCTGGACCGCGCCGCGGAGAATGTCGCCGGTGGAAATCTGTACCGAGCCGTCGATGGCGGTGAGCAGCTTTGCCACCGTGCCTTTACCGGCGCCGGGCGCGCCCAAAAGAATAAGTTTCATGTTGTGTTTCTCCTGTTTTTTTTATGAAGGTACGCCGCAAGAGACGGCAGGGAGCCGTAATGGGGCAGGACTGCCGGACCGTCACTGGTCGCGGCACGAATCGGGTAGCAACTATAGCCGATTTTAATTCCGGGGGATAGGGGAAACATCGCTGTTTGGCAAAGATGGTTGTGTGATCAGTTCCGAGTTTCGAGTGCTGAGTACCGAGTACTTGGTACTCAGCACTCAGCTTTAGGGTGCCGCTGGAATCAGAGCTGTTCAAGCTCGATGCATTTTTCCGGGCACATGGCAACGGCGCGCTCAAGAGACTCGCTGCACTTCACGGTATCGGAGATGGCTTCCGCTTTTTCCAGGACCGGGTTCATCCGGAAGACCTCCGGGCAGATGACCGCGCAGGTTTCGCAACTGTTGCAGCGGTAGGTGTCGATGTTTATCCGGCAGTTCATGGGGAGTCCCTGGGATGTTGGGTGGCTGGTGAGTCAGGCCGGGGAGCAGACTGGCTTTGCTTGCACCCCGGCCAGGGTGGGATTACTTAATTGACGCCCTTGCTGTTAAGATAGGGGCCGTATTTCTTGTCCGTTTCCATAATGTGTTTGTCCAGCCAATTCTTGAGGAAGCTCATCACCTCGATACTGATCGTGCTTTTGCCGCTCTTCACATCGCCGATGAGAGCCGTGACCTTGGCAGTCATTTTGCGGTGCTTGTCCTTGTGGTCGGCGGTTTCCGGGTAGGAATGGGTGTCGAACAGTTTTTCTTCGACGGCGAAATGGCTTACGCAGTAACTGGCCAATTTATTCAGCACCGGCAGCAGGATTTCTTTAGCCTTGCCTGCCAGCATGGCGTCGTTAAGTTCGTTGATCATGTTGATGAGCTTTTTGTGCTGGTCGTCGATTTCTCTGATGCCGACGGAATACTTGTCCTGCCAGGTTAAAAGTGCCATGCTTGACTCCTGTTTCATGGGTTATCGGTTTGATGGATATGCGGCAACGGGGATAAGAGTACTACTTTTTGGGAATATTTATCAACTAAAAAAATATTTGTCGATCGACAGACAATGGCGGGTAATTTCAATTTTTGATGAACATAAGGACAATTATTGCTTCTTGTAAAAGTGGGCAAGGTTAGACCAGCAAAACTATCCTTTAACGAGGGGGGAAGGCGGAGTTGGCAGTAAAAAACAGAGGCCATTCCCAAGGGGAATGGCCTCTGAGCCGCTTGTGGCGGCTGTCAGGAGAGGGAGAAGAAGCGCCGGTCAAGGTGAAAAGAAACCAAGGGAGGGATTTCCGATCTTTCACCTTGCCGTTAAGATGCAGACCTTATCTTTGAGATAAAAGTTCCCCATTTTTTTAAAAATTATAAAATAATTGATTTGTAACAATTGCAACTTGTTACATTCATGTCCTTCGGAGGATGGTGGCTTTTGTGAACCTATCAGAAATCCTCGAAATTATCGTCCATTGGGATGATCTCATCTGGCTTTGTTCCTTTTGCCGGGAGGTTATTCGTCGCATGGGGAAGAACCTTTTTAACCGGAGCCGCAATTTTTTTGGCGCCGGCTTGTGCCGGAGTGGGGGTTAGCTTTAATTTTTTCTTTTCAGGACGCCGCACCGGTGCCTGGTTTTCTGTCCCGCCCACCATTGCCAGTAGATGGCCAACCGAGCCTTTCATAATTTCCGCTTGGGCACTCAGCTCTTCGGAGGAGGCCGCTGATTGTTGGGCGGCCGCAGCATTGCTTTGGGTAACGGTGTCGATCTCGTGGATGGCCTTGGTGACCTGGATGATGGCGCTGGCCTGCTGGCTTGCCGCTCCTGCCATCTCGGTGATGATTGTCCCGATACGGTTGGTGGATTGGGCGGCAATGTAGAACGACTCCCCGGTTTCTCTTACCAGGGCGCTGCCGGTGTTGATTTTCTGCACTGTGCCTTCAATGAGGTTCGAGGTGTTTTTTGCCGCCTCCGCCGCTCGCATGGCCAGATTGCGGACCTCGTCGGCCACCACCGCGAAACCGGCCCCGGCCTCCCCGGCTCTGGCGGCCTCAACCGCAGCATTCAGGGCCAGCAGGTTGGTCTGAAAGGCTATTTCGTCGATGGTCTTGACGATTTTCTGGGTTTGGGTGCTGGCGGTCGAGATCTCCTGCATGGAGGCGGTGAGCTTTTTCATGGATTCGTCGGCGCTCAAAATCACCTTGTTGGCTTCCTTCATCAGGTCGTCGGCCTGCTTGGCGTTGTCGGCGTCCTGTTTGATCATGGCCCCGACCTCTTCCAGGGAAGCGGAGGTTTCTTCCACCGACGCCGCCTGCTGGGAGGCGCCTTCCGCCAGGGACTGGCTGGAGGAGGATACCTCGCCCGCCGCTGCTGCCACCTGATCCGCCCCGTCGTTTAAGGTGTGGCTTACCTGCTTCAGGGAGGTGGAAATCCCCCTGCTCAGGAAAAAGGCCAGCGCCACGCCGCTGACCATGGCAACGGCGCTCACAATCAGAGCCAGCCAGCTGAAAGACTTGGCTCGGCCTCTGGCGGCAAACTCATGTTGGCTTGCGTCTTCTATGGCACGCTCGTACAGCTCATGCAAAATCACTTCTGCTTCGGTTGTGGGCTTAGGAAGCTGAGACGCGAATTGCATCTCTTCCGCCTGTGGCGCGGCAGCCATGGCCTCGAATATTTTTTGGTATGTTTGCACCAGCGCATTGATTTTTTTAACTTTATCTGCCATCTCGGCCTGGTTGCCCTTTTGGGCCAAGGCCAACATGGCGTCCAGAGCCTCTTGCAGGTCATGCATGCTGGCTTGCTGTTTATTGACATAGTCCTTTTCGTAAGTGAGGCGAAAATCCTTTTCATAGCGGCGGCATTTGTTGAGTGCGGCAAGGGAGGCGTTGGCGCGAGCGGCAATGGCCATCTCCACTTCAAGGAGACTGGTGAAGGTGGAGGTGACGGAGAGGAGGGCAAACTGATAAACGCCGGTGAGCAAGGCGATCAGGATCAACGTGACTGCGAAGCCGCAGCCTATTTTTTTGCCTATTGTTAGTTTGGGCACTTGGCGTCTCCTCGCAGCTGGTTAAGCAGAAGCAGTGGAAAAAATTAGATGATCTACCTTAATGGTGTTAGGATATAGGAAAAAATAATAGAGCGTCAAGAGTTGTTTCGCGGGTCGGGTTTTTTTTCTCAAAACACACTCGGTGTTCGTCTGGAGACCGAGCAATTTCGTGCGCGTGGAAGTCGTGAGGAAGACGAAGAAACGGCGCGGAACGAGATTTTTCGCTGACTGAGCAACGCGGCAATCGGGTGAAAGGGGTGTTGCTGGAGGGGTACTGCTTAATCGCGACTGAGTACCCGGCCCAGGGTGGCGTCCACCGCCAGGGCCTGCTGCATTCTTTCCTTGAGGAACGGTTCGCTGAGATATCTCCGGTTGTCCTCGATCAGGGCGCAGAGTTTTGCGATCTCCCCGGATTCAGCCAGTTTAGTGATTAGGGCGAGGTTTTCGGTAAAGCTTGTGACAATGCTGCGCCCCTGGCCGCTGGTCGCCATGATCTCCGCGTAGGTGCGGGGGTTTTGCCCATGCACCCTGGCCATGGAGAGGATGGAGTAGAGCGAGGTGAGGGTGGCATGGCTGCCGATGGCTTCCGTGGGGATACCGTTGTCCTTGAGGGCCATGGCCAGGGCCACCGAGATAAAGGTGGGTAGCTTTTGGCTGACCCCCATCAGGAGGTCATGCCGGCCTGGGGTGTCCAGGGAGATCTTGGCCCCGTGCTTGTAGAGAAAGGCCTCGAACTCGCTGCTTAAAACCCCGCTCCGCACGGTGCGGACCACCGAGACATTCTTGTCTTTCATCGTGGCGGCAGCCGGCCCCCACAGGTTATGGACCAGCAGCACTTCCACCCCTTCCCTGGTGTGGGCCAGAGCGGTATCCAGCACGTTTTCCGCTTCGCCGGCCAGCAGGACCAGCCCCTGGTTTTCCGCCAGCAGCGGCCCGTATGCCGTCACCGTGGCCGGGGTAGCGCTGATGGGTACGCAGATTACCACCACCTCTACCTGGGGGATCATCTCTTCGGGGCGCAGCGCGCTGTTCCGGCCGGTGATCATCGTCTCGTAGCCTTCGCTTTTCAAGCGCTCGGCAAACCAGAGACTCATCTCGCCGCTGCCGATAAAACCAAAGGTCTTGATGCGCTTGACCCGCATGTCCACTCGGGGGAAGCTACCCAGCACCCTTACCGAGCCTGGCTCTTCGATGATCTGGTACTCGATGCGTTCGATGGCCGCGCGGACCCGCTCATCGGCAAGATGGCCCTCGAATTCGATGAAGAATTGCAGCTTCTGGCTCTGGGGGTCGGTTTCCGTCTGCAGGTCGATCAGGTTGATGCTGCGCTTGGTGAACTCATGTAAAATATCCGCCAGGATGCCGACCCGGTCCTTGATCGGGGTGGTGATCATGATTGTCGCATCGTAACCGGTGCGGGGGGCAGGGGCAGACCCCAGCACCGCGTAGCGGGTCCGGTTATGGGGCACGATCTCCCTGGCGCGGATGTTGAAGCCGCAGGTGCGCAAGGCTTCCTCCGACTCGATGACCCCATGGCCGGCAAGTCTCTGCGCCTTAATTTCGCGCACCGCCGCATCCAGATCATGCACCGAGGTAAGAGTAGCCTCGGGGTAGGCGCTGGTTATGTAATCCTCGCATTGCCGCAGCACCCCGCTCTTGCCAAGGAGCATGGTGATAGGTTCGGCGGCGGAAAGGGTGCCCAGGGAAAGATGGATGGGCAGGACGATATTGCCCGTCCAGAAGCCCTTGTCCAATCCCTTGACCAACCGGCTGTATTCCTTAACCTGACCTTCGCGAGTATTGTAGACCGGCGCCAGAGCCAGATCGGTCTCCCCGGCGGCAAAGGCCTTGAATACCGCGGCCAGATTGGGAAATAGCCTGACAGTCGCCTCGGGATTGTACTGGCGGGCCGCCTGCCAGGCATGGGAGCCTTCCGGGCCGATGGTGGCTATGGAAACCATATGAAGGCCTTATTCATTGTGAGGTTGATTTCGCGGATCCCCTGGAGTGGGGGTTCAGTTGGGCCAGAGCAGCTTGCCCAATATCCAGCCGGTGGTGCCGTCCGCATGTTTGACCTTGTTCCAGTCGCCTTCGGTGGTCAGAGATTTGAAGACCACGCCCTGTTTGACCTCCGCCACGATTTCGTAGTCTTTTCCGGCGCCGGCTCGCAGATTGGCGGTAGTTGCCTTAACAATGACGGTTTTTTCCTTGGCGATAAGTTCATTGGCAATCCAGCCCTTGTCCCCTTCAAAATCCTCCACAAGAGCCCATTTTCCCTTGCGCTCGCTGACTTTAAGCGGAAAACCCTTGAATACCGTCCAGAGGATTTCCTTATTCGTATCAGGGCCGGAGCGGATATTGGCCCCATCTTTCAGAACACTGACGTATTCCGTTGCTGGGGTGGGGGTCTTTTTCGAAGTCGTTTTGGCGACGGATTTTTCGGAGGTGGCCTTGGGAGAAGCCTTGGGCGGAGCAGCGTTGGCGTTGATTCCGAGCGCCAGGAAAAGGGCGCCTGCGAAACAGCAGAGCAGGGATGGCCGGAAAAGGGTATGTTTTTTGGTCATGATGGGAAAACTCCTGGGAAAATTGGGGAATAATATGGTCTGCGCAACGCATGAAAGTGCTGAACAGGTCTGAATTTGGCACCCGGCCAAGTTAGCATTTTCGTTTCGGCAAGTCAACCGTCTCCGAGGCTTTTAACTTTTCAGCTGTTGTCAGGCAAAGGGGTGGGGCGGGGCCTTGGCTAAGTGGGGTCTTTGCCGATGCTGATCGGGCCGTACCACGCAACGGCGCTCTCGCCGGTGTTGTCGGTGTCGGTCATGATGGCGATGGCGCCCACCTTGGGAGGCTCGGTTTTGAAATATTTCCTGAAATCCTCATAGATGTTGCGCTCTTCGTTCAGCCACTGGCCGGTGCGCTCGTTGCCGCTCTCCACCGCGATCATCATGGCGTTGGCGGTGAAGGCGTTGGGCAGGGCCTCTCTCTTGGGCAGCTTGTTGGCCCAGATGTAATTGAGCGCCTTGGTGTTCCAGAACAAAAGGGAGGGGAAGACCACATAGACCCTGGCCGCATAATCGTCCCCTGCCTTGGTGCGTTCGTCCCCCCTGGCGAGAGTGCGCTCGACCTTCCAGCTCCAGCGGAGGAGCGGCTGTTCCTTTGCCTCATAGGCAATCTTGAAAAAAAGTCCGGAGGCGGCCGCGGTGCTGGTCGCTTTAAGGTAGGATTTTTTGCCCTCGTGCTCGACTGCATAATGGGTCCGGCCGACAAAGGATTTCGCTTCCCAGCCCGGCCCCAGGCCGTTTTTATAGTCGTCCAGCACCTGTTCCTTCGGGCTGGAGCCTGCGGTCGAGAGGGCAAGGCCAAGAAAGGCGGTGACGGTCAGGAATCGGCTAGGATATCTGGGCATGGTCAACGGTCCCGCTTACCACAACCTGGGGCACTGCTGAATAGTAACGGCTTGGTGGTCTGGGGCATTTTCGGCATTGAGCTGGATAGTTGCAATCCCGGCAACAAGATAGATTAAAAATTCCCGGTTGCCCTTGGGGCCAAGGATCGGGGAGGGGCTGACGCCAACCGGGACAAGACCAAGCTGGTCGGCAAATTCCCGGATTTCGCCGATCACCTTTTCGTGGAGGTCGCGGTCGCGGACAACCCCGCCCGTGCCAAGCTGGCCGCGGCCGACCTCGAACTGCGGCTTGATCAGGGCCAGCACCCGGATGGCTCCGGGGAAAAAAACCAGCAACGGCGGCAGCAGCGTTTTCAGGGAAATGAAAGAGGCATCGATCACCGCCAGGTCCAGGGGGTCGGCAAGATCGCCGGGCTTCAGGTTTCTGGCGTTGGTTCTCTCCATCACCATAACCCGCGGATCTTGGCGCAGTTTCCAGGCCAGCTGGCCATAGCCGACATCAATTGCATATACCTTGGCGGCGCCGCGCTGCAGCAGGCAATCAGTGAAGCCGCCGGTGGAGGCGCCGATGTCGGCGCAGATGAAGCCGGTGGGGTCGAGCTGGAAATGGTCCAGGCCGGCCGCCAGTTTGAGGCCGCCCCGGCTCACGTAGGGACAGGCCTTTCCTCTCAGCCGGATCTCGCAGTTCTCGGTAAAGAGTGCGCCTGCCTTGTCGGCCATCTGGTCGTTTACCAGCACCTGGCCTGCGGCAATCATGGCCTGGGCCTGCCGGAGGGTAGGGGCGAATCCCTGAAGGAGAACAAGCTGGTCGAGTCGGCTCTTCATGGCTTGCCGGGCACGAGGCTTGGTTAGACTCGGGCGGTGTCGGCCCTGCGGATCATCTCGCAGAGCTCGTCGGCCATGGCGTTGATCAGATCAGCGTCCCTGCCTTCCACCATTACCCGGATAACCGGTTCGGTGCCGGATGGACGGACGAGGATTCGGCCATCCGTGCCCAATTTTTTCTCCAGTCCCTGGAGCTTTTTATTAAAGCCCGGGATGCGGGCGGTGTTGATTTTTTCAGCAGTACGGACATTTTTGAGCACCTGGGGGAAGCTTTCCATGATGGTGGCCAGCTCCGACAGGGGTTTGTGCTTTTTGATCATCACCGCCAGCAGCTGGAGCGCGGCCAGGATGCCGTCGCCGGTGGTGTTGTGCTCCAGAAATACCAGATGCCCGGATTGTTCGCCGCCGAAGCTGTAGCCGGATCGGCGCATCTCTTCCACCACGTAACGGTCGCCTACCTGGGTGCGGACCATGGTCCCGCCCAGCCGCCGCATGGCTTCTTCCAGGCCGAGGTTGCTCATCACCGTGGCCACCAGGGTTTTCTTCTTCAGTTTTTTGCGGCTGAGCAGATCGGCGGCGCAGATGGCCATGATATGGTCGCCGTCCACGATGTTGCCGTGTTCGTCCGCCACGATGACCCGGTCGCCGTCGCCGTCCAGGGCGATGCCGATGTCCGCCCCGAGCTCCCGGACCTTGGCGGCCATGTGTTCCGGGTGCAGGGCGCCGCAATCGCGGTTGATGTTGGTGCCGTCCGGCTCCGCCGAGAGGGTGGTGACGGTGGCCCCCAGCTCTTCGAAAACGTGGGGGGCGACCCCGTAAGTGGCGCCGTTGGCGCAGTCCAGCACGATGTGGAAGGCATCCAGGGTGTATTCCTGGGGAAAGGTGTTTTTTAAAGAGACGATGTAGCGGCCCTTGGCATCATCAATCCGGGTGGCACGGCCCACTTCTTCGGCCACCGGCCGCAAGGTCGACATCTTCTCGGAAAAGACCAGGCTCTCGATCTCCAGCTCCAGCTCGTCCTGGAGCTTGAAGCCGTTTCTGGCGAAGATCTTGATGCCGTTATCCTGGAAGGGGTTGTGGGAGGCGGAGATCACCACCCCGGCATCGGCCCGCATGCTGGTGGTGATGAAGGCGATGCCCGGGGTGGGCAGCGGCCCGACCAAAAGGATATCCACCCCCATGGAGCAGATCCCGGCAGCCAGGGCATTTTCGAGCATGTAGCATGAAAGGCGGGTGTCCTTGCCGATGACGATCCGATGGCCGCGCCGCATGTCTTTGACCAGAAAGGCGAGGGCGCGGCCTGTCTGCATGGCGATTTCGGTGGTCATGGGATAGGTGTTCGCCACCCCCCTGATTCCATCGGTGCCGAATAGCCTTTTCATGGTTTCCCCGGTTTTTCGCGGATCACCACATTGGCGGTGACCACTGTATCGCCCATTAGTTCGAGAAGCTCTGGGCGCAGCACCAGGGGAACCTGGATGGTTGTCGTCTCTTTCAGGCCGCTGATGTTAATGGATTTTGCGGTGAGGAATTTTTCGCGGCCCACAATGCTCTTGGGGCCGGAAATCTTGATAGCCTCGGGCTCGAAAATAACCTCCACCAGCTCACGGCCACTGGCAGGGGTGCCGTTTGTCTTGGCCTGGACCGGCAGTTCCTTTTCGATCAGCTCGTCGATGAGCAGGGTAATGTGGCTGGGTTGGATGCGGGAGATGGTGATCCCCCGGGGGAACTGAATAGTCTCGGGCTCGTTGCGGATGACGATGGTGCCGGGGATAGCCTTGCCAAGGTTGATGGTTCTTGTGATCCGCTGGCGATTGAGGCTGCCGATCAGGCCGCGGGGTCCGCTGACCGTTGCTTCCAGCTTTTTCTTGAACTGGTTGGCGATGATCAGCTCCTTTGGCAGATTGACAATCTCCACCGGGATGTAAACCGTGGTGTCAACCTTGTCCTCGCCTACCACGAAATACCAGAGGAGGAGGGCAAAGAGCAGGGAAATGAGCTTCAGCCCCCAATTGTTCGGCCAGTTGAGGAGGTTGGGGGCGGGCAGGCGCCTGATTATTTGTTTAACCAGTTTTTCCATAGCAGTGGGGTCGGATTTTCCTTTGGGGCAAAGATTGCGTCAAGCCGGCTTCTGAGGGCATCTTCGTCGAGATCAGAGGTTATGGCCCCGTGCTGGACCAGGGATATTTTCTGGGTTTCTTCCGAGATCACAATGATCACTGCATCGGTTTCTTCGGAAAGGCCGATAGCCGCCCGATGGCGGGTGCCAAGCTGTTTGCTGACGTAGGGGTTTCTGGTAAGCGGGAGCAAGGCTCCGGCCGAGTTGATCCGGCCATTATGAATGATCACCGCTCCGTCATGCAGGGGAGCGGTGGTCTGGAAAATGCTGACCAGCAATTGTCTGCTGACAATGGCATCCAGGGGGTGGGCCGCCTCGATGTAGTCATTGAGGCCGGTTTCCCGTTCGATGACGATCAGGCCGCCGATCTTGCGCTGGGCCATTTGCTGTGCCGCCCTGACAATTTCGAGTAGAATGTGGATCATGTTTTCCTGCGGTTTGGAAAAGGTAGTTTGTCCGACCTGGGTGAGAGCCCGCCGGATATCCCGCTGGAAGATGATGATAATGATCAGGAAGATCGAGCTTAAAAAGGTCCCCAGCAGCCAGTACAGGGTCAGGAATTCGAACTCTCTGGCGGCAAAATAGAGGACAATGAGAACAACGATGCCAACCAGCATCTGGACGGCGCGGGTTCCCCGGATCAGCAACATGATACGATAGATGATAAATGAAACGATCAGGATATCGAATATGTCTTGCCAGCGGAGTGAATGTGCAAATTCCAGCATCGGGGTTTGGGTTCCGTCAATAAAAAAATGGGATGGGAGCGTTGAGCATATCTGCATCTATAAGGTAAACGAAAAGCAGGGGTGCAGGCAAGGGGCATGAGTGAATTTTTTAAAAAAAATTAAGGAGATCTGGCATGGCACGGCGAAAAGAAATCCGGTTTCCGTGCAGGACTTGTCTGCCTCTGGATCGTTGTTGAAAAAGTAACAGTAAAATGCCGTGATCGGCATAAGGAGCCATCGAAGGCAACGACAGCATCCGGGATTCGGGCAACAACCTGATTTACTGCCAGGGCGAATTCATCGGCGGGAGTGGGAGTAAATTCCTGACTGACAAAAAGAGTTTGAATTTCGGGCCATGCCCTGATAGGGTGGTTTGGCAGATTTTACGACGTTGGTTGGATAGGGCGGCAGATTGATGATAGCCAATGGAGGATGGCGGCATGAGATATATGAAGGGAACAATGGGTTTGCTGATCACAATCTCGATCATGGGTGCGAGCATGGATGCTTTCGGATTTTTGGGGTTTGGCGGGACGAGATGGAAAGAGGAGGTGCTGTTGCATGATGGCGGCAAGATTATTGTGGAACGCTCGCAAAGTTACGGCGGGCGACATGAGATAGGGCAATCTCCTCCGGTCAAAAAACACACCATTGCCTTCACATTGCCTGATTCCGGTAAGGCTATGAGTTGGACAAGCGAATATGGAGATGAACTTGGACGCACCAACTTCAACATGCTTGCCCTGCATATCCTCAACGGTACCCCTTACCTCGTCGCGGAGCCAAATTTGTGTTTGTCCTACAACAAATGGGGGCGACCGAACCCGCCCTATGTCTTCTTTAAATACGAGGGCACGGTATGGCAGCGCATCCCGCTATCGGCACTCCCTTCCCAGTTTAAAACCATCAATATGATCGTCAACAACGGCCGCGAGGAAGACATCGAGAAGGCGGCAAGCAATTTGGGATATGTGCCAGCAGAGGGAGTTCAACGGATCAACAGCAGTCTCCCCCAACCAGAATACAAAACCATCCTGAGGGAGCCAGTGCCTCAAGGCAGTTATGGGTCGTCAGTTAATTGCGAAGAACTCATCCCTTTTGGGAAGGCTGGCTGGTTCGGTCTGGATTGGTTCAAGGAACAACCATCCTATGAGTCCTGCGTGAAATTTTGCGAGAAGAAGGGAGTCAACCCTGAGCATTGTCCATGTGAACGCATATTTGGGAGGAAATAAGCAATGGCAACTCAATTGGAAATCGAATACGCGTTAATGGGAGTTAATGGGAATATGGGAATGATGGGAATGGGGTCGGGCCAAGCTAACAGCCTAATCTGACACTACCTTATGGGAATGGGGTCGGGCCAAGCTAACAGCCTAATCTGACATCACAAAAGGGGAAAATATCGGTCATATCAGGCCTTAATTTGGCTTTTTATGGCCACAAAAGAGGATTCGCCATATGGCGCGAGCGAAGCGGCATTACATACCCGGCCAAGTATGGCATCTGACGCACAGGTGCCATAAACGGGAGTTCTTGCTCAAGTTCCGTAAGGATCGTCAAAGCTGGCTCCAGTGGCTCTATGAGGCCAAAAAACGCTATGGGTTGGTGATCTTCAATTACACAGTAACCTCCAACCATATCCATCTTCTTGTGCTCGATGCCGGAGACCGTCATGTCATCCCTCAGTCGATGCAACTGCTGGCCGGTCGGGTTGGCCAGGAACATAATCGGCGCAAGAATCGCAAGGGAGCCTTTTGGGAAGACAGATACCATGCGACGGCAATTGAGACGGGAGAGCATCTTTGTCGTTGCCTTGTGTACCTGGATCTCAATATGGTCCGGGCCGGGGTTGTGTCGCATCCGGCGGAATGGGAACATGGCGGCTATAACGAAATTCAGCAACCGCGTCAGAGGAAATCCCTGATTCATTATGACAAACTTTGCAGCCATCTGGGTATTGGCAACTATGAACTTTTGAGGGAATCGCACCGGGAATGGATTGAGGAAGCCCTTAAAGAGAGCCGTCATTCTCGAGAGGAAAAATGGACACAAAGCATTGCAGTAGGCAGCCGGAATTTTGTTGAAAAAACCAAAGAAGTCTTGGGAGTCCGAGCCAAAGGGAGAAAGGCGCAAACCTCATCAGGAGGAGCATGCGAACTTCGGGAACCGCAACTCTTCTATCAGCATGATTTTGCCAGCAAAAAACAAGGATTAAGCGAAGAAAACTCCTACTTTTGGGAAGATTATGCTGAGATATCGGGCTAGTAGCTTGGCCCGACCCCAGTTACTTGCAGTTACTTGGCCCGACCCCAGTTAATCGATGTTGGGAAAATTATGTTGAAATATCAAACGAGTAGCTTGGCCCGACCCCATTTGAGATTTGATAGACCCTGCTCTCCCCCAACAAACAAACGCTTGTTTTGTTAGGTGAAAAAATCTTTTCTTCCCCTCTCAACCAGCGAGACGATAATTT